>MDSZ01226231.1_pt1 | contig 20398 bp, 19 predicted proteins | sample 811201 | NCBI WGS metagenome assembly MDSZ01 (sample SAMN05326647, study PRJNA326480) | marine metagenome | isolation source: seawater | place: Indian Ocean: North | collected 2010 | reverse complement strand
TCTTCTGATGATATAAAGAAATTTAATTCCTCAGGAATTTTTAATTTTTTAATTGGAGAAAGTTTGTTAAAATCTGAAGATAAAGAAAGAAAAATTGGAGAATTGCTTTTAAATGAGTCATATTAATAAAAAAGGAAATCCTTATATAATTGACGTATCAAATAAAGATATATCAGTAAGATTAGCAGTAGCTTCTGGTGAGATAAAATTTGATAAAGAAACATATAAAAAAATTAAATCATTCAAGACAAAAAAAGGGAACCTTGAAAAAACTGCTATTATTGGTGGAATTATGGGTGCAAAAGAAACTTCTAGATTAATTCCACTTTGTCATAATATTTCCATCAATCATATTAATATTGAGGTCAAAAAAAATGATAGAAAGTCCAGCCTCATAGTTGAAAGTACTGTTAAAACAAATGCTAAGACCGGTGTGGAAATGGAAGCACTAACTGCCGTTACAATTAGTTGTCTTACAATTTATGACATGTGCAAGTACTTAAACAAAAATATTAAAATACAAAATATACATCTTGTTTCAAAAACTGGCGGTAAATCTAATATTTAAATAATTGAAATATAAGAATTTATTTATTTGTTCTTGTTTTGATCATTAAGAACATATATAGAACAAATATGCTTACTAAAAAACAAAAAGAGTTATTTGACTATCTAAAAGGTTATATAAAAAATAATCAAATTTCTCCATCTTTTGAAGAAATGAAAGAAGCTGTAAACCTAAAATCAAAATCTGGTATTCACAGACTTATTACCAGCTTGGAGCAGAGAGGTTTTATTAAGCGTTTAAAACACAGAGCTAGAGCTATGGAAATAATTGAAAAAGATGGCATAACTAATAATTCCAATGAAAGTATTAATATTCCTTTAATAGGTGCAATTGCAGCTGGTGAAGCAATAGAAGCAATAGAAAGTACCAATGATTTTATCTCAATTCCTACTTCCATGACATCCCCAAATGCAAAGTATTTCGGTTTAAAAGTAAAAGGATTATCGATGATTGAAGAAGGTATATTCGATGGTGATATAGCTGTGATTCGCAAAACAAATAATGTCGAAAATGGTAAAATTGTTGCAGTATTAACTCAAGATAACGAAGTAACTCTAAAAACTATAAAATTTAACAAAGATAAAATTATTCTAGTTCCTGCAAATAAATCTTATGATTCAAAAGAATATAATGTTGGAGAAATTCAAGTTCAGGGTACTTTATCTGGAATTATAAGAAAATATATTTAATAGTTATCTTTAATATAAGATGGCTCCATTAATTATAAGATTTGCTCCCTCTCCTACTGGTAATTTACATATTGGAAGCGCGAGAACAGCTTTCATTAATTTTATAGTTAGTAAACAAAATTTATCATCAAAATTTTATATACGTATTGAAGATACTGATAAGGAAAGATCAAAATCAGAATATACAGATAATATTCTTAAGGGTTTAGAATGGTTAGGTATTAAATGGGAAAATGAGATACAAATACAGTCTAATAGAATAGAAAGACACAAACAAATTGCTTTAAAACTTTTAGATACTAATCATGCCTATAAATGCATTTGCTCAGAAGAGAAACTTATACAAAAAAGAGATTTAATTAAAAAAAATAAAAATTCATCAAAAAAAATATGCACAGAATGTAAAGACAATAATAAAGTTCAGGAATTATCTGAGGGATTTGTAATAAGAATAAAATTACCAGATGATGGTGAAACAATTTTACAAGATAAAATTCAAGGTAAAGTTAAAGTTATGAATAGAGAGTTAGATGACTTTATCCTTTTGAGAAAAGACCTCACACCTACCTATATGTTATCTGTAGTAGTTGATGATAATGATTTAGGTGTCAATTTTATAATAAGAGGCGATGATCATTTAAATAATGCTTTCAGGCAGCATTTTATTTATAAATATTTAAAATGGAATATCCCTCAATATGCTCATATACCCCTTATTCATGGAGAAGATGGTTCTAAACTATCTAAAAGACATGGTGCAGTGGATGTCTTAGATTTTAAAAAAAATGGATATTTATCCGAGGCAGTAATAAATAATTTAATATTATTAGGTTGGTCTCCAGGAAATGAAAGTGAAATAATTAATACTGAACAAATAATTAAAAACTTTAATCTTAATAAATTATCTAAATCTTCTAGTATATTTAGTTATAAAAAATTAAATTTTTTTAATAATCATTATTTACGTGAAAGTAATAACTTTCATAAATTTTTGGAATATTGCCAAAATAATGAAAAACTTAAAAAATTATTCGTTAAGGATGAAAATAAAATTAAATTAATTTTTGAGGTATACAAAAAAGATTTAAATAATTTTAGTGAAATTATAAATATTATAGATCCTTATTTTAATGAAAATTATAAATATGATTATAATGAGAAATTTAGTGAAGATTTTATAAATCTATTTGAGGATATTTATAAGATTTTTTCAGAAATTAATATTTGGAGTAAAGAAAATATTCAAGATACTATCTCAAATTTTATTAAAACTAAAAATATAAAATTTCCAATTATTGGAAAACCATTAAGGTTTTTATTAATTAATAACTATAATGGACCTTCGATTACTGATATTTTACATATTTTAGGCAAAAAAGACTCAATGTATCGACTGAATCAATATATAGAGAGGCAATAAATTATGGCTGATTACGAAGATAAAAATACAAACACTAAACTATTTACCTTATTCAATAATGAAACTGGTAAGTCATACCAATTACCAGTAATTGAAGGCAAAGAAGGTCCCAGTGTTCTTGATATAAGAAAATTGTATGAGGAAACTGGTATGTTTACATTTGATCCAGGTTTCACATCTACAGCTTCATGTGAGTCAGGGATAACTTATATAGATGGCAATAAGGGAATTCTTCGTCACAGGGGCTACGACATACATGATTTAGCTTCAAAAAGTGACTTTTTAGAAGTTTGTTATTTGCTTTTGCATGGAGAACTCCCATCAACTGAAGATAAACAAAAATTTAAGGATGTCATAACTAATCATACAATGCTTCATGAACAACTAGTTTATTTATACAGAGGCTTTAGACGTGATGCACATCCTATGGCAATTATGGTTGGTGTTGTAGGAGCTTTATCAGCCTTTTATCATGATAGTACAGATTTTTCAGATCTTAATCAGAGAATGATTGCATGTCATAGACTAATCGCAAAAATTCCAACAATAGGTGCTATGGCATACAAATATTCTGTTGGCCAACCATTCGTATATCCAAGAAATGACTTATCTTATGCTGAAAATTTTTTATATATGACATTTTCTGTTCCTTCAGAAGATTTTAAAATTAGCCATAAAATTGTAAAAGCTATGGACAGATTTTTCATGCTTCATGCAGATCATGAACAAAATGCCTCAACTTCAACTGTAAGATTAGCAGGCTCCTCTGGAGCTAACCCTTTTGCGTGTATTGCTGCAGGCATTGCATCACTTTGGGGGCCAGCACATGGTGGAGCAAATGAAGCTGTTATTAAGATGTTGGAAGAGATAGGTGATGTTGCAAATATTCAAAAATTTATAGATAAAGCTAAAGATAAGAATGATTCATTTAGATTAATGGGATTTGGACATAGAGTTTATAAAAATTATGATCCTAGAGCAAAAGTAATGAAAGAAAGCGCTCATGAGGTGCTACAAGAATTAAATAAACTTGATGATCCCTTATTAAAAATTGCAATAGAGCTAGAAAAAATTGCACTAAAAGATGAATATTTCATTCAAAAAAAATTATTCCCAAATGTTGACTTCTATTCTGGGATTATTTTAAAGGCACTTGGTTTTCCAACTAGTATGTTTACTGTTTTATTTGCAATAGGAAGAACGGTAGGTTGGATTTCACAATGGAAAGAAATGATTGAAGATCCAGTGAATAAAATAGGCAGGCCAAGGCAATTATATACTGGTTATAAATCAAGAGAATACCAAATTGAGGCCTCTAGAGAAAAAAAGTCTATATTTAATTGGCTTTGGAAAAAGTAGTCAAAAAAAAGATAATATTTTTTTAACACTTATATCATATGGACTTTGATCCGATTCAATTAAATGTAAATATTTGTTAACTTTTTTTATTTGATCATTTTGATAGTCTGTATTTTTTATTAGTTGATGAAAAACATTAATTAAATTTTTACTAGTAAGGTTTGAATTAACAACTTCTGGAATGATAGTTTTTTTACTAACTATATTTATTAAGCATGCGTATCTAATTTTAATAAAAATTCTAAGAATAATTTCAGTAAAAATATTAAGTTTATATATAACCATTTGAGGAATATTTCTTTTGGCTATTTCTAAACTAGCAGTTCCAGAACAAGTTACACTAATATAAACATCTTCATAAAATTTATCAAATTTACTATATTCATCAGAAATTAATGTTTCTATATTCCAATATTTAGTTTTTTTTCTAACTAGTTCTGTTAGATGAGGTAAAGTTGGGATAAAAATTTTATAATTAATATTTTTTTCATAAATAAATTTTTCAATTATATCAAAATACTTAAACAATTTATTAATTTCATTTTCTCTACTACCTGGTAAAAATGCAATATACTTATATTTATTTTTAATGGTTCTTTTTTTTATATGATAAATAGGATGGCCTATAAAAGTAGCATTAATATTGGAATATTGAAAATATTTTTTTTCAAAATCAAATAAAAGAAAAATGTCATCATAAATATCAGAAAATTTTTTTGCTCTACTTTCTCGCCATGCCCAAACAGTTGGGGCTACAATCTGTATAATTTTTTTAAAAAATTTACTCTTTCTTAATGATTTAACTAAATGATAATTAAAATCTGGAGAGTCAATACAAATAACTAAATCATAATCATTATTAATAATTTGATTTTTTAAATATCTTATCATCTTTATATATTTATAAATTGAAAAAAGTACCTCAACTAACCCAATAGATTTAAAATCCGATATATCGTAATATTTATTACTAATAAACTCACTAGAACGACTTCCGCAAACTCCATCGATAATAAATTTTTTTAAATCTAATCTTGATAAAATATTAGCGCATATATTGTCACCTGATTGTTCAGTACAACATATAAATATTTTTTTTTTATTCAATTCAATTCCATACTAGAAATAAATATTTTATTTTTATTTGCATAATCAATAACTTCATCTTTATCTATTATAAGACATTTCTTTTTTTCTAAAAAAATTCCTTCATAATTTAGTTTTTTAATAATTTTTATTGTTTCAAGTCCAATAAGGGGAATATCTATGATTGAACTTTGATTTTTTTTTGAAAATTTAACTAAAACACCTTTATCACCTTTTCTTTTATAGTCATTACATCTTGAAATTAATTGATCAGTACCCTCAATTGCTTCTAATCCTAAAACTAATTGATTTTGTATAACCATTGACTGACCAACATCTATACTCTTAAAATATTTGTATATAGTCTTAGCTTTATTAAAATTTAAAATTGCATATTTTGAAGGTTTGAAAATAGTAAGATAATTTTCATTAGAAAATAATTCAGAACAATATTTAGTCCAATTAAAAAATTTAAAACCTTTATTTTCTAAATATTTTTTAATTGAGATTAATAAATTATTATCTCCCTTTTTTTCTAATAATAAATCTTTTGCAAGTTTAATTGTTTCAAAATCAAAACCCAAATCTTTAATACTTGGCCTTCTTAAACTTCCTGCAAATATAATTTGCTTTAAATCATTTGTTCTAAGAGTATTTACTAATTTTTTTACCGATAATATATCAATTAATATATGTTTTTCTTTTGAATACTTTTTTTTATTTTTGACAGAATTTAATAATAAAAAGGTAACATCAAAATTTTTTCTAATTAAAGATTTTCCTATGTACAAAGGTAAATTACCTTCGCCAGCAATTAATCCTATTCTAATCATCTTTAAAACTACATAACCCTCTTTTTGAATTATGATTTATAAATTCAGTTATTTCTTGGATTTCAAGAATATTCTTATCCTTAATATTTAAATTTTTAATATTATTTAAAACTATATTTCTTTTATTAAATATTTTTTTAATTATTACATGGATATTATTAATTGATGACGAAGTTAATCCTTTTCTTTTTAAACCAATTAAATTGATTCCTTTTAAATTTTCTCTAATTCCCATGTATAATCCATATGGAATTATATCTTTTTCAACTCCACTCATACCTCCAATCATTGAATATTTTCCAATTCTAACAAATTGATGGACTGCAGAATTTCCTCCTAATATAGCGTTGTCATCTATTTCAACATGTCCAGCTAAAGTTGCATTATTAGCTAAAATTACATTAGAATTAATTTTACAGTCATGAGCAATGTGCGAACCAACCATAAAAAGACAATTATCTCTAATTATAGTCTTTAATCCTCCTCCATTAGTTCCAGGATTTACTGTAACATTCTCTCTAAATTTATTGTTATTACCAATTTCCAAATAAGACTCTTCATCATTATATTTTAAATCTTGAGGATCTGATCCTATTGAAGAAAATGGAAAAAAAACATTATCATTTCCAATTGTTGTATTTCCCATTATTGAAACGTGCGATAACAATTTATTATTCATTCCAATTTTTACATTATCACCGATTACACAAAATGGACCAATTTCAGTAGAATTATGAATTTGGGCACTTTTAGATATCACAGATGAAGAATGAATCACAATGATCTAATAGAATATAAAATAGTAATTTAAATAATTAATTTATTACAAATTATTACTGAAATGTGATCATTGCTGAAAATTCAGCCTCACTTAATTTGATATCATCTTTTGTTGCAATACCATGAAATTTATATACATCTCTTACTTTATTTAAAAAACTTACCTCAAATATAACTTTATTGTTTGGCAGAATTGGCTTTCTAAATTTTGCCTTATGAACACTCATAAATAATACAGATTTATCTTTGTATTCTTTAAGTTCATTTGAAACAACAATACCAGCTGTTTGTGCCATAGCTTCAACTATAATAACACCTGGAACAATAGGATTGCCTGGAAAATGACCTTTAAAAAAATATTCATTTTCAGAAAAATATTTCTCAGATATACCATGTTTACCTGGAGTAATAATTTTACATTGATCCACAAATAAAAAAGGATCTCTATGTGGTATTAATTTTTTAATATCTTCTGTATTTAAAATCATTTCAACTTATTTAATTTAATTATATCAGTTTTCCATAACTTAATATCTTTAGCTGGAAAACCAGCTACTATTTTATTGTTTCCAATATCTTTAGTTACTCCACTTTTACCTGCTATTGAAACATTATTATCAATTTTTAAATGACCTGCTATGCCTGCTTGACCACCAATCTTAACATTGTCACCAATTTTAGTACTGCCTGCAATACCTACTTGAGCTGCAATTATGGCATGTTTTCCTATAACCACATTATGTGCAACTTGAACTAAATTATCGATTTGAGAATATTCCCCAATAATTGTAGAGTCAAAAACAGCCCTATCAATTGTAGTATTAGAGCCAATTGTAGTAAATTTATTAATTATTACATTACCATTATGGTAAATTTTTTGTTTAGATTTTTCTTCAAAACCAAATCCGGCACCTCCTATTCTAGCGCCTGATTTTATTTCACAGTTTTCTGCTATTATTGCATTTGATATAGAGACATTGTCATGAATTATCGAATTAGAATAAATTTTAACATTTGGACCAATTCGGGAATTAGACCCTATAATTACGTCATTCATAATTTCTGTATTTTTATCTATAGTACTAAAACTATCTATTTGAATATTATTTTTAAGTATTGCACTTCCATCTATCGATGAAAATTTTGAAATCACACCATTTGATATTTTTTGATTATTTGAAAACAAATTTGATAAATGTGCTAGAACATAATATGGGTTTTCGACTATGATTGGCTCACAATTTGTAGGCAAATAATCAACAAATGCTTTTTGAATTATACATGCTTTAGCCTGAATATTTTTAAGATAATCCAAATATTTAATGTTAGAAAAGAAAGATAAATCATTATTAGTTGATTTTTCTACGGAACTTATTTTATCAAATAGCTCATCATCATTAAGATTTGATTCTATTTTAATAGAATTTTTCTTTAAATGACTCACAATTTCTGAATATTTAATTTTCTTCAAAGTTTTTAAAATCTAGGTTAATGTTAATTTTACTCAACTGTTCTTCAATAATAAGTGTTATATTTATAGAATTGGAAGCAATTAAATAACTATTTGAATCCAATATTAAATCAACTTTGTTATTTTTAGCATATTTTTCTAATAAAACAATTATTTGTTCTAAAATTTTTTTTCTAATTAACATTACTTCATTTTGATAATGTTGATTAAAATTATCAACCAAATTAGTAAAATTGTTAAGAGTGTTATTATAATTATCAATTTTGATATTAATTTCTTCTTGAGTTAAGATTAATTTGGAATTTTCTATTTCATTCTGCAGTGTATCAAGGTTTTCCTCCTCTAATTTAAATTTTAATAAATATTCATTCTGACTAGCTTCAATGTTTTGTATAATTGATTTATATTGAATGCTATTATTAATTATTTGTTCAACATTAATTACATTAATATTGGCGGCTTTCAAAATAATGGGAAAAAAAACTAAATTTAAAAAGATAATTAAGTAGTATTTTTTCAATCTATATTTCCTACAGAGAATAAAAACATTCTTTTAATATCATATGCCTCATCTATTATTGGAAAGCCCCATGAAAATCCTATAGGTCCTATTGGTGAATAATATTTAATACCAAATCCTACTGACGATCTTATATTTGAGTCATTATTTGTAGGTTTAGTTTTGTTATCCCAAATTAAACCATAATCGTTGAAAAGGTTAAGCAATACAGGAAAATCATCACTTCCATAGATATGCCTTGAATAATCAAATTTAGAAACAACAACATTATTACCACCTACATAAGATGTTCTAGAATTTCTTGGACCAGCACCAAATGAATCAAAACCTCTTAACCATCTACCTCCTAGTGAAAATTTGTCATCTGTAAGTATATCTTTGTTATTCAATGAAGTAATATTTCCTAACCTAGTTTGATTAGAAAATATATTTTTATCTATTTTTTTGAAATTTTTGACTGTTAATATATTTTTAACATATCCGTTTGAAGAACTAGTTGGAGACTCAATGAAATTACTGAATTTTATTTGACTTCCATCATTTGGTAAAAAAACTGAATTTAAAGTGTTATAAAGAAAGACATTGCTCAACAAAAAACTAACATTTACACCAGATGAAGCACCTATAGATTCTGAAACTGTAGACTCATTAGTGATTGAATAATCTTTAATTAAATAACTTAAATCAACGCTATGATTAAGTTTTGGATTAATTTTGTAACTAATACCAGCACCTAATGAAAACGTATCAAGTTTATATGAGCTTGAAGAAGAAAAATCTTCTTGTTTAAAATCAGTATTATAGCTTACATTTACATCATTTTTAAATGACAACCTATCAGTTGTTCTTAACGTATATTGATTTCTATCCTCTGACGTATTAACCAATGCTTTAACTGATCTACCAGTACCATAAAAGTTTCTTTCCGTTAATCCTGCGACAATTGCAAAACCATCCAAAGTTCCTACAGAAACTCCGGCATTTACTGAACCTGTTTGTTTTTCTTCAATTTCAATTTCAATATCCACCAAATTATCATTAATATTTTTTTCTGATATTTTTACCGACTCAAATAAATTTAAAGATTGAAGTTTATTCCTAATTTTTTCAATTTGAGACTTATAAATAGCATCACCCTCTATTAAGTCTAATTCTCTTCTTATTACATAATCATAAGTTCTTGAATTACCGTATATATTTATTTGGCTCGCATATTTTGGTTCTACAGGAATTACACTAAATAATATACTAACCATATTATTTTCAATTTTTTCAAAAGGTTTTAACTCAAAAAAATCAACATTTGAATTAATAATAAAATCAGAAATTTTTTCTTTTAGTTCATTAATTTTTTCTAGTGAATAATAATTATTAGCCTTAATAAAAGACGAAGTTTCTTTTTTTAATTCTTTATAAATATTATCTGATAAATAATTTTGTTCATCAATTATTTCTATTTCTTTATATGTAAAAAGATCGCCCTCAAATATATCAAAATATATATTCACTTTATTTGAATTTAAGAATTCTACTCTGTAATTTACTTTTATATCAAGGTAACCATTATTTTTATAAAAATCTAAAATATTTTTAACGTCATTTTGTAATATAAATTTTTTATAATTGTTATTAGCAAATATATTAACTAACGTTTTTGTTTTGGATTTTAATAATGATTTTAATTTTTGGTTATCATAAATTTCATTACCCTTGAAAAATATATTTTTAATTTTTGTTATTTCTCCTTCTTTAATATCAAAATATAATTCTGCGGTATTTGTACTTTCATCTATAGATGTAGAATATGATATATTGGTATTATTATAACCAAATGACTCATAAATTTTGCTTAATTCTTCAATAAAGTTTTTAATTGGTATAGGATTTAAATTGACTATATTAAGTTCATTTGAAATAATTTCTAGTTCTTCATCTTCAAGTCTTTCATTATTTTTAAAATAAATTTTATTAATATTAGAGAATTCCTCTACTGTAATTAAGTATTTGCCATCAGAAATATTTACGCTAACATTTTTAAAAAGAAGAGATTTATCAAGTGTTTTTAGTAAATAATTAGAATATGACTCATCAAGTGATTCTGGCTTATTTTCTATTAAAGAATAAATAACATTTTTATCTGTAAAATTATTTCCTTTTATTTCTATCTCAATATTATTAGCATATACATAGCTTGTAATAAAAATAATTGTAATAATATTAATAAAAGTTCTTAAATGACTTTTTAATAATTTTTTCAAATTCTTCATGATAATTAATTACATCTTTAATAGTGTTTAATGAAGAATACAAATTTAAAGATCCAACTTTTTTAATAATTTTGTAAATATCTGTATATTTTATGTGGTTTTTTTTAAAAAGATTAACTGCATATTCATTTCCAATATTAAATTTTATTATATTTATAGGTTTCTCTTTGTTTAAGCTTGTGAAGTATTTATAGATAGGAAAATTAGTTTTTTTTATTTCATTAAAAGTAAATTGTGAATATTGCGGAATGATTAAGTTATCATCATTAATATGCTTTGTTTTGAAACAATTTTTTAAAAAATTTAGAATTGGTATAGACATATCATTTTTGAATAAGATCATTTTAGATATATAATTTTTTTCTTCTATAATAGAATGAACTAATGCTTCTGGATGAATTAAGATATCGATTTTTTCATAAGCTATATTAAAAAGATAGTGGGCTTCTATAACTTCTAAACACTTATTAATTAAAGTAGCTGAGTCAATACTGTTCTTATATCCCATTTTCCATTTAGGGTGATTTGATGCTTCCTTAAAAGTTACATTAGATAAATCACTAAATTTTTTATTATAGAATGGTCCACCCGAAGCTGTTAATATAATTTTATTAAAACTGAATTTATCTTTATTATTTTGAAAATATTCATGTAAAGAATAATGCTCTGAGTCTAAAGGAAATATATTAGTCTTATTAAAAACATTGTATTTTTTAAATAAATGTCCAGCTGAAACAACAGCTTCTTTGCTAACTAAACCTAGATTTTTTGTATTATTAATTATTTCCTCAAAATAATTTAAAGATTTATATCCAGATACAGATAGTATGCTTATATCTGATAGAGATTTATTTAAATAATCAGACAATTCATGTGAATTAAGGATTTTAGTTTTTTTTGAATTGTTTAAATTTATATATTTTATTTTATTTTCAGAATTTAAATGCACGAAGTTTGGTTTAAACTTCATAATTTGTTTATTTAAAATTTTATAATTTGAATTTGCTACTAATAAATTTATTTTTGCTTTAGGAAATTTTTTTGAAATTATATTTAATGACAAATTACCTATTTTACCAGTGCTACCAAAAATATTTACTTTCATAAAAGGCTTTGAGTAAAAGAATATGGTATTATTGCAAATATAAAACTATCAAATCTATCAAAGAAACCTCCGTGACCTGGTAACAAATTACTAGAATTTTTTAAATTATTTACTCTTTTAAAGTATGATTCTATTATATCTCCCAAAAATGATGAAACAATAATAATTATAATAATAAATATTGAATTAATATTTATAGCTATTCCGAAAAAATATAAATATGCAAGACTTATAAATAAAGCTGATGATATTCCGCCTATTAAACCCTCATATGTTTTGTTTGGGCTAATTTTTTTAAATATTTTATTTTTACCATATAACTTTCCAAAAAAATAAGAAAATATATCAAATGTTATTATGGTAATAATAAATAAATTAAATTTAATAATATTTTCATAATTATAATCTAATGAAATACAAAATAAAAATGAAACTAAAATATATAAGATAATTGGTAATGTTATTTTTTTAAAAATAAATAATACTTCTAAATTGACTATCAAATACAAAAAAATTATTAAATAATAAATATATTCAAAGTTAATATATAATGTTGCCAAATATACAAAAATAATCATTATTGAAAATAACATTCTTAGAAAAAGGTTTCTATAAGCCATATTTTCTATCTAATTTTTTATATTTATTAATTATTAGATCTATTTCTTTATTTGTCAGATCAGGCCATAAAGTATCAGTGAAGAAAAGTTCAGTGTAAGTTAAATTATACATAAGAAAATTACTCAGACGATTATATCCGCCAGTTCTTATTAAAATATCTGGATCTGATTGTTTGCCTAAATAAAATAAGTTCCTAATTTCTATATCATTATTCAAATTAATATCATTAAGGTTTTTTTTAAATTTATTTAATACATCTTTGATTTCATATTTAAATCCATAGTTAAATGCTAAATTTAAATTTAAAATTGTATTTGAAGTTGTAATTTTTTCAACTTGATCAAATATATTAAGTATTTTTTGAGGAAGATTTTCTTTGCTACCTATAATATTTATCTTAATATTTTTTTTACTTATTAATTGATCAAATAATTTTGAAAAATTACTATAAATAATTTCATAAATAATATTAATTGATGGACGGTTAAAATTTTCAGAAGATAAAGTAAATAATGTAAGACTAGACAAATTAATTCTATTTGAATATTCAACAATATCAATTATTTTTTCAAAGCCTTTTTTGTAGCCACTAATTGTTGGTAATTTATTTTTTTTAGCCCATCTATTATTACCATCTAGAATAAAAGCAATATGACTTAATGCGTTTTTATTCAAAACTATACTTTCAATATATCGTTCTTTTTTGTTTCTAAAATGTTATCTATTTTTTTAATATTTTCGTCCGTTATTTGTTGTATTAAATTAATATTTTTTTTCAATTCATCTTCAGATAAATTTGAGTCTTTTTTTTCTTTCTTTTTTAATTCTATAAAATCTCTTCTAATATTTCTAATTGATACTTTTGAATTTTCTGCATATTCTGAAGCTATTTTCGTCAACTCCTTTCTTCTTTCTTCACTAAGTTTTGGAATTGGTAAACGAATTAGTTGACCGTCAACTTGTGGATTAAGACCAAGATTAGAGTCTAAAATTGCAGACTCAATATTTTTAACTAAACTATTATCCCAAACTTGAATTGTTATAGTGCTTGAGTCAGGAATAGAAACATTGCCTAATTGATTTACTGGAGTCTTTGACCCATATGCTTCAACAAAAAGATTATCTAACATAGATGGATTAGCTCGAGATGTTCGAAGTGAATTTAGCTCTTTATCTAAATGAGCTATTGCTGAATTCATTTTGTTATTTAAATCTTCCATTTAAGTTATCCTATTTTACTATACTCTCCTTTTTTACTTAAAACACTAATTAATGAATTTTTTTTAAAAATATTTGTAATATAAATTGGTATTTTTGTATCTTTTGCTAAACTAATTGCAGTCAAGTCCATAACTCTTAAATTTTTATTAATAACATCACTATATGATATTTTTTTAATTAATTTAGCTTTTTTATTTTTCTTTGGATCTTCATTATAAATGCCATCGACTTTTGTTGCTTTTATTATTAACTCGCAATCTAACTCAGAAGCTCTCAAGGATGCAGCAGTATCTGTTGAAAAAAAAGGATTACCAGTACCTGCTGCAAAAATCACTATTCTGTTTTTTTCCAAATGTCTGACAGCTCTTCTTCTTATATATGACTCTGCAATTTGAGACATTGAAATTGCTGATTGGACTCTAGTAGGTACATTTATTTTTTCTAGACTACTTTGAAGTGATAAGGCATTCATAATTGTTGCTAACATACCCATATAGTCTGAAGTTGAACGATCGATACCCTCGGAAGCACCCTTAATACCTCTAAAAATATTACCCCCACCAATAATTAAACAAATCTGATACTTTTTAGTGTAAACTTTTTTGATTTCATTAGATATTTGATTGATTGTAGAAACATCAATTCCATAGTTTGATGCACCCATTAACGACTCACCAGAAATTTTAATTAAAATTCTTTTTTTCATTAACTTAAATTAAACAGATTAAATGAAACAATTTTGTAATCATATTCTTTTGAAAATTCATTTAAAATTAATTTAATAGTTTTGTCTTGATCTAATATATATGGTTGATTGAGTAAAGTTACATCGGAATAGAATTTTTTCATTTTACCCTCTAATATTTTATCAATTATATTTTCGGGTTTTCCAGAACTGACAATTAGCTCTTTTTGAATATTTCTTTCATTATTTACTAAATCTTTATCAAGATCATCTACATCTAAAGACTCTGGTTTCATTGCTGCTATATGCATGCATATATTTTTTGCTAGAGTCTTAATTTTATCATCAATTTTATTTGTTTTATATTGAATAAGAGCAATTATTTTACCAATATTTTCTTTGTAATTATTATGAACATAATATGAAGATTCTAGCTCATTATTTTTTAGAATTAATAAATCATTTAAAATTAAATTTTCTCCAATTTTAGCTATCATTTCATTTATGTAATCCAAAACAGTACCTTCATTGAATTTCAAGTTTAAAAAATCTTCTTTTTTAAGATAAATGTTATTTGCTTTAAGCGCACAATTACCCAATTCATCCAAAAAATTTAGAAAGGCATCACTTTTTGCAGCAAAATCAGTTTCACTATTTACTTTTAAAAGAACAATAATACTATCATTTGAATATACTCCGACCGCACCTTCATTAGCTTCCCTAGATGTTTTTTTTGAAGCTTTGGCCAAACCTTTTTTTCTTAAATAATCAATTGCTTTATTAATGTCATTTTGATTTTCGGATAGAGCATTTTTACAGTCTAAAAAACCAGCACCAGTTTTATTTCTTAAATCTTTTATCAATTTATTAATTTCTGACATTAATTACCTCTACTTTTTTTCTTTTATTTCTTTACTATCATTCACTTCAACTGTTTTTTCACTTTGAAAATTCATTGCATCTTCAATAGTTTCGATAAAATATTTTTTATATAAGTTTATTGATCTTAATGCATCATCATTGCCTGGAATTATATAATCAATTAATTCAGGATCAGCATTAGTATCAACAATACCCACAACAGGTATTCCTAATTTATTTGCTTCACGGACAGCTATTCTATCTTTTAAAACATCTAAAATAACCAACAAGTCTGGTTTACCATTCATGTTACGTATTCCACCAATATTTAAATCTAATTTTTGTTTTTCCCTTGAAATATCTAGTAGCTCTTTTTTTGATAAATTTTTTGAAGTTTCATTATCATTTAAAAAACTTTCAACTTCTTCCAATCTTTTAATTGAATTTGAAATAGTTTTCCAATTAGTTAGTGTGCCACCAAGCCACCTTTTATTAACATAAAAGTTATTATTTATACTTGCTAATTCTTTTACAGTATCTTCACATTGTTTTTTAGTTCCAACAAATAAAATTTTTCCTGATTTTTTAACAGTATCATGTATCTTTATTAAAGCATTATTTAAAAGGTCTGATGTAATTCTTAAATCAAATATATGTATGTTGTTTCTAACTCCATATATATATTCTTTCATTTTTGGATTCCATCTTCTTACATTATGTCCAAAATGTATTCCAGACTCCAATAGTTCTTCAATTTTAATTTCGGGTAAATTCATACAATCCTCCGGTTTTACCTCCACAGAAATCAAAAACACCGGTTTTTTCTGTGTGCTAGTTTATTATTAAAGGGGTATTATTGAATAAATCTTATTTATCAAGATATTTCTAATGAATAATCCAAAAAATTTGATCTTTTTAATTCATCTAAAACCTTATAAGATTTAATTGAATATTGGCTAAAATCAAAGTTAATTAACTTGTCATCAAAGTTAATAAATAAATCTAAAGAGTTATTTTTGTTAGCTTTGTCCTCAAATATTTTATCTTTTACCTTAATAATATTTTCGAAAGAACAATATATACTAAATTTAAATTTACTTTCCTTAAAAACGCTATCTAATAAACTGACTTTTTTTATAATTAGTCTTGAGTCAGAATTATTTTTTATTAAATCTATATCAAAAATTAACAAATTTCCTTCTTTCAAAATTGGTCTAAATTTATATAAATTTTCACTGAATATAGTTAATTCAAATTGGGTTTCAGTTTCAGAGACTGTTATAAAGGCATATTTTTTTCCATCTTTGTTAGATCTTTCTTTAATATCTAATATAGCTCCACAAACTTTGAAAGAGTCTGACTTTGTATGATCTTGAATATATTTGAAATTAGTTATTCTCTGATTTTCAAAGAATAATTTTGGATAGTAATTTAGAGGATGATCAGAAAAATAAAATCCTATAACATCTAATTCGTTTGTTAATGTATACAAATTATTCCAAATTTTATAATTTTGATTAAATAGATTTTTGTCCTCGAATGAAATTTCATTATCTTCAAATAACATATCTTGATTATTAATTTTATCAGAAGAAAATAGTTCTACAAATTTAGTAACATTATCAAATAATTTTGATCTGTTTAATTCTATGCTATCAAATGCTCCGGCTTGGATAAGTTTTTCAAGTTGCCTTTTATTAATTACCTCACTTTTAACTCTTTTCATAAAATCAATAATATTTTTGAATTTACCATTGAGTTTTCTTTCTTCTATTACACTTTGTATAGATTTAATTCCCACACCTTTAATTGCGGCTAATCCAAATCTAATTGATTTGTTATCATTATTTTTTTCAATTGAAAAAAGAGTTTCAGAAAAATTAATATCAGGTTTTAGGAAAGGAATATTCAATCTTTCAATTTCTTTTTTTAATAAGATTATTTTATCTACTCTGTCTATTGAGTAATTTAATGTAGCTGTAATAAATTCATGAGGAAAGTTAGCTTTTAAATAAGCAGTTTGATAAGATATCAAGGCATATGCTGCAGCATGACTTTTATTAAAACCATATCCTGCAAATTTATCAACCAAGTCAAAAATTTTTGATGCCTCTGACTTTTTTATATTATTTTGTATTGCCCCCTCAATAAACCTTGTTTTCTGCATATCCATTTCTTTTTGAATTTTTTTACCCATTGCTCTTCTTAGTAAATCTGCTTCGCCAAGTGAATAATTAGAGAGTACTTGAGCGATTTGCATAACTTGTTCTTGATATACAATTATCCCATAAGTTTCCTTTAATAAATTTTCAAACTTAGGATGAATATAATCTATATTTTCCTTGCCATGTTTTCTGTTACAAAAAGAGGGTATATTGTCCATGGGTCCTGGTCTGAACAATGCTACAACGGCAATTATTTCTTCAAATCTATCTGGCTGCAATTGACGTAGAACGCTTCCCATTCCATTGCTTTCTAATTGGAAAATACCTACTGTATCACCTTTGCTTAATTGATCGTATGTTTTTTTATCTTCTAAGGGAATGTTGTTTATTAAAAAATTATTATTTTCTTTTTGTATAAAGTTAACTGCGTCATCAATTATAGATAAAGTTGTTAAGCCTAAAAAATCAAACTTAATTAATCCTGATTTTTCCACATACTTCATTGAAAATTGAGTAGCATTAGTATTTGTATTTTGATCTTTATATAGCGGAACAACTTTTGAAATTTTTTCATGTCCAATTACAACTCCAGCTGCATGAGTTGATGCATGCCTATGGGTTCCTTCGATTTTTAAACTAATATCAATTACATTAGAAATTCTCTCATCATTATTAATTCTTTCTTGCAAACTTCTTTCAGACTTTATTGACTCACTTAAAGTTAATGGATTTGATGGATTAAAGGGAATAAGCTTAGCAAATGTATCAACTTCACCATAAGGCACTTCTAAAACTCTCCCTATATCTCTAACAGCTGCTCTTGATGCTAGAGTTCCAAAGGTAATTATATGAGCCACACATTCACTTCCATATTTATTGTTTACATATTCAATTACTTCGTCTCTTCTATTTTGGCAAAAATCTATATCAAAGTCTGGCATTGATACTCTTTCAGGATTCAAAAATCTCTCAAATAATAAATTATACTTTAAGGGATCAAGATCTGTAATAGCTAAACACCAGGCTACTAAACTACCTGCGCCAGAACCTCGTCCAGGTCCGACAGGTATTTTGTTATTTTTTGCCCAATTAACAAAATCAGCAACAATTAAAAAATAACCTGCAAAACCCATTCTTATTATGATTTCATTTTCATAATTCAGTCTATCAATATAAATTTTTGAATTTTGCAATTTTAAATCTTTAATTTTTTTATCTAAACCATTTTTTGAAGATTGAATTAAAAAATCCTCTGCTGATAAATTTAAATCATTTTGAAACTTGGGTAACTGTGGTTTTGTCTCTTCAGGAAAATAATTACATGTTATTGCAACATTTAAATTATTTTGAACAATTTCAGGAATATCTTCAAAAATTAATTTCATTTCTTCTGTTGATTTAAAGTAAATATTTTCATTTGAGATATCCCTTTGTGAATTATTTATTGTTGATTTTTGAGCTATACAAAGTAGAGCATCATGAGCAGAAAAATCTTCTTTATTGGCGTATTTAACGTTATTTGAACCAATAAGAGGTATATCAAAATTTTTAGATAAATTTATAAATTCATTTTCGAACTTATCAATTTCTATGTCATTAATTCTTTGAATTTCAAAAAGAAAATTTTCTTGAAAAGTTTTTTTTAAATTATTAATTAGACTTGTAATTTCATTTTTTTTATTTTCTTTATTCAATAATAATAATGGATTGTATTCACCGCCAATATAACAATACAAACCTTTTGAATAATTTGAAATTTGATCAATATTAATGCCTACATCTTTAAAACTATTTATGTGTGATAACGAACTTAAATGCAATAAATTCTTGTAACCAATTTCATTTTTGACCAATAATGTAATTTGAGAGATTTTATCATTAAATTTTACATTTAATAAATTAATGGATGTTCCTATAATTGGTTGTATATTATTATTTATACATTCTTGAGAAAACTCAAAAACCCCAAACATATTATTGTTATCAGTAATTGCAATTGCTGGCATATTATTTTTTTTTGCATTTTGTACTAAATTATTAATTTTTAATGTACTTTCCGATAAAGAATATGATGATAGAGATCTTAGATGAATAAAAGGTTTATTCATTTTTTATATGAAGATTTTTATTATTAAAATCATATATTTCATCAGCAAATAATGAGAGTTTTTTGTTATGTGTTACGTATATAAGAGTTTTTTTATTTTGCTCTATATAATTTATAAAAAATGTGAAAATACTGTTAGCAGTATTTTCATCTAAATTACCTGTCATTTCATCGGCTAAAATTATATCTGGATTATTTACCAAAGATCTTGCGATAGCAACTCTTTGTTGCTCACCTCCTGACAATTTAAGAGGTTTATAATTAACTTTATCTTCTAATCCAAACTCAAATAAAATATTTTTTGCAATTTCGTATCCATTAACATCTTTTTTATTTATTAAAATTGGCAACATTACATTTTCCATAACTGAAAGTTCAGGGATTAAATAAAAAAACTGATGAATAAATCCAATAGACAGTCCACGTAATTTATTTAGCTCAAATTCTGAATAAGAAGAAATGTTTTTACCTTTAAATTTATAGTCACCCTTAAAATCTTTATCGAGCAAGCCTAATATATTAAGCAAAGTGGTTTTCCCAGATCCGGATGGTCCTGTAATAGAAATTTTAGTATTAGATTTAATTTTAAAATTTAAATTTTCTATAATTTTTATACTTTCTTTATTTTTAAAAGTATAAC
>MDSZ01110968.1_pt1 | contig 20403 bp, 17 predicted proteins | sample 811201 | NCBI WGS metagenome assembly MDSZ01 (sample SAMN05326647, study PRJNA326480) | marine metagenome | isolation source: seawater | place: Indian Ocean: North | collected 2010 | reverse complement strand
TACCACAGAAATTGTTCAGAACTATCAACATTATCAGGTAATCTTTTATTTTTATTTATAAAATTTACGATTTCTGCTAATTTTACCGAACAGCACGAGAAAAATCCAGCATTATGGGTTGTTTTAATCATATATATATATACATATATAATTTTTAACACAAATTATTCTTTCATTTTTTACTTGTTGTTCCTATTATAAAATTATAAATGTTTCCTATTGGTAATAGCATTTTATTATTATGAGTTATTCTTTTCATATTTTTTATATTGTTGTTTTATAATGTTTTTTTATACTTCCATTTATTCCATAATTTTTACTTGATATATACACCTCTTTTAATACACCTTTATTTATCATAAAATGCGCAAGGTATCCATCTATTGCTGCTCTTAATGGATATGTGTTATTTATTAATATTTTTGCTCCTTCTAATGATACTCCATATATATGTGTCTCATTTACTCCATGAGTTAATTTTTTAAACTTATTTAATCTCTCCTCTTTTGACCATTTTGTTTTATTTGAGTGACCTAGAAATAACAATTCCCATTTATCTGGCATATTTTTAACATCCTCATTTAAATCTTTATATTCTTCTGTAAACATACAGTCATCTTCTAGTATTAGACATCTTTCATATTTGTTTTCTACTATATCTTTCCATATATAATAATTATTTAAATGCAGAGATAATTGTGATTCTGATAATCTATGTCCTTTCCCTTTACATGAACAATCTATATTGCATATTTTATTACCTGGATATGCCCATTCATTACTTTCTTTTAATTTATTTTTATCTATTTCTTTTCCATCTATTGTTGGTATAAATATGTAGTTTTTTACATTGTTTTTTTCTAATTGACTTATCATATCTGCCTTTCTTTCTGGTGATCTTTTCAAATTTATTATATATATCTTTTCAAAAAAATTATCCATATATAAATTGCTTTCATTTAAAAAATTTGTTTTCTACTAAATCAAATTTGTATTTTTCTTTTTTCTTCTCTGGAAATTTATAATTAAAAAATTGGGGACATTTTAAATGTATTATGAGTTAAGTTTATTGAATTATTTAAATAATATTTGTCAATAAAGTAATAAGTTACAAGTAGAAGAGGTATATACAAACAATTTAATTTCGTTTAAATAAAAATATAAAAAAAAATCGTATTATTAATTAATGGAAAACATAAACGATATTTTGGAGAGAAAAGAAATAGAAAATAAAATTAAAAATATATTATTAAATTTTGATACACTTAGTGAAGATATCAAATTTAAAAGAGGAATATATATTTATGGTTCTCCAGGGTGCGGAAAAACACACTTCATTAAATCATTGATTAAATCCTTGGATTTTGACATTGTTCATTATGATGCAGGTGATGTTAGAAACAAATCTCTTATGGATAGTATAACTAGTAATAATGTATCTAATTACAATGTTCTTGATATGTTAAAAAGAAAACCAAAAAAAATTGTACTTGTAATGGATGAAATAGATGGTTTAAATAATGGTGACAAGGGTGGTATAAATGCTTTAATAAAAATAATAAGACAAAAAAAGACAAAAAAACAAAAATTAGAAAATAAATCTTCCAATCCAATCATATGTATAGGAAATTATTATATGGACAAAAAAATAAAAGAACTAATGAAAGTATGTAATGTATTCGAATTAAAGAAACCGACGGATATTCAAATACGAAATATATTAGATCAATCCATGGAAATAAGTAAAGAATACAAAAACCATATTATTAAATATATACAGTGTGATTTAAGAAAATTGATATACTTTAAAAAAATATATTCTAAGAGTAAAGATTTAATAAATAAAGATAACATTGAATTTATATTTCAATTGAAATCACATAATGATGATTCAAAACAAATTACCAAAAAATTAATTAATGAGCCAATTTCTATTGATAAGCATTGCAGTTTTATGAATGAAACAGATAGAACTATAGTAGCTTTATTATGGCATGAAAATATTATTGATATGATAGATTGTATGGATATTAAAAGGTCTATTCCTTTTTATTTAAAGGTTTTAGATAATATTTGTTATGCTGATTATATTGATCGAGTAACATTTCAAAATCAGATTTGGCAATTTAACGAAATGAGCTCTATGATAAAAACTTTTTATAATAACCACATTTATCATAAATATTTTCCGGAATTAGATAATAAATTCAAGCCGTTAAACAATGAAGTTAGATTCACAAAAGTTTTAACAAAATATTCCACTGAATTTAATAATATCATGTTTATTTTTAATATGTGCCAACAATTAGATATGGACAAAAAAGATGTTATATCTCTATTTCAAGAATTAAGATTATATTTTGGAAATGAGTTTTATGATAATTCTGATTTAGTAGAAGTAGATAATCTTTTTGAAGGATATAATATTTCTAAGTTAGATATTAAAAGAATTTATAGATATTTAGATAAAAATGTTAAGAAAGAGGTTTCGATTGATACTGAAGAAAATGATTAAATCTTTACATATTATATACAGATTTAATGAATAAAATGAAAAAAACTTTAAAAAAAAAAGTAAAAGGTATAAAAGCTGGAACAAATTATAGAACAAAAAAAAGAACTAGAAAAGATATAGAATTTGAAGATGATATTCGTGACATATTATTAAATTTAGACAACGAAACCCATGATGTTAATTATACAAATAATACTATTAGTAATACACCAAACACACTTTATAGTTTTAATCAGCCATCTTTAGCACCTTTTAATTATTATCCAAATAATTTAGAATTAGCAGAAACTTCAAAAAAAAGAAAGAAGTCACCATTTAAGAAAATTAAAAAAACAAACTCTAAAAAAGGTTCTAATGAAACTACTACCTCTTATTCATTTTTGAATATAGACGATGATCCAAAGTATGAATTTAAGAATAAGAATTTAAACGAATTTTATAACAGATATAAAGATATAAATAATAATCAAAGTTTAAATGATCTACAAAAAAGTAATGCTTTAAAGTTTTTAATACTCGACATTAATGAAAATTTTTTAAATAGTGATAGTAAAATTGATTTAGGTAATTTAGAGAGAAGTGTATCCAAACATATTCCTATATTGAATGATAGATTATACGCTTTTTTTTTAATACAAGCAAAAATAAATAAAGGAGGAAAAACTAAAAAAAAATTAAAGAAAAACAATAAAACCAGAAAAGGAGGGTCTCCTAGTATTGATAATAAAGATGATAAACATAGAAAGGAAGCTAAGGAATTTAAAAAAAAAAAAATTAAAAATATATTAGAAGAAAGAGAAAAAAGACAATCATCAATTTTTGGAGATCCTAATTATTTATCACCATATAAGGGAGAAGGATATAGACAATTTATGATACCCGCAACTGTTTATAAATCAAGACAAGTTCAAGATCTTCAAAATAATTTTGAGAATGCAATGCAATATGAAAGTAATATAGAAGATTATAATGATATGGAAAAAGAAGGTCTAACATTTGGAGGAAATTAAAACAGAATATTATTATATTATTATTAAAATATAATAATAATACCAATTGTTGGGGCTACCAGGGAATCGAACCCCGAACCTCCTGCACCCAAAGCAGGAATCATACCATTAGACCAGCAGCCCAAAATATTAAAAACTTATTTGTTTATATTAATCCTTATCTTCTAGTTTTTTTTCCAGCTCTTTAATTTTTCTCTCTAATCTTTCAGTATATTCTTTATGGTATTCAAGTGAAAACAATAATTTTTTATTTTTTTCATTTAAATCTTTTATTTCTAGTTTTATTGTTTCACTTATATCTTTTTCATTATTTGTTTTTAAATTATTTTCTTTTAAATCTTTTATTATATTTTTTTGATTATATATTATATCCATAATTTCTTTTCTTGTAAGTGATTTATTATTTCCGTTTGTTTCAATTACAATACCTGTATCAAAATTAAAATATTCTTCCATTCTTTTTTCTTTTATGTCCTCTCTTTTTAATTTTATTTCCTCTGTTTGTTTTAATACTTCGGGCTTGTGAATCGGTAATCCTTCTTTATATCCTTTTAAATTTCTTTCAAGTTCTTCTAAAAAAAACCTTTTTACTGGTTCCTCATAATCTTTTCTAATGAAATCTTCTACCTTTTTATTTGATTCTTTTACGGTTTTACTACCTAAAAATTCTAGCATTTGTTTTTTATTAAAAGTATTATGAGAATGTGAAAAAACTAATATAGTCTTTAATGGATCTAATTGTACAAATGGAATCGTGTATCCTTTCAAAAAATGTCTTTCTTCCGCCAATGCAGCATCATCTTCATAACTTGTTATATCTAATAATTTTCTTCTAAATGCAAAAGTACCAGCTGTTGCGTGTGTTTTATTGTATGGGCCACATTGAATCATCTTATTTAAATCACTGAAATATACGTATATTTCACTTGAACCCGAACATAATGCGTTTGGATTATTCATCAACGTTTGAACTGCATGTTCTACTCTTTCTGGTGGATAATAATCATCATCATCCATATAAACAATAATATTACCTTTAGAATGATAATGCATATAATTCCTTTTCTTTCCCAAATTCATTTTATCGACATAGAAATATTTTATATTTAAACCTTCATGTTTTTCTATAATGTCTTTAATAGGATCAGTACCATCATCAACTATTATCCATTCCATTTTACTTCTAGGATAAGTTTGATTCTTATAACAAGTTATCATATTTTCAATAAATGGTCTCCTATTAAATGTTGGTGTGCATACACTTACAAATGGTAAATTTTTTTTATCTTTATCCTTTTCTTTTTGTTTTTTTTTTGATTTCTTTACTCCCATTATTTTTATTAAATTCTTTCTTTTTATATAATTTATTAAACAATATTGTTTGATATGTCAAATATATTAGGTGTTCTTTCATTTACTACTATTGGTAGTTCAAATGTAAATATACTTGAATTAAATACATTTCTATCCGACGATTGCCGATTTGAATTTATAATTGGACTTGAGTTCAAAATATTATTTATTTGATTATTATTGCCTTCATTGCCTTCATTGACTTCATTGCCTTCAGTACCTTCAGTACCTTCATTGCCTTCATTAGATAATGTACTTACTTCCTCTTTTTCTTCCTCTGTCGAATCATTATATTCTACATTTTGATCTTCATTTACTATATTTTCAATAGAACCATCAGAGGAACTATCATTTGCAACAACAACTTCATTATTTGAAGTATCTATTTCTCTTATATCAAATCTACAAACTGGACATCTCACATTTGTTTCAAACCATCTAATTAGCGATTGTTTCTTAAATATATGACCACAATAATTTATCCTACAAAGAGTGTCCCCAATTTCAAATTCGTCCATTGATATTGGACATCTCTGTTCAGGATTACTCAATTGATCTCTTTCTGTATAAATATAATCACTGGTCGCTATATCAATTTGTTCTTGTGACGGTCTTACAATAACATCTTGTAAATTATTAATTTGTTGGTTTAATATATCACTTATTGTATCCATTTGAAATACAGAGGTTTGCTCTTCAGTTATTATACCATTTCTAGAAAGTCCTTCACCTCTTATTATCAAAGGTGTTGCAATACTACTCTCAATTGCATTTGTTCCTAAATCTCTAGCTGTTCTAATTAATTCTCTCATTGCAATTTCAGTTGAATTACTTGATGTATCAAATAAATTACTGTTTTCAACATTAATCATCCTACTTCTTGAATTTAATGGAGTTCTTTGTGTATTATTATCTCTGTTTGCTATACCTGAAATAGTGCTTCTTAAACTACCACCAGTTCTTCTACTACCCAGTAAATAAGAACTATTTCTATTTCTAAATGGTGTTTGTGTAGTTGTATTTGCTGGTGTAGATAGCGAAAATCTTGAATTATCAAAAACAGTATCTAAATCATTAATATCTTCCTGTTGATTCGTTTCGTTTTGACGTCTTATTGGATTATTAACTGGAGGTATTGGAGGTGGTGGTAGAGCATTAGAATCTCTTGGAACTATACTTGATGATGAATATGTATTAGATGATGACCTTGGAATAAGTGTTGGTCTTCGCTCAATGTTTCTTCTGTATGCAGAATTTGTAGGTCTATAATTTTGATTTGCATTCGATCTACTACCATTTCCTGATGAATTACTATAGTTTCTTTCATTTAAATTATCGATTAAATTAATTAAGTTTTCAATTAATGATAACATTGTTCTAGTATTTGTATTATACCCATTTATTAAAGTATTCATATTTGTATTATAATTCCTCATAATGAGAGTTAATGAATCAATTAAAAAGTTTATGGATTCATTTGTATCAAATATATCAAATGATGTTCTATTTTCCATTTTATAATAATTTATATAAAGATATTTCTATATATAAATTTACAAAAAAATAAAATGACTAATTTTATAGAAAAAAATAAAGGTTATGTTGGTCTTGAAAATTTAGGCAATACATGTTTTATGAATTCTTGTCTTCAAATTATGAAAGAAATTGAGGAATTAAATAAAATAGTTGCTTATAAACTAATTAATAAAGAACTAAAAGAAAATATTGATGGAGTTCTTTGTTTAGAATGGTACAATTTAAATAATATGATGATAGAAAATAATGGAATTATTCGTCCATCTCGATTTTTAGAAGTCTTACAAAAATATTCAAAGTTAAAAAATAATTTACTATTTACTGGTTATTCTCAAAATGATATTCAAGAATTTTTCATTTTATTAACAGAAGCTATACATTGTAGCATGTCATTTAAAAAGAAAATTTCAATCATTGGTAATGCTAAAAATGAAAAAGATATCTTAGCAATTGATTGTTATAAGTGCCTATCTGAAAATTATGAAAAAGAATATTCACCTTGTAGTGAAATGTTTCAAGCTATTCATGTTAATTATATACATGGTTTAATGTCAGGCGATAAAAGTGTAAAACCAGAATTATACTCTAATTTATGTCTTCCTATTAAATATAAAGAACAATTCGCAAAAAATATTTATGATTGTTTCGATATATATACTAAATATGAATTGTTAAATAAAGAAAATAAATGGTATAACGAAAAAAAAAATATGAAAGAAGATGCTGCAAAATATATTCGATTTTGGAATTTTCCTAATATTCTATTTATTTTATTAAAAAGATTCTCATTTAATGCTCGATCAAAGATGAATAATTTAATAGACTTTCCTATCGATAATTTGGATCTTACCAAGTACGTTAATGGATATAAACCTGAATCATTTAAATATGAATTATTTGGTGTATGTAATCATAGCGGTGGATTACAAGGTGGTCATTATACTGCATTTGTTAGAAATAAAAATAATTTTTGGTTGCATTATAATGACAGTAGAATTAGTGAAATTAAAGATAAAAAAGATCTAATTACTGCAAAAGCATACTGTTTATTTTATAGAAAAAAAAATAACTAATTATATTATAATAGAATATAAATGTCACATAACATTAAGAGTTTAGACTATAATTTATATGAAAGTTTTGATAATTCCGAAATTACAACTGACATATCAGATAATACAGTTGATTTATCTTATAATCCATTAGATTTGTCCTATAATCAGACTGATATTAGTGGTAATGTAGATGTTTCTGGAAATGTTACTACTCCTCCATCAACTAACATTACTTTAATTCAAAATACTGCAGATCAAGATGATGATGATAATACTTTAAGTATCATTCTTACATATGAAAATTTATATTTACTTTTCTGGATTGTTTCTGTCTATTTTATCTTATATTCAATATTAGGTTTCTTTTTTAGAAAAGATAATTTAGGATATGTTTATGATGCAATTATCCTTTTAGCTATCCTTGGTATAATTGTTACATACATTTTATTAACAAATAGTGATGAATATAAAAATGATGCTGAAGATACTGCTGAAAACTTTTTATCTTTCTTTGATGATAAATACAACATTGTATATTTATTAATTGCAATAATTGTTCTTTATATTTTAACTTCAATTGCGGGAATTCCAACTAATAGGCAAGATAGACCAACTTTTATTATTGGACTTGAAACACTCCTAATGATATTACTAATTTTAATCCTTTTTGTACAATTTTATAGCGAATTTGTCAATATTTCTTTAACAAATGAACTTAGAGAAATTTTAGGAATAAATGATTCTAATGCTACTACTACTCTTTCCACCAGTAATCAATCTAATGTAGCTCCAATTACGCCTATTCCTGCTCCAGTTGAAAAAGAAGTTTTTAATGTTGGTGGCAATCATTATACCTATGAGGATGCAGAAGCTATTTGTAAATCATTTGACGCTGAACTTGCTGATTATGATCAAATTGAAAATTCATACAATAACGGTGGTGAATGGTGTAATTACGGTTGGTCTAAAAATCAAATGGCTTTATTTCCTACACAAAAACAAACTTGGGAAAATCTGCAAAAAAGTAATGAAACCATGAATAATTGTGGTCGTCCAGGTATAAATGGTGGCTACATGGCAAATCCCGCATTAAGATTTGGTGTTAATTGTTATGGTGTAAAACCTAATAAAAGAAATATAGATTTCTCTCCACAAAGTGATACTCCATATAAATCTTCAAAACAAAAATTGTTAGAATCAAAAACTAAATTTTGGAAACAAAATAAAGATAAATTAAAGCTTAATCATTTTAATAAGGACAACTGGTCTAAATATTAATTTTAAAATATTTAAATAATTTTTCATTATTATAAATATAATGTTTATACATCATATTTATTATTTGTGTTCTATGTATCAAGTGGTATATGTTAAAAATGTTCCTGATGATCAAATATTGAATTATACTAGAATCATATGTTGTTATCATATATTTTATTATTTATTAGATATTTTACTTGAATCCATTAATATTTTTTACAATAAAAATCATGGATTTTTGTATATTTACCATCATATATTTGCTATTTTAAATTTTATTCTTTTTTTAAATACTACTGATTTTCAAAGAGAAAGTATTATTAATTTTACATACTTTATAGGTTATAGTGATTTGTCTGGAATGGCAGTTTGTTTAAGAGACGACTTTAAAAAAAATAATATTCTTACTATTAAAAATGATTTTTGTTTGCTTTTACTTTATATCTATTGTCGCGTTTATAGTTATCCTTTTATTATTTACAAAATATCTGATAACCTTTATACATTACCTGTTATATTGTTAGCATATGTTATGTCTAATTATTGGGCTTTTCTTTGGAGTACTAAACTATTTAAAAGATTTTTTAACAAATATATTGATACGAATTTAGATTGATGAAAATAAATTATCTTTTTATTTAATTATTTTTTACGAGATTGATTTTTCTTACTTTTCTTCTTTTTAGTTTTATTTTTTGGAAATTTCACCTTTGAATTTACATTTTCTAATAATTTATCGTATATATTCTCAGATAAAATTTTATCATTATGCACTATATTAGGTTTGCATGTAGATATTTTATATTTTGTCCGTTGTAATCCAATAGGTACATACAAATCCTTAAACCTATCAAATTCTTCATTTGGACTGATGTTTGAAACAATATAATTATCTTTTATAATAGTTTGAGTGTTTAGACCACCTGAAAATATACTTTTACTATTTTCTCCATACTCTATTTTGTTATGCTTATTTAAATATTCCATCTATATATATATTTTGTTTCGATATTAATTTTTAACTCTTTTTATTTCAGAAATAGTTTTTACTGATCTATTTTCTTTTAAATAATTAATTATATAATTAACTTTGTTTTTATCTGATATTATTTTCGTTAGGCTTTCTTCTATGTAAGTATATGATAATGGGGAATATTCTTTTCTCTCTGATATTTTTAATTCTCCATCACTAATAATTATTTTTTTATTTATATTTTTTCTCTCTGAATAATTACATATATAATCAGATAATTTTTGTTTTTTTTCTCGAAGACTCTTTACTTTTTCATTAATTATTTTTAATTGATCATCGATCAATACATAATCTCTTATATTTTTTATTATCTCCTCCCTTTCTACTAATTGATTATTATTCATTTAATATTATTATATATTGATATTAATATTAAATTTATTTATTTTTTACCATAACTTTTGCTTTTCATAGATTTTTTTCCTTTTGCACCTGGACCTCCGAAATTGGAAGCAGCTAATACAACTGCTGTAGTTAAACCTGTACTATCCATACCTTTGGCTGCTTTTTTTCCTTTCTTTTTAGCACCACCTTCCATTTTATGACCAGTAAATTCTTCTTTCATTTTATGACCAGTAAATTCTTCTTCCATTTTATGACCAGCAAATTCTTCTTTCATTTCATCATCACTATGAACAGGTAATTCACTAAATTTTAATTCACCACCTTTCATACGTCTAGATTTTCTTGCTTTTTTTAAGCTTCTTTTTTTTGTTTTGGTGTGCATAACGGATTTTTTAGATTTTCTTTTTCCACCAACTTTCTTCTTCATAGTTGGTTTTAATTTTTTAACGCTTTTTCCGAATAAACTTTGGAGAAATTTCATTATATTATACAAAGAGAAATTATTATATTAATAAATCTATTTTTTTTTGCTTGTATAAAACATGATTTATTAATATATAAAAGATTGCTAAAATTAATACAAAAAGGAATACACTATAAATACAAATTATTATTAAATATATGTAAAGTTCATTGTAAATAGTTGTTAAAAACGGTTTAAATAATTCCCTTAAATCAGAACGAATATTTTCATTTTTAAAATACTCTACAAATTGTTCTTTATAAAATTTCATTTATTATTATTATTAATAATATTATTTATATTATTTAAAATCATTTTTAACTTATTCGTTTTAAATACTTAACAAAAATATATTTATTAATTATTATGGAGACAATTTACGATTCATTCGAAGATTTTGATTTAAAAGAAATTAAAATTAATAATCCCATTTCCAAAGCTGGAGGTTATCATATTTTAAAGTTTTCAATTAATAATTCACCTTTGTATATTCAACCTAAAAAATGTATGACTAAAAATGGTATCATTGTAGGTAAAAAATCATATTGTGACTTATTATTTTCTACAGATGATCAAGAATTTTTAACTTGGTTAGAAAGTTTAGAAAGTCACTGTCAAAATTATATCTATGAAAATAGAAACAAATGGTTTGAAGGTAGTCTTGAATTAGACGATATAGAATCTTATTTTATATCTCCTACAAAATTCTATAAATCAGGAAAATTTTATTTAGTTAGAGTTAATATACCTACTTTATTAGGAAAACCTTCATTAAAAATTTACGATGAATCTGAAAATGAAGTAAATATTTCTAATATTGACGAAAATACTGAAATTACAAGCATACTCGAATTTAAAGGAGTAAAATGCTCTGCAAGAAGTTTTCAAATTGATATTGAAGTAAAACAAATGATGAAAATGGAACCTATTCAACTATTTAGTAAATGTTTAATTAAAAAGAAAAAGGTTTTACCTGATGATTCACATAAAGTAAACTTGCAAAAAACAGATGATGACCAAGAAGAATTAGAACTTGAAAATAATGTAGATTTGTCCGAATCTGATGAAAGTGAAAATGATTTATTAACTGTTGAAAATAATTCAATTGAATTAGCAAAAAATGAGAATGATGGTATATCAAGTGAAAACGAAAATACATTAATAGATGAATTGTCAAATACATTAGAAACTGATATTTCTGATAATGATATTTCAGTGGATAAAAACTTAGATTTACAAAATGATTCTAACAGTCCAAAAAAAAAAGAAGAAGAGCAAGAAAAAGAAACTAATTATTTAGGAACTTCCAACGAAGAATTAGTTGTTGATACAGATAATTCTCTTCAAGAAATAAATCTTGATGGATCTATTTTAGAAAGTTCTGACGTCATTGAAATAAAGGAAGCAAATGAAGTATATTATAAAATGTATAAAGAAGCTATCAAACGTGCTAAAATGGCTCGTGATTTAGCATTAACCTCTTATTTAGAAGCTAAAAATATTAAAAATAAATATATGTTGGATCAAGCTTTATGTGAAAGTGACGATAGTGATTTAGAAAAAGAGTTAGATCCATAATTTTAGTAAATAAATTTTAATTTAAAAAAAATATATCCAACGTTTATATATAATGTTGAAAGGATTGCAATCAGGCTTTTCAAAATTTTTTACAAATCAACGTGTTTTAATTTTGGTTATTTTCCTCTTGTTATGTTTTGTATTAACATCTTATGCTAGTAGCAAAGGTTATACTGCCTATGAAGGTATGAAAGAAACATTTGAAAAAGAAGTTACTGAGGATTCTGAAGCTGAAGCTGAAGCTGAAGCAGCTGCACTTGAGGATTCAGAAGACGACAGTGAAGGTTTCCAAAATATGACTTCTACTGCTGCCTCTGTAAATAGTCCCTCAGATCTTTTACCAAAAAATTCCAATAAAGATCTTGTTGGTTCTTTTAAAACTGAAGAAGGTATTTTCCCAGGTAATTTATTAGAAGCTGGATCACATATTGGATTAGATACTGTTTCTAGTTCTATGAGAAATGCTAATTTACAATTAAGAGCAGATCCTACTATCACTAAAAAAAGTGGTTGTTGGTGGGGTGAAAGCACTATCCATCCTGATCCTAACCCTATTGGTCTTAAAGTCTAAATTTATTTTTAATATATTATTTATATATAATATATGAAACAAATTATTAATAATTTTAACAATGGTCTTCGTTTAGTCTATGAAACTCCATTAAATAAAAATAATTACTCTTCACTTATGATTGGAATTAATTATGGATCTGTTCATGAATCTAAAAATCTAAAAGGTAGTGCTCATTTTATTGAACATTTGTGTTTCAAGGGTAATAAAGTCATCAAAGATTGTATTAAAATTTCTGAAGAATTTGATAAACTTGGAGCATATATTAATGCCTATACTGAAAAAAAATTAACTAATTATATGGTTGTTTGTGGAAACGAAAACTTTGATAAATGTTTCAAACTCTTAACTGATATGGTTATTTTCTCCCTTTTATTAAAAAAAGACTTCCAAAAAGAATATAATGTTATTCTTGAAGAAAATTTAAAAGATAAACAAGATTTTTATGATTTATTAAATGTTATGATAGACAAATATATATATTCAGGTAGTAATTTTGCATTTCCAATCGATGATCTTGATTTTCACAAAACTAAATTAAATCATCACGAACTTGTAGAAGCATACCATAAATATTATATTCCTAGTAATATTGTCATTTCCGTTTGTTCTAATATCCATTTTAAAGATGTTAAAAAAACTATATCTAATCATTCTATTTCAAAAATTAAAAAAAATCCTATTCAACATTCAATCGATTTATCATTTCAACTTCAATCTTCTCCATATATACAAATTCAATTAAATAAACTTACTGAAGTTACCTATTTAGCTTTCTCTTTTAAAACTTGTGGTTATTTAAATAATGACATCCACATTCTTAATTTTCTTAAAAATATTTTAGGAAATGGTATGAGTTCTCGACTATTTGTAAATTTTAGAGAAAAAAACGGATTAACTTATTCTTCTAATTGTACTACTAATTATTTTCAACATCTTGGTGATATCACTCTCTCTTGTGAAACTAGTTATAATAAACTATTTATTAAAAATGGTGTAATGGATATATTTGTTAAAACTATTAACGATCTTAAAAATGACATTAGTTTATCCGAAATTAATAAAATTAAAGGACAGTCTAAAGGAGAATATGACGTACAGTTAAATGACAATAAAACTATCTGTGAATTTAATTTACTCAGTCTTATTGATAATAATTTAAAATACAGTATTAAAGATGAATTTGATTTAAAATTGAAAAATATATCTATTCAAGATTTAAAACGGGTTATTAATCAATATTTTAAAAAAAATAATTTGACAGTTTCCATTATCACTAATTATAACATTTCCAAAAACAAAATTAACAAGTATCTTGAGAAATTATCTTTATAAATTTATTTGTTTATTTATTATATATGAATTACCAAGATTTTCTCGCAAATTTTTTATTTATTATTCTAATCTTTTTAATTATCTATTTCTATATTTTTAAAAACGATGATATACAACTTAAATGTATTATTTCAAAAATTGATGGTAATGAATATTGTGTTCGTCGAAGATCAGATAAAGATAAAGCCGCTGACCTTTTAGCAACAACCATAAATAAATGTAAAAAATTAGTAGAATATGTTAAAAATAAATACCCTAATAACGAAGATGTTAAAAGACTTGTTAATGGCTTTAAAGATACTGAAATAAAAGAAACACTACCAACAAGTAAATTTAAAGCATATAGTGAAAACAAAGGACAAAAACTAGCTTTCTGCTTAAATAAAGATGGAGAAAATGACGATAATTTAATTGATGATAGTACTTTGTTGTTTGTTGCCATTCACGAAATATCTCATATTATGACAAAATCTATTGGTCATAAACCTGAATTTTGGAATAATTTTAAATTTTTACTAGAAAATGCTAAGGAAGCTGGATTACACAACCCGCATGATTATAAAAAACATCCAAAACACTATTGTGGAATGAAAATAACTGATAATCCTTATTATGATCGAAATTAATTTATGATATAATTTATTTATTTCATAAAATAGAAATAAGTTATAAATATATATATGGAAATTTTAAATGTTTGTTTATTAGATTCTAATGGAGATCCTTCAAAGGTTTTTATATTCTCTGGAAATAACAAGCCAAATCCTAATGAAATATTTAGTACTATTGATTTTATTGAATTCCAAAAACATAACGTTGAGTTCATCCATATTGAACAACTAATCTTCCAAGATGATAACATCAAAAATATAAAAAGAAAAATTTTAGAAATACTTAACTATGAAATCTCATATCCTGAAATTTATCTTTTCTCAAAAACTGTTTCAGAACATTCATCTGAAGATGTATTTAATAATATATGTAAGTCAAACATTAATGATCTTATTACTTTTGATCAGTTTAATCAATTTAATAAAAATATTTTAAATAATTCTTCCTCTAGTCTCTCTAAAAATGATTACTATTCGATCTCTGATTTCCTTGATTTAAATCTACCTAATCAATTAGAATATTACAGACCTATTGGTATGTTATTCACCGATTATTATGATTTCCTTTTCTCTGCAAACCCTTTTCTTATTAATAATACAAATGTTTTCTCGAATACATCGAACAATAGATTAATTACTTTAGATAATTCTTTATTATTAGATTATAATCTGCAAAATAATATTATTTACTTGTCATCCGCATCTGATATTCTTAACTTCGGTTCAACTTCTAATATTAATTCCGAATCTATTATTAATAATTATTTTCCTATCCTTGCAAAAGAAAACATTTTCAATTTAGATTCTCTTATTTCTAATAAGAAAAAATTAATGGATTCCGAGAAAAATAAAATTAAAAAAGCATCTAAGAAATATTCTGAGAAAATAAATCTTTTCTATGATATTTATGAAAATAACGATAAAGATTTAGAATATATTGATAACGGCATTAATAATGTGGATATTACTTTACTTATGTTTAACTCTTATAAACTTCCTCTTAATAGTATTTTTAAAATTTTACATTCTAGTAAAAACATTCCTTTTATTAAATTTAATCCTGGAAAAAAAAAAGAGAAAATCTTTCGTATTTACTCTTTCCTAAAAACTAAAAATGGTAAAAAAATACCTTATTTAGGCCGTGTTAAAATATTAAATCTTGCCAAAAATCTAGCTAAGCAAATTAAACAAATCTCATTTTTTATTAACCTTGATTTTGATTATAAAGTCTTTGAAATTACTTGTGATTTACTTGAGAATGGTAATTTTAATATTAATATTCAATGCAATCAATACTTTGATGTCAAACTATTAGATCAAATTATATATAAATCAATTAATCCTATTATTAAAAATATTAATGAATTTTTATCTACTTTTGGATTTGAACTTACATTCTTTCAAAAACTAAATCCTAGTAATTCTATCATTAAAAATATTGATTATTATAAATCTATTTATTTACAAAAAAAAATTAATTACGAGAAAAATAATAACTTATTTAATTGTATTTTTGATGTCGTCTCTAAAAATAATAATGTTATTCAACTTAATTACAAGCGTGTCTCCAATTTTAAGAAAATGGACCAAATCAATAAAATTATACACGAATCATTTAAAAATGAAAATGATAATAATAGTGTCATTACTATCTTAAAAGAAAATTATGATATACCGGAAGACGAAGCTGTTAAACATCTAGAAAATTTTCTCAATAATTTCTCTAGAATCAATGGACAATTTACTAATAAAGTAGATACTTTTATTGAAAATCCTGGATTTGAAGCAACTCTTCAAAGTGTTCAATTTGAAGATAAACTTAAACTTATTATTAAAGATATTGATAATCTAAAATATATTGAACATTTAGATATCTATATTGACACCATGTTTCGTTTATTACAATACCCTAATTCTATCAAAATTAATAAATCCACATTAAACAGTATTCTTAATAAAACAATTAATGAAGATGATCTCGATGATAAACCTATTGTTTTAATTCCTGAACAAATCCAACCTATTAAATTCAATAAAAAAATCGTTCTTGGAGAAGATAATAACGTTAATAACCATTTTGCTTTACATCACGAAAATAAAGACTCCGACGAAGAAGATAGTGATGATGAATTATTCTTTGAAGATAATGATATGGACAACAATTCTGATAATGACGATGATGATGATGGTCTATTCTTTGATGACGATGATATGGAAGACGAAGTTGTGAAAGGTGGAGAAAAAATACAAGAATTAGATGGTATGCCTCTTAAAAAACCTAATTTATTTTTTGATAGATTGATTTCTAGAGACCCTGCTTTATTTTTAACTAAAAATGATGGCAAATACAGTTCTTATTCTAGACTTTGTCAAAAAAATGTTGGAAAACAACCAGTTATATTGACTAAAGAAGAAAAAGATAAAATTGATAACACCAATCCTAATTCATATACACATTCATTTGAATATGGAAGTGATCCTAATAATAAATATCATTATATCTGTCCTAGATTTTGGTGTTTAAAGACTGACAGTAGTATATCTGAGGAAGATGTTAAAGCGGGTAAATGTGGTAAAATTATTCCAAAAAATGCAGATTCAGTTCCTAAGGGTCACTACGTTATTGAATTTCACAAAAAAAGAACAGAAACTGACAAAGATGGTAAAGAGGTTGAAGTTTTTAATTCTCCTGGCTTTTTAAAAAAAGATAAACATCCAGATGGTCTCTGTATTCCTTGTTGTTTTCAGGACTGGAATAGTAAAGAACAAATAACCAGAAGAAATCAATGTATTAAAGGAGAAAAAGAAGTCATTAAAAAAAATAATAAAGTTAATTATGAAACTGGATATATTATTAGTCATGAGACTTTTCCACTTCCTAAAAATAGATTTGGATTCCTGCCTCCTTCCCTAGAAAATTTTTTGGGAGAAAATTATACAAATAAAATTAATCCTGAAAATATTTACTTATTGCAAAAAGATAAGTTTTCTCTATTAAGATACGGTACAGAACAAAACGATAATCAATCTTTCTTCGGAATTATTGCTGAAATATATAAAAGTATAAATGGTGAGAAAGTACTTTTGAATATTAAAGAAATGAAAAATAAATTAATAAAATCCATTAACATTGACGTTTTTGTAAGACTTCAAAATGGATCTCTTATCAACACTTTTAAAACTAAAAATAAATATTTAGATATTGATGTCAATAATTATGCCAATTCAAAATTATTTAAAAAAATTGATGCAAATGATGAAACTCAAAAAACCTTTTTTAAAAATGTGGTTAGGGCTTATTTAAATTTCCTTGATTACTTAAAAGATGATTCTATTTCTATTGATCATACCTATTTATGGGATATTATTACTATTAAAGATACCGAAATATTCGATAATGGTATTAACTTAATATTATTTGAAAGCAATTTCAGTGATATAACTGATAATATTGAATTAATTTGTCCAACTAATTCTTATAGTAGTAATTTTTTTGATCCTTTAAAACCAACATCTATTGTAATTAAAAATGATAAATATTATGAATTGATAGTTGCTCTCAGAATATCATCTTCTGATAAAGATAGCAATAATCTAAAGACTATTTTTTATAAAGGTGAATTACCTGAATATAACGATGTAATTTTTAATCTAATAGGTAAATTATTAAATCATAAATGCAAACCTATAGAGAATTCAAGAACATTTAAATTTAAAAAAAATATCTCTGCCATTGAAATTTATGATATGTTAATTAATATGAATTATGAGATTAAATCACAAGTTATTAATTTTCATGGAAAATGTGTTGGTTTATTGGTTAATAAAGATGAAAAAAACAATGTTTATATTCCAACTTATCCATCTAGAATATTTAAAAATATTGAAATTTCTATGATGGATGACATAAATATTTATAGTGATTACGAATTTACAAAGAATAGCTTATTAAATATTCATAATAGATCAAAAAATAAAATATTCTGTAAGCCAATGCAAAAAATAATAGAGAATAATTTAATTGTTGGTATTATAACAGAAACAAATCAATTTATTCAAGTAAATCCTCCATCAGAGGATATATTTAATGATGAATTAGAGAAGGTTAATGAAAGTAATTATATTGCTATAAATAAGACCATATCTGAGAATAAAGGTGAAGATCAAGAAAGATTGGAGATTTATAATAAAATCAATCTAGAATCTAAATTTTATAATTCTTTTCGTAATACAGTGAAAATACTTCTTAACAATAAATTAAATCGATCATTGAAAAATAAACTAATTGATAGAATTAATAATAAATCCATCTTATTTCAAGATAAATTGAAAGATGTAGAAAGTTTTCTGAAATATTTTGTTTCTGATTCCATTTCTTTTATTGATTATGATAAAGAAGTATTAAATGAGATGAAAACCATTTCTAATTGCTTATCCAATCAAAAAGAAAAAAGTTATTGTCTTCTTAAAAATGATAATTATCAATTATTATTACCAAAAAATCATTTATTTACTAATTATGATAATAGTGAAATTTATTACACAAGATTATCTGATGAAATAATTAGGCATAAACATATTCAAGACTATATGTTAAATCCAAACATCATTATAAATAATGAAGACAATGATTACATTATTAATAATGATGAGTTAATTATTATCCAATCTATATTAAATAATGAATATTTTGATGATTTGGACAACAATAATACTTTGGATCGAAATAATTATGTTGAAAATATGACTTATGACATGGCAAATCCAGAAAACATAGATAATTTGAATATATTAAAATCTAATATTGATGATGATACTCAAGAGCAATTTATGGGTGACCCTAATTTGGAATTTACTACAAAATTAATTTCATTAGATTGTATTAAAAGAGTTAATAATATTGAAGAGAATGAAAAAGGTTGGAATAAATATTTTACAGGTTCTCGAGAAATTTTCATTAAACCAATTGAGATTTGTACATTTAATTTATTACGACTTATCATTTACTTTAAATTTGGTTTAAAATTTAATATTAATGAAATTAAAAAGTTTATTTTAAATATTTACACCCAACAATTTAAATCAAATAACAAATCTAAAATAATATCTATCTTAAGATCTCAAGGAAAACATGAAATGATGGATAAAATTGAGAAAAATACTATTAATCTAGAAAATCTTATTTTCAGTGAAGATTATTATATAACTGATCTTGATATTTTGGCATGTTGTGAAGGAATTAAAGCTATCAATAAACCAAATAAAAATTACGTCTTAAAAATAGTCTTATATTCTGAGAACAATTTTAAAACTATAAATTCTAATATTAATTGGATATGCTTGGATAAACCAGAAACTAAATTTTCTGAAAATAAATATTTCTTTATTAAAGTTCCAAGTGAAATATTAGTGAATAAACCCATGTCCTATAGTTTAATAGAAAATTCATTTAGTTTCTTTGATAATGAATATATAGACACAAGTGATAACATGAAAAAACATATAGAAAAAAATATTTATACCTTTGATAGCTTATTAAACAGTTATATATTAAAATAAATAATCTTGTTTAATAATTTTGATCCTTTTTTGTTTTTTTTCCATCTTTACAATTTTTTTCATAATTGATTCTTCTTTTTTCATTAATTTTAATTCTTCACTTTCTTTTTTTTTCTCTAACTTTTTTTTATTTCTTATTTCTTTTTTAATACAGACATTTAATTTTTTTGATTTTTTTT
>MDSZ01242105.1_pt1 | contig 20415 bp, 23 predicted proteins | sample 811201 | NCBI WGS metagenome assembly MDSZ01 (sample SAMN05326647, study PRJNA326480) | marine metagenome | isolation source: seawater | place: Indian Ocean: North | collected 2010 | reverse complement strand
TGAAGATGAAGATGAAGATGAAGATGAAGATGAAGATGAAGATGAAGATGAAGATGAAAATGAAAATGAAAATGAATATGAAAATGAAAATGAAAATGAAGATAAAAAAGACAAACACAAACAAGCAGCTAAAATTTTACTAAATATTCTTAAAAAAAATCAAAATATTAAAAATAATAAAATTACTAAAAATAGTAAATCAAGTAAAGATAAAAATAACATTAATAATAATATAGATTCAACTGAAAATATTGTAATTGATGAAACAAATGATATTATTCCAACACCAAAAAATATATCAAATAAAAATTATAAATCATTTTCTAAAATTTTAGATTATGATGATAAAGAATCTCATTATTTTAAAACAAAATTAACTGAAAAAGAACAAAAAAATTATATCGATAAACTAAAAATTATTAAAGATTTAACTACAATTGAAACACCTTATTTGATTCATCTTATTAATATTGACATTCCAGATAATTATAAAGCATGTGCATTACGAAAAATTAATATGCTTAGAACAATGGGAGATGGATTTGGTAATAGTGAATATTATAAAATTAAATCATGGGTAGATGCTTTTATTAAAATTCCATTTAACAAATTTAATAATTTACAAATAACTTTTGCAGATGGTATAGAAAAATGTCATGATTTTATGGAACAAGCTAAAAATACATTAGATAGTGTTGTTTATGGTTTAGAAGATGCTAAAATACAAATTATGCAAATGATTGGTTTATGGTTAGTTAATCCAAATGCTATTGGTAGTGCAATTGCTATTAAAGGACCTCCTGGTACTGGAAAAACTACACTAATTAAAAATGGCATTAGCAAAATATTAAATAGACCATTTACACTTATTGCTCTTGGTGGAGCAGGTGATAGTGGATTTTTAGATGGTTATGATTATACATTTGAAGGTAGTAAATATGGTAAAATTGTTGATACACTAATTCAAGCAGGATGTATGAATCCAGTTATATTATTTGATGAATTAGATAAAATTAGTGATAATGCTAGAGGCAATGAAATTACTGGTGTACTTACACATTTAACTGATACTACACAAAATTCTCATTTTAGTGATAAATATATGTCAGAAATTAGCTTAGATATGTCAAAAGCTCTTTACATATTTAGTTATAATGATGAAGACAAAATTAATCCGATTTTAAAAGATAGAATGTATAAAATTGAAACAAAAGGATATAAAACAAAAGATAAATTAATTATTAGTAAAAATTATTTACTACCAAAAATTAGAGAACTATCAAAATTTAATATAGAAGATATAGTTTTTAGTGATGAAATTTTAGAATATATTATTAATGAATTTACAGATAAAGAGCATGGTGTACGTAATCTCAAACGTTGTCTAGAAATTATTTATACTAAATTAAATTTATATAGATTAATGAAACCTGATATAAATTTATTCGAAAATAGTGATGGTTTTAAATTAAAAGAAAAAATTAGCTTTCCATTAAATTTAACAAAATCTATAATTGATAAACTAATTTATAAATCTGATACTAATAAAATTCCATTTGGTATGTATAATTAAGTATTATAATTTTTCATAAAATATTATTATTCTTCATAAAGCCAACTATAATAATATCGTTGATCACTTGTATTTTGTAAATTATTAAACTTGAAAAAAACTAATGCATCACTGCACATTATCATTAATTCTTTTTTAAAATTTTTTATTTTTTCATCATCATATATATTTTCTGTACAATGATATGGATTTTGTACAATAATAAATGTCCTAAATTCACGCATATTTGCTACTAATTCAAATGCACCTATATAAAAAGGTCCTTTTCTTAAATCAACATCTATTGGATAATAACCAATATAAAAATATTGTTTAGAATTATTCTTTTGACTAAAATCACGCATTCTAAACATATCTTGATACATAAATGTTGGAAAATAATCAGGTACATGAATCATTTCATAAATCCATGTCTTCATCCATTCAGCGGTTGATAATGATGATAATAATTTTAAATCTTTTGATGATAGTTTAATATCTTGATATTTTTCATATTTTTCTAAATTTTTAAAATTATTTTCACTTTTTTTTAAATATTCTTCTTTTTGTTTTAATTCATTTAATTCACGTTTTCTAAGAAATTCATAAAATGATGGAAATTTATCATCACTATATGTTTCATTTAATTCGGTTTCCATATTTAAATTTATATTTTTATTAAATAATGTTTTATTTAAAGAATATCCATTTATATCAAAATCATTTTCTTCTTCAAATTTCATTAAAATATTTGTTTTGGTTTTAATATTATTTGTTTTATAATAAGTATTTGTAATTTTTAATAATTTATTAAATTTAAATAAATTATTGTATCCATTTACTGAGTTAATATTATTAAATATAACGTACAATAAAATTAGTTTATACATAAAATATATAATAATATTTGTTTTATAGTTTTAAATAATATTATATATTTGTTTAAAACTATATTATAAAAATTATATCATAAAAATTATATTATAAAAATTATATCATAAAAATTATATCATAAAAATTATATTATAAAAATTAAATGTCAATATTAATTAAAGAATAAAATTCATTTATACTATTATCATTTAATTTTGGTGAATTTAATTTATAGTTAATATTATTATCTAAAAATGGATCATTATATTTTTTAAAAACTGCACTCGGACTAAAGTATTTATTTTTATAATTTTTATTTTCTATTAAAAATGAAAATTTATCTTTATTTAATCCTCGAGTTTTTAAATAATATTGTTGTTCAGGTGTTATACATGGACATCCTTTAGAAGTAGAATAATATGAATAATAATAACAACATTCTGGTAATATTTTATTATTATCTAAAAAATTATTATTATTAAATGATACATTAGAATATGCATTCAAATTTAATTTACTGTTTTTGAAAATATTTCCTAAACTAGTATTGTAATCATTTATTTTATCTGTTTTTTGATAATTATTACTAAAACCTAATTTATTACTAAAACCTAATTTATTATTAATAAATTTATTATAAATATAATTTAATATTAATATAACAACTAATATAAGTATAATATATTTAAATATCTTCAAAATCATACTAATATATTTAAATATATTACTAAATTTAAATATATTAATAAATTTAAATATATTACTAAATTTAAAAAAATTATTTTTTATTCTGGTAAAGTTTTTTTCAAAACATCTTCTGCAAATTTATTCATTACAGAATGTATTAATGATACTAATACTAAATAAATTGTTGCAATAATTGTTGCAAGTAATACTATTCCCCATACTGTCCAATAAAATGCACTAATTGGACATGCCCATAAACTAAATGGTGGAGCAATAAAACATGCTCCTAAAAATATTATTCCTAGTGTCAACATTAGTAGCGTGACAACCCATCCAACAGATACAGCAATAATACCAGGTAAAACAAATGTCCACCAAAAGCCCGTTGCTAAAACACTAAATATTAATTTCAAAGTATTAATTAATAAAATTAATTCATAATAAGCTACACTAAATATAGATAATAAATTTTCTACAAATGCTACTACTCTAATAACTAATATATTTAATTCAGCAGATAAAAGTTGTAATTTACTTATTAAATATTTGAAAAATTCAAATAATAATGCAATTAAATACATTATAAATTCCCATATTGATTTAAATACACTTAATACTAGTGCAAAAAAACTTTTTAAATTAATAAGGATACTATCAATTGGTGACTGAATTTTTGCATTTAAATAATTATTCATTTCATCCATACATGAATTAAAATTATTTAAAATATAGTCTAAATGTTGGCCATTTGTTGGATTATTAATAATACTAGCAAATGGCATAAAAATGGGATTACATTTATATTTATCCCAATTACTCTTAAAAGATTGTAATCTATTTAAAATATAAAAATATATTGTAAATGCTAATACAATAAATATTATTAGCACTGTAATCCATATATCACTATTATAATGAGCATAATATGATAAATTTGAAAAATAACTATTAATACTATTTGCTATTTTATTTTTTTCTTTATCTTTTGAATCAATCATAGTTATTATAACGTTCTAAAATTATTTATTTATTTTTATCTTTAAAAATTTATTTATCTTTAAATATTCATTGTTTTAATAAATCATCTTCGCTACTACCCACAAAACGAATAACTGTTCCAGGTAATTCTTCCCATAATGACTCTCCTAATTTTATTCCAGAAATCATTAAATAATATAATACTGTCATTGTACTTGTTAATTTTCCAAATACATCTGTTATATTTATAATTAATTTATTAAATTCTGTTGTTAAATTTAAAAATTTTAATCCAAAAGTTTCTGCTAAATTTAATAATGATAATTGTTCAGTATTTAAACCTAATTTAAGAAATTCTAATATACCAGTAAATAAATTTCCTTGTTCAATTAAATTACCAAATGTAGAATATATAGGTTCTAAAAATTTAGACATAAAATCTGCCTGAGATGATAAAATACAGGTATTAAATGTTTCAATTGGATCATAACCAAATACACTAGCAAAAGGTATTATTGCTGGATTACATTTATACTTGTCCCAATCATTACGTATTCTCGCTATTCCTATACTTAATGTAATAAATAATTGTAATATTACAAATATAATAATAATAATAATTGCATTTGCTATATCACTTGATGCCATTAAAATATATAATTATAATAATTATATGTTTTTTATTTTATTAAAAAACATATAATTATACTAATAACTCTTAATTATCTGGATTTTGTGAACGTAATGAACATGTTGTTTGTGACATATTTTGAATAGATTCTGTAGAACTACATTTACCGGTGACTGGATCCCTTGCTCCAATACAACTAGCAGTATTATAGTCATCATTTGTTTTACAATCAGAATCAACATTTGCATTTCCTTCAATTAAATTATAATTTCCATAATATAGTATTCCTAAAATTAATATTCCTAAAAATATTATTATAAATTTATAATTTTCTTTATTTATAAATTTTATCATTATAATAATAATAAATATTAAAGTTAAATAATAATAATAATAATAATAATAATAATTATGAGTGATTCTAATTCTAATATTTTAAATCCTCAACAAAGATTAGATTTAAATAATCTTATAAAAGCAAATGAAACAGAAGATTGCACTGAAGATATTCGTGCTAAAAAACAGAGTGTTCTTATAAAAAATGATGTTAAACAAATGGTTTATTTAAAACAAAAATATGCCAGATTAGCATCATCTAATCCTAATGAATTTGATGCTATATGTGTTAATCAATGTAGATTTTTATTTAATAATTATACTGATATATATAATAAAATTAAAAATGATAATTTAGATTTAAGAATATTTGAGAGATTTTTAGATATATTAAAAAAAATAGAAGATGGCGAGTTAAATCAACATGAAGGATCATATTTAGTAGGAAAATATTTAAAAGAGCTTTATGTGGATAGTGCATTGCGAACACAAGAAAAACAAGAAGCAAAAGAGAGACGAAAAAAAGTACCAAAAAAACCATCTAGTGTTGAAGAGAAAAAAATTAATTATAAACAATTTAAAATATTAAATCAAGAAAAATAATATGCATATATATATAATTAAAAATGAACTCGTTATCAGATACATCATTAGAACTCTCGTCAACCGATTATGACTCCGAAGATGATTCCGAAGATAAGTTCAAAGATAAGTCCAAAGATATGAAATTACTGAAACATGGTGATCTGAACAATGTAATACAAATGTTAACAGTTACTGATACTTTAAATAGATGTTTAAATCATAAAGATAATAATTTAAAAGATAATAATTTAAGAAAATATTTTTTTGAATAAGATATCAATTTTTTACCTTTCTATAAATTTTCTGTAGATACTGTATATATTAAATATAGTTTATTTACAAAAAAAAAAAAATATTTGGTAAAGGAGATTATGAACATCGTTTTCCTGGATATGCTGATCGTATTCTTTTTTTTAAAATTCCCGATGACAAAGAAAATAAGATACAAAATTATAAAAATAAGATACAAAATTATACATCAAAATATATTAATTTTAGTGATCATATGCCTGTAATGTGTGATTATGATAATATATGTTTCATAACCTATAATATAGGTGGATCTAAATTAACAAGTAATATTTTAGAAAAAATTTTAAATGATACTGATAAAGATAATGTTATTATTAATTTTCAAGAATGTACACGGAACACAAAAACTGATTTAGAAAAAATAACAAATGACATTGGATCATTAAAATTAAACTATGTATCTTCAACAAAAGGAGAAACAAATTTCTCAAATTTTGGTTTAATTACTGCTTATTTTACTAAAAATATAATATTGGGTGGGGAAAAAAAGAGTGCTTACAATATTAATTTTAATGATTTAAAAACAAAAGATAGTGTTTTTAATACTAATTATAAAAATGGAATACCAATTCTTTATAGTGGGACAAAAGGAGCTAGTATTAATAGAATTGAATTAATAGATACAACATATAGAAATAAGTATATAGATGTTGTAAATATTCATTTGCCATTTGGCGAAATAAACTTTGATCAATATAAAACATATTTTACAGATTTAGCAAATGCATTAATAGAGCGAAGTAGTTACGCAAATTTAACTGTAGTGATGGGTGATTTAAATAGTAGATCTACTGCCTTATTGAAATATGATGAAGGAACTTTAACTTTAAAAAATCATTTCACTGATTATATTACAGATAAAGAAGTAATTACAAAAAAATCAAAAATAATTAATAATGAAGGTACACCAATTGGTCCAGAAATTACTAAACAAGAAATGAATACTTACCAATCATTATTAAATAATTTACTGCCTAATAATTTAGAAACAATTAGTTTAGGTGGTAAATTAGTATCAAGTAAATTTAAAAAAAATAAAAATAAGTATATGACAACGCGCAAAAAACATTATTCAAATAAAAAAAATCTAGAAAAATGAAAAAATCTAAAAAAATGAAAAAAATGAAAAAAATGAAAAAAATGAAAAAACACAAAACTTATAAAAAATATTAATATTGATAAAATTAAATATAAAAAAATAAATTTATTATTTTAATAAATTAAAAACATAATAATTAAATATATTATAATTATTATGTTTAAAAAAATATTAAATATATTATATATTAGTATTGGATTATATAATAGTGATGCATTTTTTGCTCCGTCAGTAAAGTTAGCTTCGGGAAAAAAAGTTAATTTAATTGGAAATGGTCCACCATTACTATTTTCAACAGGACTATTTGGTACAATGCCGCGTTCTTTTTATAATGAATTTATTAATAATATAAAAAAAAATTATACTGTAATAACAACAGAAGGATTAACCAGAGTTGATGAAAATACTATTGATGAAGTATGTGAAGCGTTGAATGTTGATAAAATTAGTTATTTAAGTCATTCTTCATTTTTACCGGAGGTTTTAGATAGTGATAAAATAAATAGTGCAGTATTAATAGATCCTATTAATATTCCTTGGATTAGTTTTCAAGGATTAACTAACCCAATTATAAAATTAAATTTCCCAACACTTATTATTAAGGCAGAAAAGTTATATAGTGGATCAAAAACATTACCTGAATGGCAAGATCCAGAATTTAAAGGAGATTATAATGAAGAAGTAATAGATAATGTTGGACATCCGGATATATTAGATAATACATGGGCAAATATTGCAAAAAATATTGGATTATGGGAAATGGCAAATGGTGAAAAAATGAATTATAGTAATTGGCAATACAATATGAGATCAGAAATACCAAATATTAGAAAAAAATATAGAAAAAATATAGCTCATAAAATAATAAACTTTATAAATTAATTATTTATAAAATTATTTATAATTTATTGTAATTATTTTTTTATTATAAAAGGTTTTGATGAATAGCTTTCGTGCATTTATATTTTATTGCATTTATATTTTATTATATTTTTGAATATGTTTTTTTATAGCTTCATTTATTTTCAAATTTTTATTAGAATCTCTTGTATTTACATATACATATTTTAGTATTTTTTCAGGAGTATATTTTTTTAAATATCTAAAAAAAAATTTATAATACATAATATATTATATAAAATTGATATATTTTATATTTTTTTATAAAATATAAAATATAAAATATAAAATATAAAATATGTTAACAAATATTGATGTATATTCTGTTAATTGGCCAGATGGAAATATTTTAAGTAATATAAATAATGGTTTATGGATAAATAATACAAAAGTTGCATTACATTGGCCTATTTTCAGTGAAAAATTATTAAATAATAGTAAATATAATAATGATTATAGTAATTGTTTTTATATAAGTTATGATAATTCAATATATATTGAAAAAATGACTAAATCATATTATGCATTAAATGATATAGTTTTTGATTATAATGCTTATATGGGATATAAAAAAGCACAAATATATATTACAATAGAACCATTATAATGATTAAATTATTCATCTAATGAACCTTTTAAATAAGTGTTACTACATATTTTTTTAATTACCTTTTCATCAATACTTTCTGTTGGTTTACCTATTATTGAAACGGTACGAGCAAAATAATCTTGCTTTTCATCAATTTCTTTAAAGTCTGGGTTTTCATCTTTCCAATATTGTAATATTTTAAATTGTTTATTTGATGTATCTTTTATAACTTTTTTAATTTTTGTTTTATCTTTATCTTTTTCCCATGCATTATTATCTTTAATATATAAAATCTCTCTTTTTGTATCAGTACAATGAAGAGGTCTCTCATATAAACTTAATTTATTTATGTTTTCTATTATTGTTTTACTTAGACCATTTGCTAATCCATTTTCTTTTGTATAATCTAAATGTTCTAAATTAATTGATAATGAATTTATAAAATCACTCATATTAATAGCATCTTTACATTGTTCATTTAAAAACACATTAATATTAAATTTGTTATTAATTGTATTATTATTATTACCTACTTTTGGTATTAATTCACTAATTTGTTCTTGTTGTTTACTATTTTCTTGTATTAATTCTTTTACTAAATTTTTTAATTCTCTATTATTTTCTTTTAAATTCATTAATTCTTTATTGTCAAATTCTATAATAGATTTATTATTTTCTATAAATCTACATTTTGATTTATGAAGAGAAAGACCTTGTCGGTATTTATATTTCTTACCACATACGCATTTAAATTCAATTTTTGGCTCTTTTTGCTCTTTTTTGTCACTATTTGTCACTATTTTGTCACTATTTGACAAAAATTTGTGTTTTTGGGTTGATAAATGTCTATTAAAATTATTTTTTTTACATGTATTATAGTCACATATATTACAAACATAAATTTTCGGCTCTTTTTGCTCTTTTTTGTCACTATTTGTCATTATATATATAGTGACAAAAAAAGAGCCTAAATTGTTTTAAAAACTATTTTTTTTTTATGGTAACAAAAAAAATCTATATAAAAAATCTTTTTTTACACGATAATCATAACAAGTCAAATTTTAAAAAGTGAAAATTATCTTTTTTTATATTTGTATATTAAAAGTAAAAATGGACATTTTTAGTATGTCCAATTTTGAAAAATATTTTTAACTTTGAAAATAAAAAAAAACACCTTTTTTTTTAAAATATTTTTTTGTTATGATAAATGGTAATAAAAATTATATTGTTAAAAATACCTATTTTTTTATATTTATTCACAATAAATTCTAGAATTATTGTAATTGCCTAATATATAACCAGAAGAGAATCCAAATCCAGAATTTCTAAGATTTGCATTTGCTAATGATGGGAAAATCAAAATAATTATGAATAATATTACAGTAATAATAAATAATGTATTAACTAATTCGTAAAATTCCATTATAAATGATTTATCATATTTATATTCAGGTACAATATTTAATAATAAATTAGCTTCATTATCCAAATGAGAACATGTAAAACTATAATAAAATGTAGCAATTTTAGTTTTATAATTACTATATTCTTCATATATGGCATATGGTTCAATAATAATGTTTTCTTTATTATTTAAGCCAATTTCATTATATACATTGAATTTATTTGGTAAAGAAAAATGATTACAGTATTTTTTATTTATTCCATAATCAACACACATAACATCTTTTTTATGAAAATGTAATATTTTAAATTCACATGTATTGCTAATACTATTTTCTCTCATATTTGCTGGATAATAAGTTAATATTAAATGAGCTATAAAATTCAACATATTATTTTTAATATAAATCATTATTTAATGTTAATATCAATTTTTTTGTGTATTTAAAATTATATATTTTATTTATTATATATAATATAATGAAAATAAATAATAAAATGTGTCAATATTTTGCATATGGATTATTAATTTTATTAGTAATAATTACGCTAATTTATTGTTGTTCATTTAAAAAAAATATTACAAAAAAAATAGAGTTTAGTAAAAAAATAAATCAAAATTCTAATAAAGTATTTAATAATGAAAATAAAAGAAATTTAAATAATAGTTCATTAATGAATGAAAATATAGTTGGTTATAGTTCTAATAATAATTATAGTACAATAAATAATAGTAAAAATACAGAAGGATTTATTAATATTAGAGAGAATTTTGAATCAAAACCAGAAAAAGTAGATAAGGGAGTTTTAGATTATATTGAAAATAAATTAAAAGGTATAACTAGTGAAATTGGTGGTGAAAACGGTAAAAAAGAAATTAAACAAATTTTAACAAATACAAAAAAAGTATGTAATTTAGAATCTGCAAAATGTATGATGAATATGATAGATGAACATAAAGGACCAAAAACTATTAATTTAGAAAAATTATTAGAAGATGATTCGAGTGAAAATTGTATAAAATGTAAAAAATATACAGAATTATCAAAATCCATTCAAAGTATTATAGATAATTTGTAATATAGAATTGATATAAAATTGATATAAAATTTTAATATAATTAATAGTATATTTATATTAAAATATGAAAATAGTTTCATGGAATGTTGCAGGACTTAGAGCAATGTTAAAAAAAGAAGAATTTGAAAATTTTATAATTAATGAAAATGAAGATTATGACATACTTTGTTTTCAGGAAATAAAAGCAGAAGAAAATCAGTTAAATCTTCCCGAATATTTAAGTAATAAATATGAATTTAAGTATTATAATTCTAGCAAAGGAACTACTCAACGTAAAGGATTTTCAGGTGTATCTATAATGTCTAAAATAGAACCATTATTAGTTATAAAATGCCCAGAATTTGATGAAGAAGGTCGTATTTTATCATTAGTATTTGAAAAATTTGTATTAGTTAATGTTTATGTTCCAAATTCACAAAAAATATATAATGACAGATATTATTTTAGAGAAAATTGGAATTTAAAATTGGCTACATATTTAAATGAATTAAAACAATTATATGGAAAGGATTTAATACTTTGTGGTGATTTAAATGTTGCACATTTAGATATAGATATATGTAATCCAAGAAATAAAAAAAATAAAGTAGCGGGGTTTTTTGATAATGAAAGAAAAGCATATAATGATTTATTATATTTAATAGAATTAGTAGATGTTTACAGAAAATTAAATCCAAGTAAACAAAAATCTACATATTGGTCAAACTTTTTAAAAGCAGAAAGAAATCAAAATAATGGTTGGGGAATTGATTATTTTTGTGTAACAAATAATTTATTTGAATCTAATGTGAAAGATTGTAAAATTTTAATGAATATTAAAGGTTCTGACCATTGCCCAATTTTATTAGAATTAAATATATAAATATATTAAGTAACTTTATTAGATTTAACTTTATGAGATTTTCAATTGAATTAATAAATATTAAAATCATAAATATATTAAAGTTAATAATTTAATATATTTATAATGATTAAATTATTAATTAGTTTATTATTGACTAATGTAAATGCATTTACAGCAATATTAAAAAATAATAATAGAGTAATTTTTCAAAAAAATCCTATTTTAAATTTACACATGAATATTCCAGATTATGATCCATCAATTTTGATTAATAAATTAGCAAAAACATCTGATATGTTAGATAGATATAGTTTAAAAGAATTTTTAAAAGAAGTATCAAAACATCATATTGATAGTGTTAGTTTAATTAAAAATTTAGATAATGCAAATATAAATGCTTTAGTTGCGATTGATAATAATTATAATGGTCCTTTACCTGAATTAGAAAATCTACATTTTTTAGAAACAGGGATTGATAAAGTTAATAGTTTAGTTATGGAATCTATTATAAATAATGATATTTATTATAAAATAGTGCAAGTAAATAATCCTATGCAAAATCAAATACAAGAATTTAATCCTTTAAATTTTTTTATAAATGGAATATTTTTATATTTTTTATTTACAATTGTTTTAAATTTATTACAACAGTTTAGAGGTAGTGGTTTAGGTGGATCAATGAATCCAATGAATATAGGTAAAATACAAAAAAAAGGAGTTATAGAAAGTAAAGATATTGATACATCATTTAATGATGTTGCTGGTTGTGATGAAGCAAAATATGAATTACAAGAAGTAGTTGAGTTTTTAAAGACTCCTGAAAGATTTGAAATAGCAGGTGCAAAAGTACCAAAAGGAGTATTATTAGAAGGTCCACCAGGAACGGGTAAAACATTATTAGCACGTGCTGTTGCTGGAGAAGCGGGTGTTTCTTTTATTCAAGTATCTGCATCTGAATTTATTCAAATGTTTGTAGGAGTTGGAGCATCTCGTGTAAGAGATTTATTTAATTTAGCAAAAGAAAATAGTCCATGTGTGGTATTTATAGATGAAATTGATGCAGTTGGTAGAAAACGTGGCGAACAATTTGGTGGTGGTGGTAATGAGGAACGAGAACAAACTTTAAATCAAATTTTAACAAATATGGATGGTTTTGAAAAAACAGATTCTATAGTTGTATTAGCTGCTACAAATAGAGCAGATATTTTAGATTCTGCATTAACACGTTCTGGTCGTTTTGATCGTAAAGTGCAAGTAGGGTTACCAGATATAAGTGGTCGTAGAAAAATTATTGATGTTCATTTGCGTGATAAATTTGTTGAGCCTTCAACTGATTTAGATGAAATAGCATCATTAACAAGTGGATTTTCAGGAGCTGATATTGAAAATATGGCAAATGAAGCGGCAATATTAGCATTACGTCAAAATAAAACAATTATAAATTCTACAAATTTAATAGATGCATTTGAAAAAATAGTGATTGGATTACCAAAACTAAGTAAATATTCAAATCCAGAAGAAGAAGAATTAGTTGCATTTCATGAAACAGGACATACATTAACAGCACTTTTATTTCAAGAATTTTTTGATGTTCGTAAAGTAACGATTAATGCAAATACTAATGGTGCTGGAGGATATACATTATTTTCTCCAAAAGAAAAATATAATAGTTATCCCACTAAAAAATATTTATTAGCAAATTTAATTGTTACAATGGGTGGTCGTGCAGCAGAAATTTTATTATATAATAAAATTATTAATAAAAATGAAAATATTACTTATAATAATAATAAACTTTTTAGAATGATTAGTAATTTAGATATTACAAGTGGTGCATCACAGGATTTAAAACAAGCAGATAATTTAGCACGTAGTTATATTGAGATTTTTGGAATAGAGTCATTAAACATAGATAATAAATTAATGCCAAAAATGATACAAAATCCAAATAATCCTTATTTAACATTAAGTGAAACAACCAAAACAGAAATAGATGATTATGTTTTAGATCTTATTAATTTTGGCTTAACTTCTGCATTAAATATATTAGAAGCTAATATAGAAGAATTTAATAAATTAGCTTCTGATTTAATTATTAAACGTAGTATAGATTTAAAATATTTAAATCAATTTAATATTAGTTATTATTAAAATAGTAAACTAAAATATATAATAAACTATATTTTTTTATAATTTATTATATTATATTATATTATATTATATTATATTATTATATTATATGAGTATTTATATAAGTGGAGAAAATAATAATACATCACTGATTGTAAATTCATCAAATTCAATTATAGAAAAAAATAATATTCTTACTAATAGTAATAATAATAGTATAAAAAATAAATTTAATACATTAATAGATAATAATAACTATGATATAATTATTGTAGGTGGTGGGCCAGGTGGTATTAGTGCTGCATATAATATAAATAAAAAATATCCAAAATATAAAATATTATTATTAGAAAAAAATAAATATTCGTTAGATGATTATAAAAATAAAGAATATGATTCTACTAAAAATTGGTTAAATTCAATGTATGATAGTTCATTTAGTAGCTCATTTTTATCAAATGATAAAAAACAAATTTGGTTAGGAAAAGGATTAGGTGGAGGAACTTTACATTTTGGTTTGCAGTATATTGATAATGTATTTAATAGTTATTATAAAAATTCGGATTTATCTTTTATTGAAATATTCAAAAATATGAATGATTTATTAAATGCTCAAATATATGATTATAGTTCAAATTTAATAACAGATGGATGGAGAGAATTGAAAAATATATTAGAAAATAATTCAAATATAGATAATTACAATGTTTATAATAATAAAGTTTATTCAAGTGATTTAATTAATAATAAAAGATTATTAATTGGCAAATTAATAAATGATATAAGTAATATAACTATTAAATATGATGTAACTATAAATAAGTTAATATATAAAGATGAAAAAAAAAATAATATAGATTATATTATAGATTTTTCTAATAATAAATATTATGCAAATAAATTTGTATTAAGTGCTGGTGCAATTTATACTCCATGTATATTACAAAGAAGTGAAATTGATTGTGGAAATAATATTTATGATCATTGTGGAATAGCTGGATTATTATATGGAAAGTATAAAAATGTTACAGAAGAAACTGTTATAAAATATAAAAAAAAAAATGATTTAGGAAATAATAACTTTATATTAAACGATGAAAATATACAATTAATTAATAATATTTCAAATAAATTAGTTTTTGTAGCTAAAGGAAATAATATACCTATAAAAGATAAAGATAGTGTTTTTGATTTTACTGATTGGGCAAGTAAACATCCGGGTGGTTATAGTGCAATATCTAAATGGAGAAATAATAATGTTTTAATTTATCCAAGTTGGCATAATGAAAGTAGATGGAATAGTAATAGAAATAATTTTATAGAAATTGGTAAATATAATTCAATTATAAATTATGAAGATTTACCCAATAATATAAAATCAAAAAAATTATATGAAGAGTTATTTAATTCAATTCAATTAGTAGAAGAAATAGTATATAATTATGATTATATAGATAACTTAGATTTATGTAATAATTTTATTGTTCCACACTTACAAACTAGAGATATTTCATTAAATTGGCAAACATATTTTTCAACAATACCAAATTTAAATAATTATTTAATATTAACATATGCAACTTCAAATGATTTAAGTAATGGTGGAAGTGTTAAAATAAAATCAATGGAAAATGTTGAACCCGATATATGTTTAAATTATTTGGGTAACAATAATTTAAAAAATAATAAATATATATCATATATTATAGATAGTTTTAATAAAACAAATAAAATATTGAATAATAATAATTATAAATTATTAGATAATATTGTATTAGATAGTTCTTATATAATTCAAAATTTAGATTCATTATATCATTATCATGGAACATGTGCTATGGGAGATGTTGTTGATAATAATTTAAAAGTATATAATATAAATAATTTATATATATGTGATAATTCAGTATTAGAAAAACCATGGCCAGGATCAACAAGTACAATAGCATTTTCATTAGGTTATATTTTATCAAAAAATTTTTAACTATAAATATAATTTATATTAGTTAACTAATATGAATTATATTTTAATACTTAATCTAAAATATTATTATTTTTATCTAACTCGGATGTTATATTATTTTTTACAGATTCATTATTTTTAAAATTGGAAGCTATTTGATCCATTGTGTTTTTATACCAATTACTATGATTAAATGGTGAAATAATAATATTTCCCATTCTATTTCTCCAATAATTTACTCTTTCTTCAAATAATTGCTCTTTTTTAGTTTTTGGATATAAATCTTTATTTTCATATTCACTTTCTAATTTACTCTTTTTGGGTTTTACTCCATAACAATTTGCACCAAGTGTTATATATGGATTTGCAATATATCCACCATTAATTCCAGGTATTCCACAATCATATTCATGACCTTCTTTTTCTTGTAATTTATTCCAGTCACTTTGACTAGTTGGATATAATCCTAGTTGATCTTTTGTCCAGCCATAACTGCACCAACTAGCACCTTTTTTTTGAGATTCATTTAATTGTTTATATGTAGCCATTTCTCCATCAAATGCATTACAAATAGCTTTTGCATCATGATATGAAAATTTGTTACCTGGTACATGATATACTTCTTTTACATTTAATGATATATCTGGTGATATATCTTGTATATCATCTACTACTGTTGAAATATTAATTTCTGGTTCATTCGAAAACAAATTTTTTAATTCAGTTATTACATTAATACCAAAGAAATATGATAAACCATTAACAAAGATAAGAACTATAAATATTCCCCATAATAATGCTTCAATAATAAAGAAACCACCATTTGAATTATCAGTGCTTGATTTTCCTAAAAATGAAAATAATATATAATAAATAATTATAATAAATACTAATATTACTAGAACAAATGGATTACTTCCAAAATTATTTATATTATTATAGAAATCTTGACTAATATTATTATATAATGCCATTAATATTATATATAAATAAATATAATATTAATCATAAAAAATATAATTATATTTTTTTGTAAAAATAACAATATGCTTTATTTGTTATTAAAGAATTTTTATTAATTTCAGATATGATGGTATCATTAAAATGATACCATTTATTGTTTGCATTTTTTACAAAACAAGTATAATGTCCTCCTAAAGATCCACCACTATGATTAATTATTCCAAATAAATTATAAATGTAATTTTCTTTATTATAGCCAATAACATAATTTGATAAATCAATATTATCTAATGGTGTTGTAATTAAAGTGTTTATTTTTTTATTGTTATTATCAAATCTTTTAAAATCTATAATTAATATGTCAGGTAAGCTCCAAAAAGATAAAGATTTATATATATTTTCTTTTTTCTTAGTTTTTTCATTATACCATGAGTTATCTCCTTCTAAATATTCTTTATTTGTATATAAATCAAAACAATCAAATATAGTACAGTTAGTAATATTTGATGGTATAGGTAAATTAATTATATTATATGGCTCTGGATTAATACTTAAATTTCTATAATTTATTTCAGATTGTATAAGTGAAACATGAATTCCAAAAAATAGTTTTAATATTTCAGAATAATTATTGTTATATGTTTTTTTCATCATTGAATAGCAATTATAAGCTAATTTATCAGTTTCATTATATTCATTGCCACTAATTTCCATGTTAACTTCACGTTTTAAAGAATTATGAAAACATTCAAAAATAAATATAAGAAATTCAGGTAAATCATTTTGAGCAAATCCTGTAAATAATTCTCTATTTTTTTTTAAAGAAATTTGTTGAATAACATTAATAAATCTATTAGGTGCAATTGTACAGTTTTTATCCCACATAAGATTTTTTAATTTTTTCCATTCAATTAATAAAATACTATCTTCATTATCATTTAAATTTACTAAATTATCTATTATTTCATTCAAAGGATAACAATGTGAAAGTACTTGCATACATGAATTAATATAACATGTATTACCTAAATTAGCTAAACCAGTTAAGCCATGGTTTTTATACTTATCATAATTAATCATTACTATATTATATATAATAATTTATGTATTTAAACATATTTTAAAAATATATAATATAAATATGTTTAATAATAATTCAAATGAAAATTATTATAATCAAGAAAGTTTTTATAATACTTCTAATAACATAAATCAAGTAAATAATTTGAATAATTATGAGCAAAATTTAAATTATTATGATAATAATATAATTGTTAATAACTATACAAACTTTATAAATCAATATATAAATAGTATAAATAGAAGTATGGAATATTTTAATAATTCAAATAATATAATTAGAAATATGATGAATGATTTAAATCAAATACATTCTAATTTAGATTATTATTATTACAATTTATATAGAAATAATCTAAGAATTCAGAATAATCTAAGAAATTATTACAATCATAATTATTACTATCAAAATAATTATAATAATGAAAGACTAGAAGAACATAATGAAACAGAAGTAGAAGAAAATAATAACTTAGTATTTGATGAAACATATTATCGCAATTTATCAAATGAAAATTTAGCAAATGTAATAGTTTCAAGTACAACTAATATGATTTATTCTAGTATCACAAACCCAGTAAATGATTCATGTGCAATAACACAAGAAGATTTTCAAGAAAATGATGAAGTTTCAATTATAAATTATTGTGGTCATATTTTTAAAAAAGATGCATTAAATAATTGGTTAATAAGACATCAATCATGTCCTAATTGTAGATTTAATATATTACAAAATTTGAATTATGTAAGATATAGTAGTGGAAATAATCAACAAGATCGTTATATTTTAACACCATATCAATTCAGGTATTTATTAGCAAATAATATTATTAATAATTTTATGAATAATAATAATAATAATTCAAATGATTTATCTGGTAATTATTTAACATTTGCATTTATGCGTTAATTATATTTAATTATTAATGTATTCTATTTTTTCTTCATTATATTCATTAATAAAAATTAATTCAACTGGTGCAACAGGTTTTTCTATATAAAATATTATTTTTGTTAATTTAAATAAATATATATTATAAACATAAATAATACTTTTTTCTAAATATTGAGTTCTACATTTTTTTAATGATTTTATAAAAAGAGCAGTGTATATGCAATATTTTGGGTTGACTAATCCACAATTTTTTGTGTTAAATATAAATGTAAATGGTATTTTATTTTCATAAAGATTAATCCATTGTTGTGTAAAATTTGTAAAATCTTCATTATCAATTATTATTCCACTTAAATCTACTCTAACAATAGGAAAGTTAGAATAATTATAAATAGCAAACATTTAATTTAAATTAATATATTTAAATTAATTATTTTAAATATATTAATATAACTTAATAATGCTAATAAATAAAAATAACTTTAATAATATAAATACTATGTATTCAAATAATAGTAATATAAATACTATAGATTGTATAAATTATAATTACAGTTGTTTTAACATATTAATTATTATCAGAATAATATCATCTTTATTAAATATTGCTTTTATAATAGATAATAAAAAACTTAGAAAAATTAAAATTACAAATTTACAAAGTAAAAATATAGAAGTACAAACAGATCCGCAATTTCTATCAATACTTGTAAATCCAAATGAAGAATATTTAATATTAACAAATAATAATGAATAATTAATTAATTAATTAATTAATATTATTCAATATAAAATTATATTCTTCATTAATAATAAATGAATGATTTAAATTTTCAATAATTTTCCATATAATTTTATAATTATTTTTTTTTAATATATTAATTAAATTTTCTTGTAAAATTAATGGATAAATTTCATCATTACCCCCACTATATATATATATTGGTGTATTTTTATTATTATATGCATTTATATATTTATGCATATAAATAGTTTTTATAGCAAATATACCACCTATATTATATTTTAATTTATTTAAAATATTGAATGTTAAAGTGCCTCCTTGTGATACACCCAATAAATATATATTCTTTGGTTTTATTATTTTTGATTCATTATTAATAATATTAATAATTTTATTGGTTTGAATATTAAAATCATTCGTATTAATAATATCTATTTTGTTTAATCCATTAAAACATGTATAATAATTATACCAAGAATATATATTATATTCTTTATTATTTGGATAATCAACATCTATTTTAGGTGACTGAACTAATATAAATTTGGTATTTTTATAAAATTCTAAATTATTTTCTTTAAAATAATTTATATAAGTATTAAAATAATTTATATCGCAATACATAGGATGTAGTAAAATTAATACTTTTTTATAAAACTTGTTATCATTTATTATTTGATAATTATTGTACATAACATATATATAAATGTATGTATAAATATTTTAAAATTGATTTTATTAAAATTAGTTTTAAAATATTTAGAATATA
>MDSZ01233680.1_pt1 | contig 20416 bp, 14 predicted proteins | sample 811201 | NCBI WGS metagenome assembly MDSZ01 (sample SAMN05326647, study PRJNA326480) | marine metagenome | isolation source: seawater | place: Indian Ocean: North | collected 2010 | reverse complement strand
TTCTCATCGAAGTTGATGGCGGAGTAGGTCCCGAACATGTAAAATCCTGTTTGGACTCAGGTGTTGATGTGTTTGTGGCAGGGACCGCTTATTACAAACTTGAAGAATCAGAACGCCGAGAATTTGCAGATAGTATCGAGAATGTTCCGTAGAGTATCTTGTTCGGGTTTAAAGAAAAGGTGCCAACACCAAGGCAACAACTGACATCAATTTGAGCAGAATATTTAGGGATGGACCAGATGTGTCCTTTAAAGGGTCGCCCACGGTGTCGCCTACTACGGTAGCTTTGTGTACATCCGATCCTTTACCATGCTTTACTCCATCAATCTCATATCCTTCTTCAACCATTTTCTTGGCGTTATCCCATGCCCCCCCGGCATTTGATTGAAATAGGGCAAGTAAGACTCCAGATGCTGTGACTCCGGCAAGTAAGCCACCCAGCATGGTTGCTCCGCCTCCAAACCCGATTGCAACTGGAGTCAAGATTGCTACCATTCCAGGTGCAACCATTTCTTTTATGGCAGATTGTGTTGAGATTTCAACACATTTTCCGTACTCCGCACTGTCAATGGCCTCATCAAAACTTTTCCTTTCATCTTCAGTCCATTCATCGGAGGGCTTGCCCTCATTACGGTTCATGATTTCGAGAGCAGACTTGAGTGCGGGAATTTTGTGAAATTGCCTTCTCACTTCCTGTATCATTGACATGGCAGCCCTTCCGACTGCTCCCATAGCCAGTGCACTAAAGAGAAACGGAAGCATTGCTCCAATAAAAAGACCTGCCATTACTTTTGGAACAGAAACATCAATCACATCAATGCCTGCAGTTTCTTTGAAAGCCGCAAACAAAGCAAGAGCAGTAAGGGCAGCGGATCCAATTGCAAAACCTTTACCAATGGCTGCGGTTGTGTTTCCAACAGCATCAAGCTTATCAGTTCTTTGCCTAACTTCAGGGGGAAGTTCAGACATTTCAGCAATTCCTCCCGCGTTATCTGAAATTGGACCGTATGCATCAACTGCCAATTGAATCCCAGTATTGGAAAGCATACCAACCGCAGCAATTGCGATCCCGTAAAGACCAGCCAGTTCATAGGCTCCGACTACTGCAGCTGATAGAATCAGAATGGGAAAGGTAGTTGAAATCATGCCCACGCCCAGACCAGAAATGATGTTTGTCGCATATCCAGTAATCGATTGGTCGACAATTGCACGAACAGGCTTTTTGTTTGTACCAGTGTAGTGCTCAGTAATGAAGCCAATTGCAAGTCCTGAAACCAAGCCAATAATGGTAGCCCAAAATACACCCATTGCCGAGTATTCGATTTCTTTATACACCCAAGTTTCAGGAAGAAACTTGTTTATTACAAGGTAGGAAGCGGCAATCATTATTGCAGAGGAAGCAAATTCTCCAGTATTGAGAGCTTTTTGTGGATCCCCCCCATCTTTGACTCTAACCAAAAAGGTACCCATGATTGACGTCACAATTCCAATCGCTCCCAAAATAAGTGGAAGAACTATGGGAGAAAGTCCACCGAGGAAATCTGTAAAATTTGTGGCTCCAGCGACCATTGCTGCACCTAATACCATTGTACCTATTATAGATCCGACATAAGATTCGAAAAGATCGGCACCCATTCCTGCAACATCTCCGACATTGTCACCCACATTGTCGGCAATGGTTGCGGGATTTAGAGGATGATCTTCAGGGATACCTGCTTCGACTTTTCCGACAAGGTCTGCACCGACATCCGCTGCTTTTGTGTAAATTCCTCCACCGACTCTCGCAAACAAAGCAATCGAGGATGCTCCAAAAGAAAAGCCAGTCAGTACCGAGAGGGTTTTGCTGAGATCGAGAGGAGCATATGGTTGAAAAGCACCAAACTGATTACCAAAAAGGTAAAATAATCCCCCAAGTCCAAGTATACCCAATCCAACGACCCCAAGTCCCATGACTGAACCTCCCGAAAATGCGACCTCGAGAGCCTTGCCTAGACTATCTTTGGCAGCGTTTGCGGTTCTCACATTTGCCTTAGTTGCAACTTTCATTCCCAAATATCCTGCCAGTGCAGAGCAAAATGCTCCGACCGCAAAGGAGACAGCAACAAGGGCATGACTACTCTCATTGTTGGACCCGCTCCAATAAAGCAAAGCAGCAACACCACCCACAAATATTATTAAAATGCGATATTCAGCCTTCAAGAATGCCATTGCCCCTTCTTGAATGCTTGCTGCGATTTTCGACATCCTCTCAGAACCCTCGGGAGTGGCATTGATTTCTTGTGTTTTCCACCAAGTGAATAAAAGGGCAAGAATACCAAACGCTGGAATAGCAAGGAGAATTGTGTCTAGATTCATAGTGTTGGGCTGTAAATTTTAAGTTAGATTTGAACGATCGTTTATGTGATCGAAAAAGATTGAATTTGATCGTTTGTGATCAATTTGGCAAGGATTGAATTTTGTTTTTCTTGTTGGATTATGGCATCTTAAAACTTGCATTCGCATTGCAATTATTCAGGATTGTATGGATGAAATGGTTTTACAGGTTATTAGGATTATCTTTCATCATTTTTTTGGTGTCATGCCAAAATCCTTATCGGAGGCATTTTTCTGAACATGTCGTTTCATCAGGCGATCAAACTGGACAGCAAGCAGTAAAGTCTTCTGCGATTTACTCGAAAGATGCTTTTCAGGTGAAGGCAAATGAATTTGATGAGTTTTTTGTCATGAGATATGGTTTGCTCTACCAGAAATTGTCAGATGTGCCTTTTTCTGGGAGAATTATAAAAGTGGATGACGGTCTCGGAGGTAATTACGTCTCTGCAGATGAAAACTGGAAAAACGGAAAGAAAGACGGTCTATCCACAAAATGGTTTTCCAATGGAAGTAAGATGTTTGAAAGAAATTACAAGGAAGGCCGTTGGCATGGTCCTGTTACGCGATGGTGGCCCAATGGTCAGCGCATGTATGTAACTGCTTACACTGATGGAGTAAGAAATAGCAGAGAAGCCAAATGGAAATCAGATGGCACACCTATTACTCCCAATGTCGTTGGACCAGAACCCATAGCACCGGAAAGCGTGAATGAGCCTTTGAATACTGAGACTGCAGTGAATCCATCACTTTTCGGGGAAGAGCAAGGCTCTGAGCCACTTACCGACCCTCTCCCATTAGAGCTTCCTTCAGTTGATCCTGTAGTTGAGACTGTTGTAGAACAGCCAGTTGAACCTGTGTTAACTCCTGCTATACCTGATTTCCCTCCAGCTGCTTTACCAGAACCGTCTGATAATCTCGCTTTGCCAGCTCCTCCATCTTCGGAAGAAATCGCTCCACCTACTTTTCCTGATTCGCCGGTTGTTATTCCTCCCTCTGATGGTAATGGCTTAACCCTGCCCGAAACTGTCTCAGAGCCAACCCTACCTGATTTGCCGGAAGCACCTTCAACGGAAGGAGTAACAGATTTGCCAACCTTACCCGAAATACCTTCTGAATCTGGAGATACTGAGAGCTTGCCTGGATTGCCTAGCTTGCCTGAATTAGGAGATACTGGTGACCTTCCTCCAATGCCGGCTGAAGAAGAAGGTCTTCCCGGCTTGCCTCCCTTGCCGTCTCCTGATGACAGTGGTTCTTTTGAAGATTTGCCTCCTTTGCCTCCCTTGCCGTAAACAAACTCCTTTCTGGGTTTAGAAATTTTAATAAGCTTCGGTCTACCTCTGGGTAGCCGTAAAATATCTTTTACTTCTTGAGGGGCTTGACCTTTTGATTTCTGATTGAAAGTCTCCCCATTGATCGTGTAATGAAGAAGAAATCTAAATGAACTTACACGTATCAAGAAACGGGCAAACTTTCGGCCCATATACCATTGAACAAGCCAAGGAATTTCTTGATTCTGGGCAGCTTTTACCAACTGACTATGCATTACTTGAAGGTTCAGCCGAATGGAAATCGTTATCGGAAGTTTTGACCGGTGAAACAAATATCTCAAACAATCCTATTTCCGAGAGTGAAGATAATCCCAATACCTTAAGCGAAAGGACTCCTGTTGAGAATCAACTGGGTCCTATTGATGATAAGACAGTAAAAAAAGCTGAGAAAAAAACAAAAAAAAGAGAGCCCAATATACAAAAAGCAAGTAAGTCCAAAGGTGGTCGAATTATTGTGGTGGCACAGGAAAAGAGCCTAATATCTAAAATTTTCTCAACTATTTTTGTTTTTGTTTTCCTCTTTGTCTTAGCAATTGGTGCAATTGTTGGGCTTTACTTTGCGATGCCTTCCAAAATTGGACCGGTTCTTGTAAAATTTGGTATTGAATTGGATGGTAACCCCAGTGGTGATACAGCATCAGTTTCTCAAGTCGAAACTAAAAGTCCTGATGAGATTATGCTCAGCGAAGATGCATGGAATACACTAAGGTCTTCTGGGATTAAAATACTTCAATTAGTTGGAGAAAAAGGAGTGCAGGTTATTTCTTCAGTGGACCCAGAACTTGCCATGGAAGATGAGGATTTAGAGAAGTTACTCATAATTGCGCCTCATATAGTTTCTCTGGACCTTACTGACTCCAAGGTTACGAACGGTGGGATTGATTATATTTCTAAAATGCCAAATTTAAAAAAACTTCTACTAGAGGGTGTTGAGGGAATTAACGAAGATTGCATTTCAAAGCTAAAATCACTTTCGAAATTGGAACATCTTAACCTCATTAGGGTCAAATTAGGAGCTTCGGCAGTAGATGCCTTGATTTCTTTGAAATCCTTAAGAGAGGTTTATCTTTTTGAGTCTGGTCTAGAAGATGCCCAAATTAGTAAATTAAAAAGTGCCCGCCCAGAAGTTTTTGTCAATTCAGGTTAGGCCTTTTGGGCAATTACAGCCTTTTTCCTTTTTGGAAATGATTTTTTGCAAATTTCACAGGTTAATCCGTGACAGGCGTGTGCTTGACAGTATTCACGCGCATAGTAGATAATTTGAAGATGTAACCGATTCCAACGTTCACGGATGAAGAGCCTCTTCAAATCTTTTTCGGTCTGAGCAACACTTTTTCCATTGGTTAATTTCCAACGTTGGGCCAAACGATGTATATGGGTATCAACGGGAAATGATGGATATCCAAATGCCTGTGCCATAACCACTGATGCAGTCTTATGTCCAACTCCGGGAAGCTCTTCAAGGTCGTCGAAATTGTCTGGCACAAATCCACGATGTTTTTCAATTAAGATTCGAGAAAGTCCATGAATGGCTTTGGCCTTTTTTGGTGCCAACCCGCAAGGTCTTACTATTCGATTGATCTCCTCAATCGATTGTTTGACCATCATTCCAGGAGTGTTTGCCAGTTCAAATAGAGTTGGCGTAACTTGATTGACTCGAGCATCGGTACACTGAGCAGAGAGAAGTACCGCGATCAATAATGTATAAGAATCGGTGTGTTCGAGAGGAATGGGTGGATCTGGATAAAGTTCTTCGAGCTTTTTGTCAATGAATGCAACTCGTTCCTTAATATTCATTAAATTTAAAATTAACGCGGTCGATACGTGGCATTGACCCTGGTTTGTTTGGGCAAAACTTGCTTTTGATATATAGCTGCATCTTCAAATCCTCCAGTTGAGGTTCCCTTGGTGTAGGAGTGCTCACCCATGACGCCCAGCTCACCTGGTTTAAAATCTAAAGCAGTGGGAGCCAGTAGAGTCATTCCATCCGCATATTTTTTTCAACTTGGGTATGGACTCTTGTGCATAGTGCTCTGGCATACCAGTTTGGGGATCTTCATGTAAAATGCACAATATTTTCATAATATTTTGGGTAGGATATTTATTTTTAATGCCGGGAGAATTATCTTTAGGGTTGTAGACACTGTTTAATAATCCGAACACATCTGATTATCAATGGAAAGAAATTTTTTCCTCATAATCCCGAAAAGATTCATCTTTCCCATGTGACATTTTGTCTCTAATATGAGATTTTCAATCCGTTTTGTCACCCTAAAAAAATGAACCACAACTCTTTAAAATGAGCTTGCTGTAGCTTAAAAAGTGGATGTTGGCTTTAATATAGAAACGGAATGAAACTTGCAAATGATTAGCTTATGAACATTGACCCTGAAAAATTTACTGAGCTTGGAATCTCTGCAATCCGAGAAATGGCCGAGGTTGCCAAGAGAAATGGTCAACAGGAAGTGGAGGTTTGGCATTTGCTCTCGGCTTTAATGGCTCAGGAGAATGGAATTGTACCTGCCTTGATGGAAGAAATAGGAATTGGAACCGCTCCTGTTCAATTATCCTTGCAGCGTGAACTGAAAAATCTTCCCAAAATTGCTGGTGACGTCAATACGGCCCGATCCTATGCTTCTGCAGCATTGACGGAGGCCGTTGAAAAAGGGCAGGCGATATCAAAAGATATGCAGGATGATTACGTTAGTACCGAGCACCTGCTTCTTGGTCTTGTCTGCGTGGCTAAACCAGCCACATTCAAACAATTTCTCAAAAACTTTGACCTTACTGAGAAGAAAATCAAAAAGATCCTAGAAATTCTTCGTGGTGGACAAAAAGTAACGACAAAGACACCAGAGAATTCATTTCGAGCATTAAAAAAATATGGAATTGATTTAGTTGAGCAGGCAAAGTCAGGAAAACTTGATCCCGTAATTGGTCGTGATTCTGAAATTCGTCGCGTAATACGAATTCTTTCCCGTAAGACTAAGAATAATCCAGTTTTAATTGGTGAGCCTGGGGTTGGTAAAACTGCTATAGTGGAAGGCCTTGCACAACGGATTGTTCGGGGCGACGTACCCGAAGGACTAAAGGATAAGACGATCTTTACTTTGGAAATGGGGTCTCTTTTAGCTGGTGCAAAATTTCGGGGGGAATTTGAAGAAAGACTTAAAGCTGTGCTCAATGAAGTCAGTAAGGCGGATGGAAGAATTGTGCTCTTTATAGACGAAATGCATACCATTGTAGGGGCGGGTAAAGCGGAAGGAGCGATCGATGCCGGAAATATGCTCAAACCCATGCTTGCAAGGGGAGAGCTTCATTGCATCGGGGCAACGACATTGAATGAGTATCGGCAGAATATTGAGAAAGATGCAGCACTTGAGAGACGCTTTCAAACAGTTCTTGTGGATCAACCGAATGTTGAAGATACTATTTCCATTCTGAGAGGTTTACGTGAGCGTTTTGAAATTCACCATGGTGTAAACATCCGAGATGAAGCCTTGGTTAACGCTGCTGTTCTTTCCAACCGCTACATTTCAGATCGCTTTCTTCCGGACAAAGCAATTGATCTTGTGGATGAGGCTTGTGCCATGATTAGGACCGAGCTTGATAGTATGCCGTCTGAGCTCGATGAGATCAGCCGTCGGGTTCTACAGCTCGAAATTGAGGAAACCGCATTAAGGCAAGAAAAGGACAAATCAAGCAAAGAACGCTTGAAAACGCTTCGCAAGGATCTTGGGAATACTCGGGATAAGATGGAGACCATCAAGCGGCAATGGGAAAATGAAAGAAAAGGGATTGATGATGTTCGTATCCTGCGCGAACAAATTGAAACTACACGGTCAGAGATGGAACGTGCCGAGCGGGCCTATGATTTGAATCTTGTTGCTGAGCTAAAGCATGGAAAATTACCGATTTTGGAAGCCGAATTAGAGAAGCTTGAGAATGCAGAGAAAAAGGATGATTCCATTTTGAAGGAAGAAGTTACCGCTGAGGAAATTGCTGATATAGTAGCCCGTTGGACTGGTGTACCTGTTACCAAATTGATCGAGGGTGAGCGGGAAAAACTTCTCCGTTTGCAAAATATTCTGCACGAACGCGTTATTGGTCAGAATGAGGCAGTTGATGCTGTTTCCGAGGCGATTATGCGTGCACGTGCAGGGATAAAGGACCCACATCGCCCGATTGGTTCCTTTCTCTTTCTTGGACCTACGGGAGTTGGGAAGACTGAACTTGCAAAGACTCTGGCGGAAAGTCTGTTTGATAGCGAAGACAATGTGGTGCGTATAGACATGTCCGAATACATGGAAAAGCATTCCGTTGCCCGACTGATCGGTGCTCCTCCTGGTTATGTTGGGTACGAAGAGGGAGGTCAACTAACTGAGGCAGTGAGACGTAAGCCCTACTCGGTTATTCTATTCGATGAAATCGAAAAAGCTCACTCGGATGTCTTCAATGTTTTGCTTCAATTGATGGATGATGGTCGGTTAACTGACTCTCAGGGGCGAACCGTGGACTTTAAGAATGTGGTTGTTATTATGACCTCCAATGTCGGTAGTCGTTATTTACAAGATAACTTAATTGATAATGAAATCTCTGAATCTGCCCGTGAGTCCGTAATGGCAGATCTGCGAGATCATTTCCGTCCCGAATTTTTAAATCGAATTGATGACACTGTTCTTTTCAAGCCACTCTCTTTAGGAGAAATCACTGAGATCGTTGATCTCTTGCTGAGTTCTTTGAATCAGAGGTTGGAGGATCGCAAGATTTCGGTTGTTTTTTCTGATCCCGCCAAGAAATGGATCGGGGAAAAAGGTTATGATCCGACCTATGGTGCTCGTCCGCTAAAGAGATTTTTGCAGAAGCAGGTTGAGACGCAACTTGCTCGATCACTGATTGCCGGAGAAGTGGAGGAGGGGAGTGAAATCACTTTTTCAGTTAAGGATGATCAACTGATGATGAGTGTAGGGTAAAAAGTTTTTATCAGTCTTGGTTTGGAAGGATGATAGATTGAGTCGTTGAAAATTATTGCTTCTTTCCAAAGTCAAAAAAGACTCCATCAGAAAAACAACCAACTTTTTTCCGAGCAGTTTCTCAATCAATTAAGATTAAGGTAATTGCGGACCAAAGTTTTTAATTTAAATGATTGTGACAACTCGATTTTTGACCGATTTGCTTTGCAGATGGTTTCGTTTTGAATCAGCTCCTTTTAGGATTTGGTGTGTTCAAATTTAGCCAGTTGGAATATCTGTTCTTCTTAAACTCTCCGTATTTTTCACGGTCATATTTGAAATCCAATGCTTTCATAACATTGATGCCTCTGTTTGGACCGAATTTACAATGAAAGACGATCGATTTACCATTTGGAAAAAACTTGGCAAAATCGCATCTTCCAGCATTTAATATAAGCAATTCATCTCCATTATTTGCATCCCATATTCTTATGGTATCGTCATTGCTTGTAGTCACTATTCTTGTGCCATCTGAAGAATAGAAAGCACTATTAACTGCAGACAAATGGCCATTTAAAGCAAATTTAATCTTACCTGTATTAGCACTCCATACTCTAGCGGATTTGTTGTATCTGCCTGTGCTTAAAACACTAGCTCCATCTGGAGAAAACATTAGGCTGTTAAAGGATCTTGGACCGCTTAATTTAATTTTAGCTTCCCTTATGTTCCAGATGATTGAGTTTTGATTTTCACTGCAAGTAACAAGATTTTTTCCATCGCAGTCGAATGAGGCCAGAATAACTGACTCATTGTGCTCAAGGGAGGCAATTAGCTTTGCAGTTTCAGTCTCCCATACTTTTGCGGATTTATCATTGCTTGTGGTTGCAATCAATTTTCCGTCTGGTGAAAATGATGCAAAGTTAATTCTGTCGCTGTGACCCTCAAAGGAAAATAGATTCTTTCTGGTTTTTAGGCTCCGTAAACTAAATGTTGAGTCATCATAGACTGTTAGTATTTTTTCACCACAGGGAGAAAAAGTTGAGAATCGAATAGCTTTGGAGCTTTCTTGAGAAATGGAAAACAATTTCTGACTCGAATTTGTGTTAAAAATGGAAAGTTCTTTTCCATTTTTACTAATCACTAATGCCTTGGAATTATCAGGTGAAATTGAAACTTCACGAGAGGATGGTCTCAGTTCGAGTAAAATAATATTCTCATCGACCTGCCGGTCCCATATTCGCACCTTGCCGTCATGACTGGCAGTCAGAAAACGCTTGTTGTCTGGGTGAAAATCAACCGCAGTTAAAGAGAGTGGGTGTGCCCTGATGTTGCTTACTAGTCCTTTTTTCCAATTATCCCACACCTGAACGGTTCCATCAACGCAAGCTGTAGCAAGAAAATTTCCATTTGGGGAAAATGAAGCCGAAATGCAGTTGTTGAACTGACCTCTAGTTTGAAGCTCAACCTCTTTGCTTATAGGATTCCAAAAGATTGAGTTCCTCGCTGAGTCCGCCGTGAAAATTGTTCCCCCTTTTGGTGCATATTTCGAATATACAACATTGGCTTTTTCACTGTGAATGGGAAAATATTGCCTGTGCCCTTTGGAGAAATCGGTTATCTGAATTATCCCGTTATTGTGAGAGGTAACCATTTTGGTTTCATTCGGCGAAAAATCAAAAGAGAAGAGTCGGTTATCGTCGAATTGATATTGGTATTGTGGGGTTCCATCTTCGATATCATATAGTGTAACAACTCCTTCGTTGGTTCCAATTGCGATTTGGTTACCTTTTTTGAAAAAAGAAATGTCAATAATCTTCGATTTCTTTTCGGATTCATTTTTTATCTGCATCAGTTCTTTGCCTGATTGAATATCCCAAATTCTTACAGGTCCTTCCTCAGTTGATGAAATGAACTTTGAGCTGTCCGAGGTAATATCTATCCACCGAATTATTTCGTTGCGGCTATTAAATTTTCTAAACAACTTACCAGAATTGGTGTCCCAGATTTTTATTTGCCCTCCTGTTCCAACAGCTAAAAACTTTTTACCATCGTGAGTGAAAGATGCCTTTTCCACATGTCCACTATGGAAATAAGAATTTTTTTCATGAAGGTTAACCGTTAAAAGCGAACAATCTGCATTCAATATCAAACGTCCCCATTCCCAGTTTCTGAATTTTGGATTCGTACGCCACAATATGTTCTCAGCAGTTACGATATCACCTTGTTTAATTTTTGAATCAGCTAAATTTATCTGATTTACATAAGCTGTCCATTCTGCATTTCTTTGCACTTGAACTGCCTTTCTTTGAGCTAAAACGGCCTTTTTTCTTTGTACGGATTCATTTTCTCGGGCTTGTTCAGCAACTTTTTGTGCGGTCATCGCTTTTGCCCTTTGCCTCTCGGCTTCAATTTGTTGATTCATGGCTCGCAGAGTTAAAGCAGTCATAACTGTTACAAGAATAAGTGATAGTATGCTTAAGCCTAGGAGCTTTTTTTGCTTGCGAGCCTGATCACGCTGTTTCAATTCGTCGAATCCAACGCCAACTAGGCCTGCGACCAATTTAATGAATGCATTTCCTTTTCCATCCTTATCTTTGCGGGAGTCGGCAGCAATCGGCTCAGTCATTTGAGATGTCAAATTTCCATCAGAGTCAACTTGATATTTCAGTGCCTCTGGAAAACACTCCTGATCCTTGTAAGGACTTTTAGTGGAGACATTCGGTTTTCCATCAACGATAAAACTTAGAATATTATCGGATCTCCCAAGGCTTTTGAAATATTTGATTTCTTCATTCACCCAAGTTGAATTTGCGGAATTTGGAGAACATACGACAATCAAATGGGAAGATTCATCTAGTGCCGTTTTGATGGCGAGCCCAAGTTCATTCGATGTGGGCAATTCTTCGCGATCTCTGAATATAGGAAATAAGCGTTTGCCAACCTCTCCTACTTTAGTTTTTTTCCCGATCAAACCTTTTGGAATGCGATAGGATTCCAATTTCTTGTGTAACCAGTCGCCCCATTTTTTATCCTGATGAGAATAGCTTATGAAGGCTTTGTATTTGTATTTTGGGGACATGGTCGGAGCAAAAGAAAAAATCAATATCTGTCTTTTCTTAAGGTAAGATGATTTTAATCTTTATTGTAAAAACAAGTTTAAAATCAATCGGATTAATCAAGAAGACTACTAATCGATTTTTCGATTACCTGCTTGTTGATTAACAAAAAGACGATGGTATAAATACAAAGATAGAAAATTGTGGTAGAGGAAATAATACCATTTATTTCGATGCCAATTTCATTTGCCCGCTCAATGAGAAAATTTTTAATAAGGTATATAGCAGATAGGGAAAGAATGAGAATCCCGAAAAACAATCGGGTGAATCTGGAAAAGAAGACTTTACTGATCTGTTGATTGGAAAAACCGAGAAGCAGAAGATTCCCAGCATGTTCTGCGGATTTGGCTATGACAAGGCGATAGCTGGTAGCAAATGTTGCGATCGAAAGAAGTGAAAGGAGAGCACCAATCGCAACCACTCCGAGAAAAAGCCCCAAGAGGGCTTTCTTAATCAAATCCTGCTCGGGAAATTCTCGGTTCATTTCATATTTTTTTCCCTTTATGAATTGAAGAAGCTCGGGAGAAGGATTGTTTTCGATTTCCAGAATAATGCGAGAAGGTTGGATTGAATTTTCTTTTACTTTAAATACGGAAGAAATAGGTGATCGATCAGCGGGGCTGCCAAGTGGAGATACTTCCCAGGTTTCGAAATCCGTTTTGCCTGACATTTCCAATAGTTGCTCTTTTGATAAGGGTGCCCCTTCAATGGATCCACTTTTCCAGAGAAAATAGAAATCAGCACTAACGGGTTGTCCGTATTTTTCATTGGCCCAATCAAGGAACTTTTTAGGAACGAGCACGCTGTTGATGCGTTTGCTAAACGCGACGAATCGGCCATCAAATGGGGGTTGTCTGTTTTTTCCGATAAAGACTTGGATAGGCATGCCCATTGCAGCTTCCATTGAGAGAGAGGGATATTCCACTCGGGAGGGTGCAAGGCCAAAATTCCACAAGTCGAGATAGAATTTGGGAACGATTATTGGTATAATTGATGAGTTCTCATCCCAATCCCAGTTTTGTGGAGTGAAATCAAGGAATTCTTCAGGAATGGATTCGAAAAACAGGTCGGTCTTGGCGGCTGCTCCGAAACCAACCTTGCCTGACGGCCAGATGTGCAATGTTAGTGGAAATTGATTTCTGACAAAACCACCAACCCGTTTGACACCATCAACTTTTCGTATGGCTTTCAATTCTTCGGGAGAAAAACTCTCATCTTGTTTACCCAAGTTTACCAAGGCCCCTCCTTCCACCTTTTTGTTAATGGTGAAAAAGTTTTTCGGACCTTCACTTTTCTCAAGATAATTTTGAGCATCTTGATGTAGTTGAATGGCAAGAAAAAGAAGGGTAGTGCCAAGCAGGCAACCAATGGAGGCGATGATCAATTCCTTTCGTGGCATTTTCGTCTGAAGACATGCCTGCAGTGTAAATTTTTCAAAAGAGAGACTCACAGGAAAATCTTTTGGCCGAAAGAGAAGGTGGGAGTTCCGCCAAGTGATGAAAGTATCAAACCCGCTTCGTTGGCCTCAACCACTTCTTGGATCAATTGGGAGCAATAAATTTGATTTTCCTCATCCAAATGACTGAAAGGTTCGTCAAGCATAAGAAGGCGAAAGGGTTTTTGAAGTGCACGAATGATTGCGACCCGTTGCCGTTGTCCATGTGATAAAGTTGAAACTAATTGTTTCAGGCAATTTTCTACTTTTAGCCTTTTTGCCATTTCATCGATAGAGGGAGCGGTTTTATTTACCTCCGGTATCAGCTGAAGGTTTTCATGAGCAGTCAAGTGTGGAAAGAGACGAAGATCTTGAAATACCATGGAGATGGATTGCTTCCTTAAGTCTTTCCACTGTTGGAAAGAAACTTCTCGAACAAATTTTCCATCAATTAAAATTTGACCTGAATAGTCCTTTCTCAAACCATAAATCAAATGAAGCAGCGTGGATTTACCCATTCCTGATTGAGCGGAAACAAGGACGCGTGAATTTGTATCTACACGAAAATGCTTTCCCCAAAGTTTTGATGATTCCACAATGTTTTTGGGAAGAGGGTCGGGAATGACGTTGTCCAATTCGATCAACATGGGAGGAGCGAAAGTAGATTGAGGCCGAAAATCGCATTCCTTTCGGAAAGGGTCAATTGGGTTTCTTGTTCGATGAAAATCCTAAAGGTCGAAAAATCAGGTTTTTTTTGGGATTTGGGAAAGATGCGTAATGGATAGTCTGTTCCCCAAAGAATTTTCCCGGGCCCTACCACTTCGATCAATTTTCCGTACAAGGCAGCATCGTAGAGTAGAGGGCAAGCAGCCAAATCGTAATAGACATTTTCCAATTCAGGTCGAATTCTTGGATTTAATTCATAAAAGGGGAAGAGCCCACCTGCATGTGCCAAAATAATTTTAAGTTCTGGGAATTCCCTAACCAGCCATAATAGATCTTCAAATGGGGTGGGGGTACGACCCCGATAATTATGCCCAATAGGTTCAGTGACATGATAAGTTACCGGCCAACTCTGATCACTTGCAAATTGCATGCATTCCATCCAATTATTGTCCTTAGGAGATGATCCTTGTAACCATGGATGACACTCCCCAATTCCCATAAAACCTTGGTCTTGCCTTCTTTTCAATTCCTCTGTCGGGTTCTTTAAATTTGGGTGTAGACTGACGAAACCAATAAATTTGTCTGGGTTTTGAGTGAGCCAATTTGCACACCAGTCATTTTGCACGATACAGGTATCCGGATTTTCCCAGTACCAACCAAGCAGAACGGTCTTTTCGACTCCACCTTCTTCCATGTCTTCGATCATTTGATCTTCGCTAACCCAACCTTGAAGAGATTTCTTGTCATTGGGGGAAACAAGCTCCAACCAATGTGGCTCTCCGTACTTTTTCGCAAAGCATTCAGGTTCTGAAATTACTTCATTTGCGTAACGGTGGGTATGTGCGTCGATTATCAAAATTGAAGATAATGATTCCTTTCACCCATAGGTAAAAGCATAAATTAATTTGGAAAATTTGCCAAAGATCTACTTTTTAGAGGCATTCTCCTCTTTTACATTTGCCAATCGATTAGTTAGCGAAGCTTCAATAAAAGAGGCAAAGAGGGGATGTGCTTTGTTGGGTTTGGATTGGAATTCAGGATGAAACTGCACTCCAACATACCAAGGGTGATTTTTAACTTCTACGATCTCCACAAGGTTGCGCTGTGGATTTGTTCCAGAAATCACCAGACCGGCATCTTCCATTTTATCTTTGTATGTGTTGTTAAATTCAAATCTATGCCTATGCCTCTCGGAAACCTCTTCCTTTTCATATGCTGCATATGCTGAACTTCCCTTTTTTAAAGTACATGGGCATGCTCCCAATCTCATGGTGGCACCCTTATCTTCGATTGATTTTTGATCATCCATAATATGAATGACAGGATCAGGAGTATCTGGGTCAAACTCTTCGCTGTTTGCCTTTCGCAAACCCAAAACATTTCGGGCAAAATCAATTACGGCAATCTGCATGCCAAGACAGAGGCCGAAATAGGGTAGATTGTTTTCACGGGCATACTTGGATGCTAAGATTTTGCCTTCTGTTCCACGGTCACCAAAGCCTCCGGGCACGAGAATACCATTCAATTCTGCAAGATGTTTTTCTGGACCGTCCCTTTCAATCTCCTCAGCATCAAGGTGCACCACCTCGACTTCGCAGTCGTTTCTTATGCCTCCATGAACCAAGGACTCGTTTACAGAAAGATAGGAATCCTGCAAGTCCATGTATTTGCCAACCATGCCAATTCGAACTTTATGTTTTGGATTTAAGAGGCGATGAACCACCTCTTCCCATTCATCGAGCTTTGGTGCGGGGGCGTCTAATCCAAGAAAACGTGTAACCAAACGATCTAAGCCCTCTTTTTTGAGCATGTGCGGCAATTCATAGATTGAATGAGCAACATCCATTTCTTCAATGACAGCTTCTTTGGGCACGCTACAGAAAAGTGAGACTTTTTCACGAATATCATCAGTGATAGGTTGCTCAGTTCTGCAAATTAGAATATCTGGCTGGATACCAATCTCCCGAAGTTTAGCAACACTTTGCTGAGTCGGTTTTGTTTTGAGTTCTCCAGCAGCCCGCAGACTAGGAAGTAGGGTCATGTGGATGAAAAGAACATTGGCCTTACCGACTTCAGTTGCAAATTGACGCATTGCTTCGGTAAAGGGTAGCCCTTCTATATCTCCAATGGTACCTCCAATTTCGGTTATTAGAACATTAACACCCTCACCAGCAGCGTAAATTCGATCCTTAATTTCATTGGTAACATGTGGAATTACCTGTACTGTCTTGCCGAGATAATCTCCTCTTCTTTCCTTACGAATTACAGATTCGTAGATTTGGCCGCTTGTTAAATTGTTGAACCTAGAAAGTTTTCCAGAGGTGAATCGCTCGTAATGTCCAAGATCCAAATCTGTTTCAGCACCGTCATCCAAGACATAAACTTCCCCGTGTTGAAACGGACTCATGGTTCCTGGGTCGACATTCAAGTAAGGATCAAATTTTTGAATTCGGGTAGTGAGCCCTCTTTGTTCCAAGAGTGCACCCAAGGCACCAGATGTAAGCCCTTTTCCCAAAGATGAAACAACACCGCCGGTAATAAAAATATATTTCATTGCTCTATAGACAGCAAAGACATGGAATAGATTTCATGCAATGATCTTTTGTTCACAGGGAAATGTACTCTTGAAATTCTTCATTCAGAGGATACATCTATTAATTTAACTAATTGAAATTTCTTATATCCCTGAATTTATGCCTATTTTTCTCGTCATTCAATCTAAGAGATTGAAAATTTTGGACTAAACTAACTCGTAATGTTTGCTAGCTCTCTTGGAAAAAAATACTTAATGGCCTTATCTGGTTTCGTACTTGTCGGCTTTGTTTTTGTGCATATGGCTGGCAATCTGCAAATTCTTATGGGTCAGGAAAAAATTAATGCCTATGCTCATGCTCTGCAGTCTTTGCCATTACCTATTTTGTGGGGATCTAGATTATTCTTAATTCTTGCTGTTGTCGTTCACGCCATAACTGCCTACCAATTGGTAAAAGAAAACCGTGCAGCACGCCCTAACAAGAACGATGTTGAGAAAACACAGCGTGCAGGTATCGCCTCTTTGAAAATGGGTCTTACTGGCACAATCCTTCTGTTCTTTATTGTTTTTCACCTTTTGCATTTTACGGTTCGCTCTGTTTATCCCGAATACAATGAGTTAATGACTCATGTCGGGGCACCCGAAGGAGAGGAAGTTCATGACGTGTACACGATGGTTTTGGCTGGTTTTCAAAAGACATGGGTTTCCGTTTTCTATGTAATTTCAATGCTTTTGCTTTGTGGACATTTATCTCACGGAGTCAGTAGTGCTTTTCAGTCATTGGGCATTCGTTCTGAAAATTGGCGTTTGAAGCTAGAGTTTGCTGCAAAAGCCTACGCTTGGTTGATTTTTGTTGGATTCTCAATCGTTCCACTGCTTGTCTTGGCTCAAAATTGGGGTATGATTTCTTTGTTTGATCTCAATGCGGTTACCCATTCACTTGCATCAAAATGACTATGAAAAATCCCAACACATGAACTTAGATTCAAAAACACCAGAAGGCCCTTTGTCAGACAAGTGGGACAACCATCGCTTTTCCTCGAAGTTGGTAAATCCAGCAAACAAAAGAAAATACAAAATAATCGTGGTTGGGTCGGGTTTGGCCGGAGGCTCAGCTGCTGCGACCTTAGGAGAGTTAGGATACAATGTTGATTGTTTTTGCTACCAGGATTCTCCACGGAGAGCCCATTCCATTGCCGCTCAAGGAGGAATCAACGCAGCGAAAAACTATCAAAATGACGGTGACAGTGTTCATCGTCTTTTTTATGACACCATCAAAGGTGGTGACTTTCGTTCCAGAGAGGCAAATGTTTATCGTTTGGCTCAGGTTAGCACAAATATCATTGATCAGTGCGTTGCACAGGGTGTCCCTTTTGCCCGTGAATACGGTGGATTACTGGCCAACCGTTCCTTTGGTGGAGCTCAGGTTAGTCGCACCTTTTACGCTCGCGGACAGACTGGCCAACAACTCCTTCTAGGTGCATACAGTGCTCTTAGTCGACAAATCTCTTCGGGACAAGTTAAAATGCATACGCGTGAAGAGATGCTTGATATAGTTGTGGTTGATGGTCATGCAAAGGGTATAATAACCCGTAATTTAGCCACTGGTGAAACTAAGGCATGGACAGCAGATGCGGTGCTACTTTGCACAGGTGGATATGGAAATGTTTACTATTTGTCAACCAATGCAATCGGATGTAATGTAACTGCCACTTTTCGAGCTTATCGTAGAGGTGCCGGATTTGCCAATCCATGCTTCACTCAAATTCATCCGACTTGCATACCAGTTGCGGGCGACCATCAGTCGAAGCTTACGCTGATGTCTGAGTCATTAAGAAATGATGGTCGTGTTTGGGTCCCCAAAAATGCAGAGGACTGTGCAAAAAACCCGAATGACATAAATGAAGATGACAGGGACTACTACCTCGAGAGGAAATATCCTAGTTTTGGAAATCTAGCCCCACGAGATATCTCAAGCCGGTCAGCAAAAGAAGCCTGCGATGAGGGGCGCGGCGTAGGACCAGGTGGTAGAGGAGTGTATCTTGACTTCTCAGATTCTATTTCAAGGCTCGGCGAAAATGCGATACGAGAAAGATATGGCAACCTTTTTCAAATGTATGAGAGGATCACGGGTGAAAACGCATATCAACGCCCTATGCGCATCTACCCTGCAATTCACTACACAATGGGTGGTCTATGGGTCGACTATAATCTGATGACGACAATTCCAGGTTGCTTTGCATTAGGAGAGGCAAACTTCTCTGATCACGGTGCAAACCGTCTTGGAGCAAGTGCACTGATGCAAGGTTTGAGCGACGGATATTTTGTCATACCCTACACCATTGGCGACTACCTTGCAAAATCTGGTGCCGGAACCATCAGTCCTGATTCCCCCGAAGTAAAGGAAGTGATGGAATCTGTGCGTGAGAGAGTTGATCAACTTGTTTCGTCAAAAGGAAAGCGTTCATCCCGATCTTACCATAAAGAACTCGGTCAAATCATGTGGGAGTATGCCGGTATGGCTCGTAACGAGAATGGATTGAACAAAGCTATCGGTGATATTCAAGACCTGAGAGATGATTTTAACAAAAACCTTTTGGTTCCTGGCAATGGAGATAACCTCAACGCTGAATTGGAACGAGCTGGAAGAGTTCGCGATTTTTTAGACTTCGGTGAGCTCCTTTGCCGCGATGCCCTTGAAAGAAACGAATCCTGTGGGGGTCATTTCCGCGAGGAACATCAAACTGAAGACGGTGAAGCACTTCGTGATGATGAAAATTTTGCTCATGCTGCCGTCTGGGAGTTTGAAGGTGATGGAAAAACTCCTGCTCGCCATCAGGAAAAGCTCACTTATGACAATGTTAAGCTAGCAGTGCGCAGCTACAAGTAATTTAGCTATGAAATTATTTCTGAAAGTTTGGAGGCAAGAAGATCGTAGAGATGAAGGTCGCTTCGAAACTCACACGCTCGACGAAGTGTCATCAGATTCTTCCTTCCTTGAAATGCTTGACCAATTGAATGAACAACTTCTTGATGAAGGCATTGAACCGGTAGTTTTTGATCACGATTGTCGCGAAGGCATTTGCGGAATGTGTTCTTTAACCATCAATGGACTTCCTCATGGGCCCGAAGATTCTACCACAACTTGTCAACTCCACATGCGTAAGTTTGAGGACGGAGATACCATAACTATTGAGCCTTTTCGAGCAAAGGCATTTCCAGTGGTCAAAGATCTTGTGGTAGACCGCTCGGCATTTGACAGCATCACACAGGCCGGTGGTTTTATTACCGTAAGAACGGGAAGTGCACCAGATGGGAATGCATTGCCTGTCCCTAAAGATGATTCTGATAAAGCTATGGATGCTGCAGCTTGCATTGGTTGTGGCGCCTGCGTTGCATCTTGCAAGAATGCTTCGGCTATGCTTTTCACCTCGGCGAAAGCTGGGCATCTGAATATGCTGCCTCAAGGTCAGGCAGAGAAAGACAAAAGAGTTTTATCCATGGTAGCTGCAATGGATGAAGCGGGTTTTGGAAATTGCAGAAATTACGGAGAATGCTCCGCTGCTTGCCCGAAAGACATATCTTTGGATTATATCGCGAAACTTAATCGGGATCACGCGAAAGCTAAACTCAAAACTTTTTTTTCCTAAAGGCTCATATCAGCTAACTGACTTGAATATGGTTGCGGCAACGCCGAACCTTTGGATTATACAGTTTCATGCCAATAGATAAAAAGCATGCAACTTGGGGCGGTAGGTTTTCGTCTCAACCAGACGCACTCATGCAAGTCTTTGGAGAGTCCGTATCCTTTGATAAAAGATTAGCCTCCTATGATTTGCATGGGAGTCTTGGTCATGCTGCCATGCTATTACATGTCGGATTACTAACAGTGGATGAGTTCAATGAAATTAAAGTTGGTATCGAGCAGTTGCAGCAGGACATCCTAACGGACAATTTCCAATGGAAACTAGAATTGGAAGATGTTCATATGAATTTAGAGCAGGCTTTAAGAG
>MDSZ01163481.1_pt1 | contig 20416 bp, 20 predicted proteins | sample 811201 | NCBI WGS metagenome assembly MDSZ01 (sample SAMN05326647, study PRJNA326480) | marine metagenome | isolation source: seawater | place: Indian Ocean: North | collected 2010 | reverse complement strand
TTATCATTTAATTTATCAATTATAAATAAATTACTTGGAAGAAATCTTAAATATCTCCTAATATTGTCCTTACTCAGAATTATTCTATCGTTTGAGTTTCCTTGACGAATTTCTAATTCAACAACTCTCCCGCTTATACTCCGCTTAATAGCTTTTATTGTAGATATTTTCTTATTATTTTTAAATAATTCATGTGAACTTAACGCGTCCTCTATTTGATGAGAGGATATTTTCTTCTCCCATCTAAACAAATAATGTCGATGACCATAAAAATCTTCTATGGGATGGTCTAGAAAATAATCCAATTTCATTTGATCCCTCATATTATTCCCCAATAATATATTTAAAGTTTTTTTATCAAATCTAGGTAAAAAGTAGGGATAATCTTTCATATCCCACGCTTCATTTGAATTAGCAGAGATTCCGCCATTAGAAGCATGATAGAAAGCGTTCACTAAATTATTTTCAAAAGTAAGTACTAAATTTGATGTATTTTCTATGGCCTCAATAATTTTTTTGTTTGAATTATGGATTGGCTTATATACCTGACATTGGGTTGTAATACATAAATGATAATTATCCGCTTTAAAACGACCTGAATTATATAAAGCCCAAGTTCTAGCAATTACAGCCTGAGCTTTTAATGCCTCTAATGGTGAATTTGAACCCATTTCATGGGGCAATACTCCCTTTAAATATTGCTTAAAAGATATTTCTTGAACTAACGTCCACGTTCCATATGAATCACTAATAATATAAAAATTTTTTCCATACTCAACATCATTTATTTTTATTGGAGAATCCGAGCTGATATGAATTGGCCCCTGAAGTTTCTTATTAAACTTATCGCCACTTAGATGAGGGCTTATTTTACGCCTAATAACTTTAGTTTCAAATGTAAAATTATCTTCATTATTTAATTTACTATCAGCTGATAACCAAATTTCCCAATCGTTTGGAAAAGTGATAATTGGTTTCAAGCCTTTATTCTTAATTAAATCTGATTGTTTTTTGGCAGATTCAAAACTAGGAAAAGGACCAAGAACATACTTTTCACTAATTTCAGGATTTTTAAGAATAGATTCTGACCATAGTATTTTGAAATTATTTGATTTATGAATAATTCCATTAGCTGATTTTAAAGTAATTATTTGCTTAGAAGATTCAAAATTCAAAACTTGACTATCTAAACTACCCTTGTCATCATTTCCTATATGTTGTTTTATACCAAGCAACAAATTACCTTTACTAATTACATTTTCCAAGTTTGGATATTGTTTTACAGATTCCTGTGAGTAAGTATTTCCGTAAAAAGGAAAAGCAATGAAAATAAAATAAGTTAAAAAAAAATATACTGGTTTAACGTAATTTTTCATAAAAAAATAAACTTTTGAGAAACTTAACCTTTCAATTCAAAACTTTTATTTGCACCTGTGCAGGTAAAGGTTTAAATTATTAATTTAACGACAATTGATTTTAAATGTCAAAATTAAAGACTAGAAAATCGGCAGCAAAAAGATTTAAAGCTACAGCTACTGGTAAATTCTTAAGAAGAAGAGCTTTTCACAACCATTTGCTAGATCATAAAAGTTCCAAATTAAAGAGACATCTCTCCACAAAAGCAGTGGTTGATGAAAGAGATGCTGATAATGTAAAATTAATGATTCCATACGCTTAAAAAACAACTAATTCACTTAAAACCATGGCAAGAGTAAAAAGAGGAAACGTTGCAAGGAAACGCAGAAATAAAATCTTAGCTCTTGCTAAAGGTTTTAGAGGAGGCAATAAAAATTTATTTAGGACCGCAAATCAGAGAGTTATGAAAGCTCTCTGTAATTCATATAGAGACAGGAGAAGAAGAAAGAGAGATTTCAGAAGATTATGGATAGCAAGAATTAATGCTTCTGCAAGATTAAATGGTACAAGTTATAGTCAACTAATAAGCAACCTGAAATCAGCAGATATAAAAATCAATAGAAAAATGCTTGCTCAACTTGCCTTAAGTGAGCCAAAATGTTTTGAGAAAATAGTATCTTCTGCAACAAACTAATTTTTTGAACTAATATGCCTGCAAGATAAGAAATTTATAAAATATGGAAATATCTTCATTTCAATCATACTTATTGATCTTATTTATCCTATTAGTCATAATTGCAGTATTTGTACTACGTCAATTTTTAAAAGTAAGAAAAGAAGAACTGAATCTTGTCGAATTTGAGCAAAAAGGAATAGATGCATTTGAAACAGCTGCTGAGCTTTATGAATTTGGATCAATCCAAATCAAAAAAAGATTATATCCACAAGCCACTCAAACTTTTTTAAAAGCCATTAAATATGCTAAAGATGAACCCAATGAAGCAAAAGCCATTATTGAAAATGCTTTAGGTTTTTCTTACGCAGCCCAGAAGGAGTTCCAAAAAGCAGTAAATCACTATAATTCTGCAATAAATTCCCTTCCTAATTACACAGTTGCTCTAAATAATCTTGCATCGGCTAAACAGAGTCTTCTGCAATTTGAAGAGGCCTATCAAACTTATAAAAAAGTCTTGTCTATTGACCCAAAAAATAAAACAGCTCTTAAAAAAACTAAAGAATTAGAAAAACGAAGTAAATTGACACCATTTTCTGAAATAAACAGTAAAGGGTTTTAATATGGCATTTGAAGATTATTTAAATATTGGTAATAAAAGCTTCAAAAGCAGATTAATGCTTGGAACTGGCAAATATAGATCATCTCAATCAATGATTGATAGTTTAAACATTTCAGAATGTGAAATTGTAACTGTTGCAATACGAAGAGTGAACAATATAAACGATAAAGAAAATTTAATGAGTTCCATCGATTGGAAAAAATATTGGATGCTTCCAAATACCGCTGGCTGCAGTAATTCTGAGGAAGCAATTCGAATAGCATTGCTCGGAAGAGAACTTGCAAAATTAGCAGGTCAAGAGGATAACAATTTTGTTAAGCTTGAAGTTATTCCTGACAAAAAGTATCTTCTTCCTGACCCAATAGAGACTCTTAAGGCTGCTGAAATTCTGATAAAGAAAAATTTTAATGTATTACCATACATAAATGCTGATCCTCTTCTAGCAAAAAGGCTAGAAGAGATTGGATGCTCTACTGTTATGCCTCTTGGATCTCCAATTGGATCTGGGCGAGGACTTTTAAATGCCTCAAATATTGCAATTATTATTGAAAATGCATCAATTCCAGTCATAGTTGATGCAGGGATTGGAGTACCTAGTGAGGCCTCTCAGGCAATGGAGATTGGGGCAGATGCAGTATTGATCAACACTGCAGTCGCGCTGGCTAGTAAACCCTCAGAGATGGCACAAGGTATGAAACTTGGAGTACATGCTGGGCGTAAGGGATTCCTAGCAGGAAGAATAGAAAAAAAATCTATTGCCCAAGCAAGTTCTCCTGAGGAAGATATATCTAAATAATAAAAATAAACAATTCTGTATTTTCTTGTGAATTAAGAAAAAATTGTTAAATTTTGCATATATAGCAAACACTTTTTAAACTTTTTTCTATAAAAATTACCATATTGACAGCTCACTGTAGTAGTTTATTAAACAGTAGACGAAAATTTTTATTTGGAGTTTTGAGTGAAAGTAATTGTTCTTGGCGGTGATGGTTTTTGCGGTTGGCCTTGTGCGGTTAACTTAGCTGAAGAAAATCACGAAGTTCTTATTGTCGACAATTTGAGTCGCAGAAAAATAGATATTGATTTGGAAGTTGAATCTCTCACTCCAATCACTTCAATTAATGAGAGACTAGCTGCGTGGGAAGAAATTGGTGGTAAACCAATGAGATTTATCAATATTGATATATCAAAACAATATCAAAAACTTCTTAATCTCTTGGTTGAAGAAAAGCCTGATTCTATAATCCATTTTGCTGAGCAAAGGGCTGCTCCCTATTCCATGAAGTCAAGTTTTACAAAAAGATATACAGTTGATAACAATGTTAATGGCACGCATAACCTTCTAGCAGCAATTGTTGAAAGTAATCTAGACATTCACATTGTCCACTTGGGAACAATGGGCGTTTACGGTTATGGGTCACACAGGGGGGCAACCATACCTGAAGGTTACTTAAAAGTGGAAGTTCCTCAGCCTGATGGAAGCAGATTCGAAGAAGAGATTCTTCACCCGGCGAGTCCTGGCAGTGTTTATCACATGACAAAAACACTGGATCAATTATTATTCCTTTATTACAATAAAAATGACTTAGTAAGAATCACTGATTTGCATCAAGGAATTGTTTGGGGAACTAATACTGAATCTACTCTTAAGGATCCAAGATTAACTAATAGATTTGATTATGATGGAGATTATGGAACTGTTCTTAATAGATTTTTAATGCAAGCAGCAATAGGATACCCTTTAACCGTACATGGCACTGGTGGACAAACTAGAGCATTCATTCACATAAAAGATTCTGTGAAATGTGTTCAGCTAGCCCTAGAAAATCCTCCCAAGTCAGGAGAAAGAGTGAAGATATTTAACCAGATGACTGAAAGTCACCAAGTTGGTGAACTTGCAAAAAAAGTTGCTTCTCTAACTGGTGCTGAAATCAATTATTTACCTAATCCCAGAAACGAGGCTGTTGAAAATGATTTGATAGTAGATAATAGATGTTTTATAGAGCTGGGGTTAAATCCTACGACTCTTGATAATGGTTTACTAGAAGAAGTGGTAGAAGTTGCTAAAAAATATTCCAAGCGGTGTGATACAAAAAGAATACCTTGCATTTCAGCCTGGACTAAGCAACAAGAAAAAGCTATAAAATCAAAATAAAATATTTTGAAGAATTTCTAACAACGTGAAAATTGCATTCTTTACCGAAACTTTTCTGCCTAAAGTTGACGGGATAGTAACCAGATTAACAAAAACAATCGAATATCTTATACGTAATGGTGACGAAGTTATAGTTTTCTGCCCTGAAGGTTGTCCAGATGACCATAAAGGTGCAAAAGTTGTTGGGGTAGCAGCAATGCCACTTCCTCTTTACCCAGAATTAAAATTAGGTCTTCCTGGCCCTGCTGTCTCGGATGCACTGGATGAATTCAAGCCAGATTTAATTCATGTAGTTAATCCAGCAGTTTTAGGTCTTGGAGGTATTTGGCTTGCAAAAACAAATAATATACCACTAATTGCTAGCTATCATACTCATTTACCAAAATATCTTGAGCATTACGGTATGGGGATGCTTGAGCCTCTGTTGTGGGAATTATTAAAAGCAGCTCACAATCAAGCACTTCTTAATCTATGTACCTCTACTGCAATGGTAAAAGAGTTAGAAGCAAAAGGGATCAAGAGAACTGCTCTGTGGCAAAGAGGGGTAGACACTGATAGTTTTCGCCCAGAGCTAAGAAGTGAAACAATGCGTAAAAAACTTTTGGGGAAGTTTCCTGATACAGATTGCTTGTTAATTTACGTAGGTAGGTTATCAGCAGAAAAGCAAATAGAGAGAATTAAACCTGTACTGGAAAAAATACCTGAGGCTTCTTTAGCACTTGTAGGAGATGGACCATATAGAACTCAACTTGAAAAAATCTTTGAAAACACAAAAACAAATTTTATAGGCTATTTGTCTGGAGATGAACTAGCAAGTGCTTATGCATCAGGGGACATTTTCTTATTCCCATCCAGTACAGAGACACTTGGACTGGTACTATTAGAGGCTATGGCTGCAGGCTGCCCAGTTATTGGCGCTAACAAAGGTGGAATTCCTGATATCATTAATGATGAAATAAACGGCTGTTTATATGATCCTGATGAGAGTGACAAAGGGGAACAGAGTTTGATTGAAGCTACAAAAAAGATCCTGGGAGATAAAACCAAAAAAGCGGAAATGAGAAAAGCAGCACGTGAAGAAGCGGAGAAATGGAATTGGAATCAAGCTACATTACAGTTAAGGAAATTTTATGAAGACACTATAAATTAATTTTATCGAATTATTCTAAGCAACAAATGGTGGTGGAGTTGGAGTTCCGCACGAAGTAATTGGCAATACTAAAGTTGCTATTCTTTGATTTTTCTCTGGCCTTTTTCTCTTAGATAGTCTTATGCCGAAAGGAACTCTGATAACATTTGTTCCTTCAGTTGAATTTATTTCACAATCTTCTCTTGATGGATTAACGAAATTTGGCAAATCAACTTTGCCATTTAAGAAATACGTAACTTTCTGATTTTTCGTATTTTTATTCATAGCTTCAAATACCCCAAAAAAATTTGATGCTTGATTATGTTAATAAAAAAATTTTGAAAATTTCTTTAAGAAAAAATTAAATTTTTTTAATTAATCTGAATGTAACGAAGAATTCTACAAAAAGCTAGTTCTCAAGCACACTTTTTTTCATCAAATACTTGATCGTCCTGTAAACTACATGAACATACCAAATTCCGATCACCATAGGCATTATCAATTCTTGAGACAGACGACCAAAATTTATTTATAAGCTTATTTTTGTAGGGATATGCTGCTTTTTCTTTTGTGTATGGCCTCAACCAATTATCTGAAATTAACTGCTCTAGGGTATGAGGAGAATTACTGATAACATTGTTATCTTTTGGATACAGATTATTTTCAATTTCATGTATTTCTTCGGCTATTAAAAGCATAGCCTGACAAAATCTTTCTATCTCCGTAAAACTTTCACTTTCTGTTGGCTCAATCATAATGGTTTCTGCAACTGGCCAACTGACCGTAGGTGCATGAAAATTATAATCAATAAGTCTTTTTGCAATATCATTTACTCCTAAACCTGTTCTTTGTTTTAAATCTCTAAAATCAAGTATGCATTCATGAGCAACAAAATTATTCTTTCCTCGATAAAGAATTTTAAATTTATTTTGTAAAATTTTCGCAATATAATTTGCTGCAAGAATTGCATTAGAACTCGCTTTTTTTAATCCCTCATAGCCTGTCATCCTTATATACATCCAGCTAATCGGCAAAATAGAAGCGCTACCATGCAAAGCCGAAGATACTGAAAAATTTAAATCACAAGGTGAAAATTCTTGCATAGAAAATGTGGGCAAATATGCCTTAAGTTCTTTTGATACTGCAACAGGACCGACGCCTGGACCGCCGCCGCCATGTGGGATACAAAAAGTTTTATGTAAATTGAGGTGGCATACATCAATGCCATATTCTCCTGGTTTACATAAACCAACTTGCGCATTTAAATTAGCTCCATCCAAATAAACAAAAGCACCTACGTCATGTATCAGATCACATATATCCTTAATCTTTAATTCAAATACACCATGTGTTGAAGGATAAGTGAGCATCAATGCTGCTACTTCATTACTGTATAGATTAATTTTTTCGGTTAAATCATCAAAATCTATGTTTCCATGTTTATCACAATTAATAGTAACAACCTCGAATCCTGCCATTACTGCACTAGCTGGATTAGTTCCATGAGCACTTTTTGGAATTAAACATTTTTTACGGGATAATTTATTGTTAGCAGAAAAATATGATTTTATTGCCATCAACCCTGCAAATTCGCCTTGGGAGCCTGCATTAGGTTGAAAAGACACTGCATCAAGCCCCACAATATCGCCTAACCAACTTTCAAGATCAGAAATAACTTTTGAGTAACCTAAAACTTGGTTTTTCGGTGCAAAAGGATGAATGGAAGATAATTTTTGCCATGAGATTGGATTTAATTCAGCCGCAGAGTTCAATTTCATAGTGCAACTTCCCAGGGGAATCATTCCATCGACAAGTGAAAAATCTTTTTCAGAAAGATAATAAATATATCGCATCAAATCTGTTTCACTCTGAAAATCTTCAAAAATTGATTGCTGCATAAATTTAGACTCTCTTAGAGGAATACCCTCTAATAAAGACATTTCATCTAAAACCAAAGCATTCAGATTTATTCTTTTTTGAAGAACATTTGATATGAGAATTAATAGTTCCTGAATTTCATCTAAATCTGTCAGTTCATCAATAGAAATTCCAAAACCCAGTGAATTCTCTATTGTCGCCCCCAAAGGTAAAATTCTTAGATTATATCCTTTTCTTACAGCTTCTTTATGAATATAAGGAGCATTTTCTGAATAAATATCAATACTATCAAACCTTATCGCATTGTTAATTTGAAACCCGAGCTCAAACAGACCTGATTCTAAATATTTTCTCAATAAAGAAACACGTTGCGCAATTTTAGTTAAGCCCTCAGATCCATGATAAATAGCATAAAAAGAAGAAATAATTGCAAGCAATGATTGTGAGGTGCATATATTGCTTGTTGCCTTTTCTCGTCTAATATGTTGCTCACGAGTTTGCAAAGCTAACCTCAGAGATTTTTCTCCATCTTTGGATATTGTCTCTCCTACAATTCTTCCAGGTATCAATCTTTTAAATTTATCTTTACAAGCAAAAAATGCAGCATGTGGCCCTCCGTAACCAATTGGAACTCCAAATCTTTGCATAGAGCCAACAGCTATATCAAGGCCAAATTGAGCAATTGGTTTTATCAAAACTTGTGCTAATGGATCTATTACTGCACAAGTTACAATCCCTAATTTATGAGATTTTGAGGTCAAGAAAGAAGGATCAAACAATTCTCCATTTTGGGCTGGTAATTGTATTAAAGTTCCAAATACAGATTCATTAATTGCGAAAGTATCATTAGAAAATCTTTTTAAAATAATTCCCAAAGGTCTTGCGCGCGTGAGTAATACATTAAAAGTATGATTGTAAACTGACTCATGCACTAAAAAAACGTTTGAAGCTTTATTTTCCCTAGCTGCATAAGCGACAGACATTGCCTCAGATGCAGCTGTACCCTCATCCAACAAGGAAGAATTAGCAAGTGGGAAGCCAGTTAACTCACAAATTACTGTCTGAAAATTAAATAAGGCCTCTAATCTCCCTTGAGAAATCTCTGCTTGGTAGGGAGTATATGCTGTGTACCATCTAGGATTTTCCAAAATATGTCTTTTGATTACCTCTGGGAGATATGTTCCGTAATATCCCAAGCCAATTAAAGACCTTTTAATATGATTCAGATCTGCAATATTTTTTAATTCATTCGTAGCCTTGTCTTCTGAACAGCCTACAGGTAAAGAAGAATACTCATTAGTCTTAGTTTGTATATCCTTAGGAATTACATCCGCAACAAAATCTTGAATTTCATCAAAACCTAATTTGTTAAGCATTATTTTTTGATCTTTCTCTTTCAATCCCAAATGGCGATTGATAAAGAAATCAGTAAATTTCTCAAACTTCATACTTGAGTATTTTTTATTAAAATAACCGATTTTATAAAAAATGCTTTATTTCGGTGCAACCTTTGATTGATATTGGTCAGAATCCATTAATTCTTCAAGCTCAAAACCTTTATCAGGTCTAATAACTACAAGCCATCCTTCTCCTACAGGATCTTTTTGAAGAATTTCAGGATTTTCAATCACAGAATCATTAGTATCAATTATTTCCCCCGAAGCTGGTAAATAAACTTCCTCAACTGCTTTAACTGATTCAATTGTTCCGAAATTATCACCCTTCTTTAAGGTTTGACCCTTTTGCAATAAATCAACAAATACTATGTCGCCAAGTTGATCAACTGCAAACTCACTAATACCTATTTTAAGACAGCCATTTTCCACTTTGACATATTCATGAGTATCCGCATATTTTAAATTTTTAGGAAATTTGTAAGTCATAAGAATCAAAAAGAAATTAAGAAATCCGTATTTATAAGGTTTTGTTCTAATAAATCAGATAATAAATGAATCAACGCAATTTTGACATGTGATATGTGCGAACCACCTTGAATAAAAATGTTAAAAGGATCCCTCAAAGGAGAATCAGCCGAGAATTCACTTGTACTACCCTCAATAAATGTTCCACCTGCCATAATCAAGCTTGAATCATAACCAGACATTTCTGAGGGTAATACATTTAAAAAAGAGTCAATTGGTGAAGAATTTTGAAATGATTGACATACTTTGCTCACAAGATGAGGATCCCTCAACTGCACTCCCTGAATAATATCTGACCTGTAAGAATTAGGGCTGGGAAGAACCTTAAAACCAATTTCATGAAAAACAGACGCTACTAAGTCAGCACTGTTTAAAGATTCACAAACCATTTGCGGAGCAAGGAATAAACCTTGCAAAATCAATCGCCCAAGACCAAAATTTATACCTGCATCGGATCCGATCCCAGGGCTTGTAAGCCTACAACAAGCTAGCTCAACTAATTCAGAGTCGCCCGCCACATATCCACCCGAGGGTACAATAGTTCCTCCTAAATTTTTAATTAATGAGCCTGCAATAATATTTGCACCATTGGCAATTGGCTCGCTTTCTTCAACTAATTCTCCATAACAGTTATCAACAAAGCAAGTACAATTTGGGTCAAGACTATGAACAATTTCACATATGTGCTTGATTTGTTTATTAGTTAAAGATTTTCTCCAGGTATAACCGCAGCTTTTTTGAATAAAAACTAACTTACATTTATTATTCTTCAGAAATTCTATTATTTCACTATCAAAATTTTGATTATTATTAAAGTCTATTTGTTCATAACTAATACCAAAATCTTTTAATGAGCCACTACCATCACCTCTGATCCCTATGACCTCTTCCAAAGTATCATAGGGATTACCAGTAACTGATAGCATTAGATCATTTGGTCTGAGAATACCAAATAAAACTGAAGATATCGCATGAGTGCCACTTACAAACTGCATCCTCACGGCGGCCTTCTGAGCTTTAAAAAGACGTGCAAATACTTTATCAATTTTTTCTCTAGAAATATCATTATGTCCAATACCAGAACTTTCTTGAAAATGAATTACTGATACTTTCTCTTCTTTAAAAATTTTTAAAAGACTAGCAAGCTTGCGATATAAGCTTTTTGAGCGAGATTCAAAAGTTGGCTTTAATTCTTCTTCCAAAGAAAATACGAATTCTTCTATTTTTCTAAAATTGTTTAAATTGACTGTCATCTTTTCAAGATTTTTGTTTATTTTTCATGAATACTATATTTCGTAACTCTTTGAGAAATTCATTAGGGCCTCCACTGACAAAAAATGATAATTTACACGATGTTTCATATAAATCAAGCAATTCGCCATCCAATTCTTCTGCAGTGTAATCCTTAAGACCTGCCAAGACTTCTGCAAGACGCTCTCTTCGTAAAGGTTTTGTGACCCCATAAGCACTCATAATATTGTCTTTGCAATAACGCCATGGAAGATTTTGGCAAAAATGATCCGACAAGGCTTCACTTAATTTTGCTGCCTCATCATCCTCTATGAACCAATCAAATGATGAAGGCAAGGCCTTTAAACCAGAAAAAATTTCAAATAATTCTCCTGCGGATAGAGGTTGTCCAGAATCATTTTTCAGAGGAGATGATGATTCTTCTAAGATTCGCCAAAGCTCTGGATAAGTTGGCTCTAATTGATCCCGTATCGAATCTACTCCTTGATCAAGAATCTTATTAACCTGTGCTAGCGCCAGAAAAACCTCAGGTCCTGGGGATGATAATTTACCATTTCGAAGATTTGATATCTGTGAATTATGTACCCTACCTAAATCAAGTATCTCAGACAAGAGTGGCAATACCTTGTGCGACCATGAGTTCCTCTCATGCCATACATGTATCAAATGAGCCATAGCTCTACGCCCACTTGATAATTTATCGCGATATCCTATGCTCACAGATAAGTAAACCAATCAATAGTATAGTATGATAATATTTCATATCGGCATATTTGAAAACAGTCTAATATTATGAATCAAATTCTGTTCCAAGAAACTGCAAAACTAAAAAGACCGGTACCTCCTGAAAAAGTAATTGATTTATCAAACAAATTACTAGCCCCTTCAGAGCACTCGACAAAATATCCTCCAAGATTGCACAAAACTTGGGGCACTATATTTTTTATGATTGCCATTCACGCTTTATCTGTTTTCGCTTTACAGCCTAAGTTCTGGAGTATTCCATCTTTAATAACCCTATTCTTTTTTTATTGGCTAACAGCCTGCTTAGGGGTAACGCTAGGTTATCACAGACTCCTGTCTCATAGATCTTTTGTGGTTCCTCGATGGTTAGAAAGATTTTTCGCAACATGTGGAGCTATAAGTTGTCAGCATGGTCCTATTGATTGGGTAGGATTACACAGACATCATCATTCTTTCTCGGATACAGAGGTAGATCACCACAATAGTAAAAGAGGATTTTGGTGGAGTCACATGGGTTGGATGTTTAAAGATGTTGAAGCTTTAAAAACTGTTCCAAAGTTGAGTGCTGATCTCATTAAAGATCCATACTATCGGTTTTTAAATAAATATTTTCTCTTTCTACAAATTCCTATTGGATTAACACTCTTTGTTATCGGTCAAAAATTAGATGTAGGAGGATGGACTTTAGTTTTATGGGGAATACCATTAAGACTAGTCGTTGTTTACCATATAACTTGGTTAGTTAATTCGGCAACACACTGTTGGGGTAGTATTGCTTTTGATAGTGGTGACGGATCAAGGAATAATGCCTGGGTTGCAGCATTAACATTTGGTGAAGGTTGGCATAACAATCATCATGCATTTCCAAATTCAGCAAAACAAGGATTGTTCAAGGGGCAAATAGATCTAACTTGGGCTCATATTAAACTTTTAGCAAGATTAGGTTTGGCGAAAAGAATAAAGTTACCCTCTAGGTCTTATTATTAAATAAATAACAAAATAAATTAATGGCAAAAAGAGTTCAAGTTGTTTTAACTGAATCTGTTAAAACTTTGGGGAGAGATGGAGATTTGGTTGAGGTTTCACCAGGTTACGCAAGAAACTTTCTTTTCCCAACAGGAAAAGCTGTAAATGTAACACCAGCGGTACTAAAGCAAATCGAAAGGAAAAGAGAAAAAGAAAAAATTCAAGCTGAAAAAATTAAACAAGAAGCATTGGATTTTGAGATTGCTTTGAAAACAATTGGAAGATTCACTATTAAAAAACAAGTTGGAGAAGATGGTGTCCTTTTTGGAACAGTTACTAATGGTGATGTGGCTGAAGCCATAGAAAAGGCAACTAAAAAAGAAATTGATAGAAGAGATATTCAAGTTCCAGATATACACACATTGGGTTCTTATTCTGTTCAAATAAAGCTACATAAAGACGTCAATGCAATAATTAATATTGAAGTAACAAGTTAATAAGTTTGTTGCATCTTTTTGAAAATTAGTCAGAGTATATATCTAAGTCTTTAAAAATATGGTTTCAATCCCTTTCCCAAATAACGGATCTAATAAAAATAATAATTTCAAAAAGGATACTAGTAATGATAATTCTGGTTTGGTTCCTCCGCAGAATATTCAAGCTGAGGAATCAGTACTTGGGGGTATTCTGCTTGATCCTGAAGCTATAGGACGCATAGCTGACCTGCTTAGGCCAGAAGCCTTTTACATTAATGCTCACCAAGAGATATACAGAACAGCACTAATGTTACATACCCAAGGCAAACCAACAGATCTAACATCAATGAGCGCTTGGCTGGCTGATAATGGTTCATTAGAAAAAATTGGTGGAAACAATAAACTAGTTGAATTAGTAGAAAACGTCTCATCAACAGCATCGATCGAACAAGTAGCAAATTTGATAAGTGACAAATTCTTACGAAGACAACTTATTCGCTCAGGTAACGAAGTTGTTCAACTTGGTTTTGATCAATCTCAGCCAACTGAAGAGATTCTTGATAAAGCAGAACAAAAAATATTTGAAATAAGTCAGGAAAAACCATCTAAGGGCTTAACTCAGGCAGCAGAAATTCTAACTAGCACATTTAATGAAATTGAATCAAGATCTCTAGGCACTTCTGTTGCAGGAATACCTGTTAATTTCTATGATCTTGATGCCATGACTCAGGGATTTCAAAGAAGTGATTTAATCATTGTTGCTGGAAGACCATCAATGGGTAAAACTTCAATGGTATTGAATTTAGCAAAAAATGTTGCACAATCTCAAGACTTACCTGTCTGTGTATTTAGCTTAGAAATGAGCAAAGAACAACTTACTTATAGGTTGCTATCAATGGAGGTTGGGATTGAAAGTGGAAGACTAAGAACAGGAAGATTACAGCAAGATGAGTGGCCTCTTTTAGGAGAAGGTATTAATTCTCTAGGACAATTACCAATATTCATAGATGATAAACCTAACCTAGGTGTTTTAGAAATGAGATCACTTTGCCGTAGATTAATTGCAGAACAAGGGAAAGAGCTTGGGCTTGTAGTTATAGATTATTTGCAACTAATGGAAGGCACAACTCCAGATAATAGAGTTCAAGAATTATCAAGAATAACTAGAGGTCTAAAAAGTATGGCTAGAGAATTAAAAGTTCCAGTTGTTGCTTTATCGCAATTAAGTCGAGGTGTTGAATCAAGAACAAATAAACGGCCAATGCTAAGTGATTTAAGAGAGTCTGGTTCTATTGAGCAAGATGCTGATCTAGTTTTGATGATTTATAGAGATGAATATTACAATCCTGAAACTGAAGATCGAGGAATTACGGAAATTATTGTCACTAAACATAGAAATGGTCCAGTTGGGACTGTAAAATTACTGTTCGAACCTCAGTACACAAGATTCAGAAATTTAGCGTCTTGATTTAATAAAATGAAAGCTAGAGATTCTACAAACGAATCATATGAAATTATTGTCATAGGAGGCGGTCATGCAGGATGTGAAGCCGCTATTGCTACTGCTAAATTGGGATTTTCAACTGCTTTATTTACAATAAATCTAGATAGGATTGCATGGCAACCTTGTAATCCCGCCGTGGGAGGACCTGCGAAAAGCCAGTTAGTTCATGAGATAGATGCTCTGGGAGGAATAATTGGACAAATAGCTGATGAAACATCCATTCAAAAAAGAATACTAAATGCAAGCAGAGGTCCTGCTGTTTGGGCTTTAAGAGCCCAGACAGACAAAAGAGAATACTCAAAAAGAATGATTGAAATACTACAAAATACTGAAAATCTATCTTTGAAAGAGGCAATGATTACGGATTTGGATATAAAAGAAGATGGCGAAACCAGAGAAATACAAGGTGTTAAAACTTTTTTTGGCAGTTACTACAAAGCTAAAGCAATAATTATCACTGCTGGTACATTTTTAGAAGGTAGAATTTGGATCGGCAACAAGTCAATGTCTGCAGGCAGGTCTGGGGAACAAGCCGCTCAAGGCATAACTAAATCCTTACATAACATTGGTATTAAAACAGAACGATTAAAAACTGGCACTCCAGCAAGAGTGGACAAGCGAAGTATTAAGTTTGAGGAGCTAGAAGTTCAACCAAGTACTGCGAAAGATAGATATTTTTCATTTCATCCCAACTCAAGTAAAACGTTACCACAAGTAAATTGTCACATTACTAGAACGACAGAGAAAACACACAAATTAATAAAAGAAAATCTTCACCTAACTCCGATTTATGGAGGTTTTATTGATAGTAAAGGGCCCCGTTACTGCCCGTCCATTGAAGATAAGATTGTCAAATTTGCAGACAAGAATTCTCATCAAATTTTTTTAGAGCCTGAAGGTTTAAAAACGCCTGAAATTTATATACAAGGATTTTCAACAGGTCTACCCGAAAACATTCAATTAGAATTACTTAGAACATTACCAGGTTTAGAAAATTGCAAAATGCTCAGAGCTGCATATGCGGTTGAATATGATTACATTCCTGCAACACAGTTAAAACCTTCATTGGAAACGCGGAAAATAGATAATTTGTTTAGTGCTGGTCAAATCAACGGGACAACTGGCTATGAGGAAGCAGCCGCACAAGGCCTAGTTGCGGGTATCAATGCCACAAGAAAAATTAAACAATTAGATCCAATTATATTTTCAAGAGAAAGTAGCTACATAGGAACAATGATAAATGATTTGATTACCAAAGACCTCAGAGAACCATATAGAGTCTTAACAAGTAGAAGTGAGTATAGACTCACTCTCAGGGGAGATAACGCAGATCGAAGACTCACTCAGTTGGGTTTCGAGATTGGATTAATAGATGAAAGGAGATGGGAGAGTTTTCAATCTAAAATGAGATCAATTAAAGAGGAAAAGTTAAGACTTGAATCAACACGAATAAAATGCACAGATGATGTTGCAAAGAAAATGGAATTAGATTTAGGGATTAAAATAAAAGGCTCATCAACGTTAAAAGAATTACTAAAAAAACCAAACTTTCATTCTTCTCAACTTGTTAAATATGGATTAACAGATAAAAAACTTTCACTTGCTGTAAGAGAGGGGGTTGAGATAGATATAAAGTATGAAGGTTACCTTAAAAGACAACAGAATAGTATTGATCAAATTAAGCGACAAAGTCTAAAAACACTATCAAGTGGAATTGATTATAAAAAAATCAATACTTTGTCGCTCGAAGCAAGAGAAAAACTAGATCTTGCGAAACCACTAAACATAGCTGATGCATCAAAAATTCCAGGTGTTAGCAAAGCTGACTTAACTGCCCTATTGGTGTGGTTGAAAATCAAAGAACTAAAAAAAACAAATATTAATACTTTATCAAAAAAAAAGTTATCATCTAGAGAGTAATAACAACGATAAACTGAATAAACCACTTTTTGAATCACCAAAAATATTATGGGAAGAAAAAGCTTACACTTTTTTACATGAAAATCAATTTCCCACTATACCTGGGGCATGGAAATTGTTTCTTCTAGGTGATGGAAGTCCAACAAGACATCTACAACTACTCACTAAAAAAGAAACGAAAATAAGTCTCATAGGTATGGATACAGATACAAGCTCAACTAATGAAGCACCTCAAGAAATTATTCAACTCGAAACACCCCTCATAAAAAGACAGGTCTGGATTAAGAGTAATGAAATGACATTAGCCTGGGCTGAAAGTTGGTGGAATATGAAACAAGTTAATATAAACCTTACTAATAAAAGAGAACCAATATGGAAAAATCTAACTAAAGATAGATCAGAATTGTTTAGGGAAGTCGATAAAATATCCATAGTGCAATCTGAATGGTTAGAAAAAGAGTTTTCTGCAAAAGGTCCCTTTTGGGCTCGGAATTATAGATTCTTTCGTGATAGAAAACCTTTAACTATCATACGTGAAGTGTTTAATCCAACCCTAGAACAATGGCTTGGAGAGTCTGGCATAAAACTTTTTAAAGATTTATCTTCGTCTTCTTCGTGATCGGGGCAAATTTCTAGGTTTTACAACTTCTTCATTTTCAACAGAATCCTCAAATCTATAATATTCCGCATCTTCAGATGGTCTTTGCCATTTATTCACTTGAAAGTTTGAATCATCAGGCCATTCGTCGTTAGAAGAATTATCAGCTCTTAACATTTTTCTAGGCTCTTCATCTTGATCAAGAAAATCAGATGACTCTCTTAAGGATATTGATTGCAATGGCCTTTTATACATAGCTCGAGTTTCACCAGACAATTTATGTCTCGAAAAAGTTTTAAAATTATCCTGTTCATCATAAATAGTGTCATCATCCCAATTACTTTCATATTCATCCTCAAAAAAAGCATCCACCTTATCACTTACCCACTTGCCTACATTTTGTACATTACGTCTAGAAAAATCTTGAAAATTACTATTTCTCCGTTTGCCAGGTCTAGTACCAGAAACGCCATCAACAAATTGACGTCCAGCATCAATAAATTGGTTCATTTTTTTATCCATGTTTAAACTATCAAAATTACCTCTTTTAATGCCTCTTCGAGTTGCCATAGATTATATTTTTAGTATTAAACTACTCCATAAAAATAAAAAATTCAAACTTGTGAAAAAATAATTCTCAAATTAATAATCAAAAACAATTAAACATTTACTGTTCCATACGCCATTGAAGTACAAATTACAGCACTTCTTACATGCAATGTTTTTAACCCTCTTTCTATATAAATAAATTTCACCACAATATTTGCAAATCCCTCTTACTTTTAATTCCTTTCTCAATACTGGAAAATTATGCTTAATACTAACAATAAAATCATCTTGAAGCCTATTTATCTCATTCATCTTATTTACAAAATTCGTTCCATGAATTTCATTCACCTTCAAAATTAAATCGACCCAGGCATGAATCATCTCATGACATAATGTACTTTGGACTTTAGTATTTTCTAATTTTGAAAGAATTGGTTTAGATAAAACAATTTCAGCAGATAGCATGCCATTAATTTTCTTCCTTTTGTAAAACCCAGCAGTTGTTTTTAATTTGTTATCGCTCCACCTTATTTTTAAAATTGGCTTCTGGTTACAAGTTAAGGTCTCATCAAAAAATGATTTATTTAATCTATGAAATATTGGTAATAAGGGAATAATTGTCATATCTAATTAAATTTAGTTTTATTTTGACAAAAAAACCGACAAAATCGATTTATTTTCTTAAAGTAATAGAAAACAATTATTTATGGACGCAGCTTTAATAAAAGACATAGGAGTTAAAGCTTTACTTGCTGGTGGAGTTGCTTTAATCTCTTTCTGGACATTCAATGCGGTAAAACTTGTTATTGGTGCAAGAGGTATTAATCCTCTAGTAAGAAAATTTTTTGATCAGATAGCTGCTGGAAGAATTGATGCCGCCTATAGACTTACTTCAAAGACCTATAAAACTCACGTTAATAGACAAGATTTTCTAAAGTTTTTAGCAAGTTTAAATTTGAATAAATATAGAAATTTAAAGTCAGGAAGGCCTAGAGTTCAAGAAAATCAAATTATAATAACTCTTAATTTAAAATCTGAAGATAAATCTGAAGAGTTACCACTTGACTTTACTTTCTCAAAAATAGAAAATGATTGGCAAATTGACAGAATAGCTAAAGTAAATTAATTAATTCAAATAATTCGTGAAACCTGAAGAATTAAATAAGGAAGTAATAATAAAACAGCTAGAATTGCATTCAAGCAGATTAGAAAAAGAAAAAATCATTTTTGATGCGATGAGCAAAGGATTTGATGAATTTTTTGAAGGTGTGAGAATGGCACTAGATCCGTTAGTTACTTTTGGTATAAAACAAGTTCCAGAAAAACAAGCAGAACTTTCAGGCGCAGGTTGTAATTGGAAAGATTTTAAAGATCTAGCAGAAAAACTTATCAAAAGAAAACTTACTGGATATGCAGCCCGAGATGCAATTTATTTGATAATGGATACTGCGACTAAAGATGAGTGGAATGGATTTTATAGAAGAGTTTTAATCAAGGATTTAAGATGCGGCATCTCTGAAAAGACGATTAATAAAGTAGCAAAGAAATTTCCTCAGTATTCTATCCCTATTTTTACTTGTCCATTAGCACATGACAGTGCAAACCATGAAAAAAAAATGGTCGGCAAAAAACAGATTGAAATCAAACTAGATGGAGTCAGAGTTTTAACAATTATTAGGAAAGATAAAGTGGAAATGTTTTCTCGAAATGGTAAGCAGTTTCATAATTTTGGCCATATTATTAGTGAAATAGAGGAAGTTATAGAAAAAAATCCAATTCCTTACGACTTAGTTTTGGATGGTGAAGTAATGAGCGCAAATTTTCAAGACCTTATGAAACAAGTCCACAGAAAAGATGGGAAGCAATCAACTGACGCAGTACTCCATTTATTTGATCTGTGTCCCTTTAAAGATTTTCAAAAAGGTATCTGGGATACCAATCAAGCATCAAGAAGTATTCTTGTAAAAAATTGGGTTGAGAAAAATTCAGGACTATTAAAGCATATTCAAACTTTAGATTGGGAAGAGGTTGATTTAGACACTAAAAAAGGACAAGACAGATTCGTAGAACTTAATAAAGCAGCTGTAGAGGGTGGATATGAGGGCGTAATGATCAAAGATCCTGACGCAAAATATGAATGCAAAAGAACTCATAGTTGGTTAAAAGCGAAACCTTTTATTGAAGTTACATTAAAAGTTGTTGGTTTAGAAGAAGGGACAGGTCGAAATCAAGGTAGACTTGGAGCTTTAATAGTAGAAGGGAAAGATGATAATTACCATTACAGCGTTAACTGTGGTAGCGGATTTAGTGATGCCCAACGGAATGAGTATTGGGTGAATAGAGCAAAGCTAATAGGACAGTTAGTAGAAATAAGAGCTGATGCTAGAACCAAATCCCAAGATACACAAACATTTAGCCTGAGATTCCCAAGATTTAAATGTTTTCGAGGGTTTAAACCAGATGAAAAAATATAAAGGGGATATATTTATAATCACTAGTTATTTGAGGGTAGTTTTTTACTGAATCTAATAAATAAGAATATCCTCTAGGATAAACTGACATAAGTTGCTTAAAAATTGTAGGTATGAGAAAAGAAACAATCTTCAAGTTCATAAAAACTCCATGTGGACAGGCAAAATACTTAGCATTAAATGAAAATAAAAGTATCCCTGG
>MDSZ01157221.1_pt1 | contig 20417 bp, 19 predicted proteins | sample 811201 | NCBI WGS metagenome assembly MDSZ01 (sample SAMN05326647, study PRJNA326480) | marine metagenome | isolation source: seawater | place: Indian Ocean: North | collected 2010 | reverse complement strand
TGGAGGATCTAATATTGGGTAAATAGTTCCGCCCTTATCTTTGTAAAACATCCACTCTGGCGGATATGAAACTTTTTTCACCGTCATTGAGGCATCTACCTTTTTGGTAATAATTTTTTCGATTACCTTGTCTACGTGGGATACTGTCCTCAACGGTGTGGTGGGTTGTAAAAGAACGATAATATCAGTTACGATATCCGTTTTAGCTTCCAGCGTGAAAACGCCATGCCTAACTACGTCCCAAGATGATGCTTTGTCGTTACTAAGATCTTCTGGCCTGAGTATTGCTTCGCATGGTCCCGCACTCATCGCGAGATCCAAATATTTCTGTTCGTCTGATGAAAAAATCACATGGTTAATATATCTTGACTGATTGGCGACTTGCACAGTTATTTCTATTAGCGTCTTATCTCCTATTTTAAGCAGATTCTTTCTTGGAAGCCCTTTCGAGCCGGCACGTGCGGGTATCAGAGCAGCGATATTCAAGTTTTTCATATCAGGAAAACGGAATGGTAATTACTTTTTGCTGCTGTGAGGCTTTCAGCGCTGCATCTAAAACTCTCATTGTTTTGATGCCATCCTCTAAATCACAGGGTGTGGACTGATTTTTAGCGAAACATTCCATGACATGTTCTAATTGCATATCATATGATTTTAAGAAATCATTTGAACCAAAATCCTCCGTCTCCCAACTGTTACTAGATATGTTATAAATTTCGATCTTACCCGAAATCCGATCCCAAAGAACAGTGCCCTCGCTTCCTATTACCTCAAGCCCAATTCTTGGTGTCCGCCCAAGAAGGTCAAAATGGGCCTCAGCAATTATTTTATTTTTTAATTCAAGTATCATAACTGTTAAATCATCAGAGGTGATTTCTAAATCACTGACTGTTGAAACCTTCGCAAAGACACTCTCTATTTCTCCAAAAAGCCATCTTATTAGGTCAATTCCGTGGCTTTCATCAAGACGGGCACCGCCACCCTGATCCAATTTTGCCATATAAAAGTCACGATAATCTTCCCATGGATGCCAGTCTGGAAGATAGGTGCTGATATGCAGGCGTACTGAGAGAATTCTGCCTAAGGCGCTACTATCGATAATTGATTTTAGTCTCTGAACTGATGGTGCATATCTATAGCAATAAGCAACATGGGAACTCAGGCTTTTTATTTTTGCATTTTTTGCGATTTCATCAAGGCCATCCGGAGTAGCTGCAACAGGCTTCTCTATAAATAAATTACAGCCATGCTCTACTGCTTGTTCTAATATTTCTGTATGAAAGGCGGTTGGAAGGGTTATAAAGACCGTATCTCTTTCTGTTGTAGCTAATACATTATTTAGGTCACTACTTACTTCAGCAATTCCAGTTTCATCGAGTGCCTGCATTCGTCTGTCTTCGCGGAGATCAATCCCGATAATATCATTAAATCCGTGTGATTTTAGAACTTTGCAATGTCTACGGCCGATTGAGCCAAGCCCGACAACACAAATTTTTTCCATTTTCATTTTTTTTACCTTATCTAAATTCTAATTATTGGCTTTTTCTAAATCGTCAGGCCTTCCTACGTCCGTCCAGTCCTCATGGATAGGAAATAGGCTCATCTTGAAATTAAAACTTTTACCAATAGAGAGTAGGTCGGGCATATCTAAATAGCTTTTCCTATTTGTCTTTTTTATAAATTTTGAAGAAAAGCAATATAACCCTGCCGCAACGTAATTAGTGATCACAGGTTTTTCTTTAATTCCAGAAAATTCACCATCTTTGTTATGCTGGATCACGCCAAAAGGCACTTGAAAACGATGCTCGGCCACAGCGATTGTAGCATCAGAATTTTGTATCATATGAAAATCTATGAACGATTCATAATTGAGCCCAGTGATGATGTCACAGTTTGTGACCAAAAAGTTTGAGCTTTGACTTTCAGGAAGCAGTGAAAGTGACCCAGCTGTCCCCATCGGTTTTTCTTCATGTAGGAGTGTGACAAAGTCTGAGTAACCGTTTTTTTCAACAAATTCATATATTTGTTCCGCAAGATAATGAACTGAAATAAAAATCTGTTCCACTCCACTTTCTTTAATATTTAAAATGACATGTTCCAAGAGAGGCTTATTTCTAACCGTAATAAGTGGTTTTGGTGTATCTTTAGTTTTTTTCCCTAGCCTTTTTCCAAATCCGCCAGCCATTATTAGAGCATTTACATTTTTTGCTGATTTATTTGTTTTGATGAGTATTTCTATAACCTTTTGGTCATCATCAACCAATGGTAAGAATGGGTTTGGCGCTGTTATCAGAGAAAAAAGGCGCTCGATGTTATCTACCGAGGCATCATATCTAGTGTGAACAGGATTCCGGAACATAAAATCTTTTACGGGGCCCTCTATTTTTTTTCCTTTAAGCAGTGAGCGGCGAATATCTCCATCAGTCAGTGTTCCCAATAATCGACTTTTCTCATCGACAACCACAAGGAACGCAAACCCATGCTCCTGTTTGTTTAGTAATTCAATCGCAGCTATTAATGAAGAATTTTGGGTAATAGAGCATTTGATTGGCGAAATTTTTTTAAACATCTCAAGATTGGCTAATATCTTCAAAATTTTCAGAGTCTCGGGCCGCAATGCAATAGCGGCAAACATTATTTAGATCGCCACTTAAAAACTGACCTCTTAAGTCACGTAGTTTTTGCCCATCCCAAGCTTCTTTTAAAGTCATAAACTTTATATTACCCAGCGCTAAATTTTTGCCTTGAAATGCACAGCACGGGGTGATTGTGCCGTCTGCCCAAACGCTAAGACTATTGAAGGGTAGAGCGCAATATGGAGTTTTTTCGTAATTAGCAACTTTTTCTTCTAAAGAGACTATCTTTCCAGTGCTTGCAAGTTCGTCTACGTGTTTTTCTGCCTCTAAAAGGAGTTGAAAGTCAACTCGGTCTGCAACGTTTGTCCATTGTGTTTTAAACTGCTCGACTTCGTGTTTATTGTCCTTTTGCACACAAAAAGAAACTCTCACAAGAGGCAACTTGAGATTTCTTTTATCCCGGAGTTCAATCAACTTATTAATGTTGTTCACTACTGTTTGGTAGAGATTCTTTTTTCTAATTTTTTGAAAGGTATCCGCAGATGCAGCGTCGATTGATACGTGTACCCTAGTAATGTTAGAATCAAGTATCTTTTCTATCATTTTTTCGTTCAAAAATGTCCCGTTCGTGTAAAGAAACTTGTCCAACACTCCCGCCGCTTCAAATTGGCGGAACACCTCCGGAACATCTTTAAACAGCAACGCTTCTGAGCCAAGGCCAACGATTACAGCAGCTAGTCCATTATCTCTAGCTTCTTTTGACAAACGAGAAATTAGGCTTTGGTCTAATGTGTGTTTTGTCCCCGAATGGTTGGTTACATAACACATTTGGCAGCCAAGGTTGCATTTGTTAATAAGCTCGATATGGAGGGTCAAAGGAAATTCAAGAGGGCTATAAGAAGTTTGATAATTCAAGCTTCTTTGGTATTTTTCTCGATATTCCTGAAATTTGGCTTTTTTAGAGGATTCGATTGAAGCTAGAATTTTCTCTTCAAAGTCATCAATTGCCTCTGTTTTAATATACTCTGGCGTAATATTCTTATTCTTGTCATTTGGCATTTTCAGTTTTCTTTCTTCAGTAATGCACATAGAAGTTCATTGCTTATATAACTGGAGGTTATTGAATATTTTTCTGATTTCGGTTCTTGAATGTTTCTAGAAATGTTTTTGATAACAGCCTTTAAACTTGAGGGAGATTTTGTCGAAATGAAATGGGTTACGTGCTCAGGTCTCAAAGACTTATTTTTTGTAATTTCACGAGCAAAATTTGCGTAGTTTGTATATTCGATAGTTGGAGTACCCAAGTTTTTGCAATCCGCCATTACAGTAGAATAATAGCTACATATCGCAAATTTCGATTTTTTCCCAATCAATCCTGGGTGTAGATAGGAAATTTTTACACGGTTGGACTGCAAACGCTGTAAGATCTTATTTAAAATTGAGGGATTGGTTATAGGATGAGGCTTTAGAAAAATTATGTAATTTTTGGGCGTCGACTGTAAAATTAATTTTAAAGTCTCTTCAACAACTTCAAAAATTTTTTTGCCACCAAAATCTAGATAAGGCAATTCTTCTATTGCTCCTAATGCATAAAATATGAATTGACCATTCTGTTCAACACCTAGCCTTTTAAGTTCTGCCTCCCACAAATGCTCACAATCATATTCAAGGAAATCATGCCAGCTTTTCCAACTACGCGATGGGCTGAGAACAAATTTCCTTTTTTTTTGGCTGCCCGGACCATTAGTTATAGGCCAAGACTGGCTAAACGCCACAAGGTTGTCAGATGAGCGAACGAATGGTTCTGCGTGTCTATTGCTCGTTGAGTAAGCCTGATCCACCGCAACGACTGTTGGTGCATAGCCCCAACAATTATTTTCAAAGAAGAAAATTTTTTTTTCATTGAAGAAAGTTAAAAAGCGGTATGGCCATTTTTCTAGTGCACCAAAATGAATGATTTTTGCAAAATTCGTAAGTGTAAGAGTAAACACAAATGATAAAATAATTATCCAATTAAACCGTTGCAGATAGTTTAGAGGGAATCGTTTTTTGCTTCCTCCAATTTGTATGATCTTCGTTTGGTTATCTATAAAATGGTTTAATACACTATTCTTTCTGATTTCATCGATTGTTCCCTTGTCCAAGGTAAACAAAATTATTCTTTTGGACGGTGTCTTGTTTTTTATTTCAATCAAAACAGGACATATCGTATCAGTGCTTATTAGCTTTTTACTCAGAAAAACAAATAACATTCAAAAGTATCTTTTGACTTAGAAAAAATTTAGCTCTTCTGAGCAACAATTGACATGTGTGTGGATAAATTCATCGAAACAAGCAGAGCTTGGAGCTTTTCACGCTTTTCTTCACTGTTCATCATGCCCTTGAAAATAAATTCCTCTGAATTTGTTAACTCTGCGGGATGAGAATTAAAAAAATTCCACACAATATCAGTATCAAGCTGTCCAGGGGTGCTTATTTTAAGGGCTTTAAAACCACTCCTTTTGAGAAGCTTATCAATTCCATTTGGATTGAAAAGATTTAGGTGCTCATGGTCTATGGTATCAGAATGTCTGCCTAAGATTTGTGTTTCAAATCCCTCTATGTTGGGACAGGTTAGATAAATGAGGCCTTTATCAATCATCAGGTCACTTGCCCAATCAAGAAAATTTTTAGGGTCATATAAATGTTCAATCACTTCAAACGCAGTAACGAGTGAAAACTTTGTTTTTAAACGGACATCCTCATAACTATCCTCGATCGTTTGGTAGCCCTTGTCTGTCAGAATTTTAGCCAACTTGGGTGTTGGCTCTATGCAAACAATCTCTGCATCATGTTCTTTTTCTGTAATTGCATCCAAAAAATAACCATAAGCGGCGCCAACTTCCAAAACCTTCAGTGGGCTTTGAAGATATTCTTTGCAATAATTTTTTATAAATATTGCCCTCGGCCTAAATATGCTCTCCATACGCTTTGCTGACGTGTCTTTGAATATTTTGTCAGCCCAGAAAGAATAATTATGGGACTGTTTATAAAATTCTGCCAAAGTTTCAGCTGAGGGTCGTGGGGAGATATACTGAGTGCCACAATCACTGCAACTATTGCTATTCAAGCCGTATTTTGAATATAAAAATTTTCGCTGTTCAGATGCACATGCCGGACAGGAAACATGAATAAACTCCTCAGTTCTAGTTTCCAGATAAGCTATGTCTTTGGCTAAGGAAACGCGTTGGTCTATCATGGCCTCAGTAGGTCGGATAGCTGATGTTTTCAAAATATTCCCCAATTAAAATAATTAAAACAATAAAGGCTTAAATCTAAATAAAGGCTTTATGTTATTAAAAAGAAATAACTTTTATCTCTGACTTCATCGCACCAAAGATCACAAAAAAGCAATTTTTCACTTAATCCCAAAGATTCACTTTTGTCCATTTATCATCATTATCCTTTGACCAGACATCAGGTCTGCGAAAGGTATCGGCTATTTTTGTGAACCACTCTTGATCTCTGTTTACATAATTCAGCCAGAAATCGAGGTCTGACGGTCTTACATGATCATATTGCCTCACGAGTTTAATTCCCTCCTCACGGGACAAGTAGCCCGAACGAATATCTTTGCAGGCGTGGTCAGTTGCTCTTCCATAACCAAATTTTATATATTTCAGATAGTCATGTGCCCCGTTTTCATATCTGTCATCGAGGTTTGAAAATCTTCTGTAAGTTCGTTCAAATGGCACAGGGCTCTCTTGCCACTCATACCTCTCTTTCACTAATTTGGTATGGGCATTTGCGTCCCAAATGTCAAAGTTACCAATAAATAATCCTCTTAGATCAATTTTAGAAATTTCTTCATCAGTGGGATATTTGAATATTTCCATTTCTTGCTCGGCAATAGGTTCATCTTCTCGACCAACCATGTCATACCAGTCATACCCTCTCATCTGCTGATCTTTTCTAAATCGAGCTGTATATTCAACAAAATCATGCATAGAGTGCATGCCTCCGAGGTCTGTCCATCCATGTTCACCCCAAAAAACAAGTGGAATTCCAAATTTTACAGCTAACTGCATGGGCAAGGTTGCAATGCCTGCATGGTTATGCCAGTTCATATCCCCCATCATGGTGAACCCAAGCCTGTTTAACCTTATCAATAAATCTACGGACGGTGATACTATATAATGGTCAACATTGAAAACTTCCTTCATTTTAACTAAGTTTTGCCAGCCAATATCTAAATAATTGTTGCCGTTATAAGTTACCAAAAGAGGATTGAGTCCAAGTTTTTCCTTCACAAAGTGAACTTGATAATAACTGTCTTTTCCTCCAGATACGCCTATTAAACATTCATAACCTGATGACTTTCGATAGATTTCAATATCCTCTAAAAGGATGTTTAATCGTTCATCCCAATCTATATATTTTTTTTGCTCATGGACCCTGCACGCACTGCAGACACCCTCATCATCCAATTCGATTGTCACAGCAGAACTGAGTGGGAGAACACATCTATTGCACCAGCGCATAAATATCACCTATTGTTGCGTCCAAAAAAGCTTAGCGGACATTTATAAATTTATTTCTTAAATACTTTTTTGCTCGTGGATAAGCGTTTTCAGTGAAGTGAAAAATATTTCCAGCGGCTACAGCAGAAGTGTCCGTTTTATCGAAACAGTGCCAAAAATCCCGCTGGTGGCCAGCGCCCCCACAGGCAATAGTTGGAATACTTAAAAATTTTGAAGCTTCATCTACTGTTTCTAAGTCGTATCCACAAGCCTTTCCATCACGGTCTATGCAATTCAGAAAGATTTCACCAACATCGTGCTGTGCTATATTTTTTAACCAATCTTTTAACTGTATATTTGTATTATGTTTACCAGAGTCCCTGAAAACAATGTTCTCGCCCGCAATATTTCGATAATCAACGCTGGCAATAATCGCCTGACTTCCAAATGTCTCTATGCATCTCTTTGTGTCCTGTAAATTATCGAAAAGCATAGTGTTTAATATAACTTTGTCAGCGCCATGCGTTATTACTTCTCTTACCTGATTAAAATCTCTTAGACCTCCTCCAAAAGTAAGGGGTATCCTGCATTCTGCTGCGATTGTTGATACAAAAGATAGCAAATCTACAACATTTTTTTTGGGATAGTCAGAACGATTATGAGCAAAGCTCTCATCATTGCTTTGACCAATATTTATCACAATAAGTTCGTCAACATCCCATTCCACCATTCGCTGCACATGAACAATAGGACTGCCAATGAACTGGTGAATTTTAAATAATTCACTTCTCACCATCCACCCGTTTTTCAAATATAACACTGGTATCAATCGGCGTTTTAACATCGCTTACAGTGCACCAGAACAAATGAATTTTCGAAGAAATAATTCGCCAGCATGAGAGCTTTTTTCAGGATGAAATTGCACACCATAAATATTTTTATTTTTAACTATCGCAGCGAATTTGAGACCGTAATCACAAAGCCCAACAATATATTCTGGGTCACAACTAAAATAGTTGCTGTGTACAAAGTAAAAGTGTTCGCCATTCAGCTCTGCTTGAGAATTTATTTTTTCTGATAGCGATACATTATTCCAACCCACATGCGGGGTCTTTAGCGAGCGTACTGTTTTTTTAAGTGGGATAACATTACCAGGGATTAGGTCTAAACCCTTATGGGTGCCAAATTCCTCACATTGTGTGGCTAATATTTGCATACCAACACATATGCCTAAAAATGGAACATTATTTTTAACCACATGGTCGCTAATCACCTCGATAAACCCTTTGGATTTTAAGTTTTCAAGATATGGCCCAACAGCGCCAACTCCAGGAAGAATTATTCGTTTTACATCTAGATTTTTTAGGGATGACGGTTCTTTTATTTCCGTTACATTATCATCTATTTTCAGACACGCGTTTAACAGGGAGTTAACATTTCCTATTCCACAATTAAGGACAATAGTAGCGCCTTGCATTATTTCAGATCATTCCAGAAAATAGGGTCATCAGGCTGAATTTCTCGTTCAGCTGTCATGCCAATGACTCTTGTTACATCCTTTGGCAGTATTCCAGTTTGAGGCCTTTTGAAGGCTAGCATTTTGGCATTAATTTTTGCACCTTTCTCGATTTTTTGTTTTGCCACAATGCCTCTTCGGATACCTTCGATTTGTGACATCTCTTCAACGGGCAGTTTTTTGCCAGTCCCACGTGATAGGTATGCGATAAGAATACCCTCTGATATTTTTCTGAGTGTTAACGGATCTGCAGATAGGCTGTGATCAAGCCCATCCGCGCTTGTATTAAGAGTAAAGTGCTTCTCAATAATATCCGCTCCGAGAGATGTCGCTGCAATTGGCAATATTTCTCCAATTGAGTGATCTGAGAACCCAACCGGTACTTTAAATTCATTTTTTAGCGTTTCAATTACAGACAAATTAGCATCACGAACTTCCAGGGGATAATTGGAAACGCAATGGAGAAGCGCGACCTCTGAATTGGGATTTTCCTCTCTGATGCAGCTTAAGGCGTTTTTGCAATCATCTAATGTCGCACCCCCAGTCGAGATGATTATGGGCTTTCCTGTTTTTGCGAAGTTTTTCAAAAGAGGTAGATGGTCTATATCCCCAGATGCAACTTTATAAGCTGGACAATTCAGCTTCTCCATTATTTCTAGAGATTTATTGTCAAAAACACTCGAAAAAATGGTTATATCGCTGAGTGCAGCTTCTTTGAACAAAGTCTCATACTGATTTTCATCAAATGATAACAAAGAAAAAGTATCAAAATATTTACTGTTTCTTGTCAAAAATTCCTCTGGAATAAAAGCTTGTAATTTTACCGCATTCGCCCCGCAATTTTTGGCACTTCTGATCAGTTTTATACATTCATCAACCGATCCATTATGATTTATGCCCACTTCTGCAATTAAATACGGCACACACCCATTACCAATTTCGATTTCATCAATAATAATGTTGCTCACACCGCCCCTCGTTCATTTAATGTTAATATTGGCTATCTCAGAAAGACCAAAATGTGGATTAATTACTTTTAAAGAGTTGAATAATGGCATAAGTGTCAGCGCATCTTCGTAGGTGTCAACAGTTAACGATAAATTTGGATAGTCTCTGTCGCTCGGCAAACTCTTTATATTGAATTCATTTGGATTGTTTCTGATTTTTAAAGTGACATGCTCAGCTTCTTCAGGTCCTGCTGCCTTATTTATATCCATTAAAGTTGAGGTTTTGATTACCTCTACAAAAAGACCATAAGGAAATTGTTTGTTGTCGGTATTGGAAAGGTAGTCAATTTTTGGATAATCACTTAAAAAGAAATCGATGGCATAATCTACTAACTCACCATTAACAAACGGGTTGTCTGCGGTGAGCCTTACAGTTATCGCAGCTTCATGAGTCAAGGATGCTTGAACAAAACGATCTAGAACATCATGCTCGCTTCCTCTGAAGCAAGGCACCCCAATGTCCATGCACAGAGCCTCGATACGGTCGTCGGAATGCGTCTCAGTGGTAGCAACAATAACTTTAGAGCTTCTTCGAGAAGTAATAACACGCTCTAAAAGACACTGTAGCATCGGTGAACCGTTCCAATTCAACAAAACTTTACCGGGAAGCCTCGTGGAATTCATTCGAGCCTGAATTATTGTAATTATTTTCTCTGACGAGAACATTATGCCATAGATAAAAACTTCTTATGAATCAGAGAAGCTATGCGCTGAATTCCCCCGCCATCAAAAGTTCTTTTTGTCTTGGTAGCTAAACTATCAGAAATTTCAAAGGTGTTTTCAATGGATTTTGCCAATTGCTTTTCAGACATTTTTGTTAAAAGTCCCGCCGACACACATAGCCCTTCTTTTGCTAACTTTTCTGCATATTCAAATTGGAATTTTTTTTGTCCAACCAGACAAACGGGCGTTCCATAAGACATTGCTTCATAACCAAGGTGGCCGTAGCTAGCTATTACAATACCGGAAGATCTAAAATAAAAACTCAACTCTGGTAAATTCTTTAAAATGTCAACATTTTCAATATTATTAAGCTCTTCATCTGCTTCTTCCATAGAGTTAACAGGAGATAAAAGTAATTTTATCTTTATTGAATGCTTATATCTTTTGCAGGCATCAATAATTTTTTTCGTGATTAATGGTGTTGCACCGCCTCCAAGTGCAATAAATATTTGATCCTTGTCGCGATACCACTCGGCATCACTGTGTAAAGTATCACAGTCAAGCGGAGCATATTGAAGGCCCCAGTGAAAGTTTGGCGCATTCAAAGTTTCCATTCTTCCGGGTTTATAGCCAATACAAGTGACATCAGAAGGCAAACCTGGGTTGGTTATGCCATTGGCCATAAAAATGACGTGCTTGGATATTGTCATTAGGTGATTTAATTTTTCTGATGACCAGATATGCGGATGCTCACTATCATCCATTCGGTCATAAACCCCAACGACTGCTGAACTGCATTCAACAAACTGTGGGTCGCATAGTCGGCGCAGCAGTTCTCGTGAAGCCCCATCAAATTTGCCCATGAAGCCAATTGACAATTTTTTGTCAATTTCTTTCAGAGCATTATGGATTTTGGCGCATCGAGCAGCATGGCCAAAGCCAACTGTTTTACTAGAATGTGTATAAAAAACTATATCCTGGCGCATAATTATCAAAAAACGATTTAAAAAATTAAATTTCCTATTGAAAACAGAAGTTTAATTAATGATCGATGGCCGCCAACGCCCAAACGGTCAGACTTTTTTGTAAATAAATTTATAACCCCAAAGAGTAATGAATGGTTCGAAACCATCTATTGATGTGGCACGTATTATTTTATCTACATCTCCTTTAGATAAGTTGGTCGTCAGACTTTGCAGCTGGTCAACTTCACTGATTTTTCTCAGTTTTCCGGACCAAAATTCACTTTCAGCTTCTTTTTTCTTGTCCTCAATAAAGCTATTACCTGATTTTGAGATACCATCGATAAAATCTATCGCGAGTGAGAAAGTGTTCTTATTGGTTCTGTCCCATAATTCAGGCAGAGTCTCATTATCCTTAATTTTAAATCTCCTGCATTCGAGGATTTGACCGGAGTCAATCTCATTTTCCATTATATGGGCAGTGCTCCCAAATTCTTTTGCTCCATCATAAATTGCCCAATTGGTAGAACCGCTGCCACGATAGTTTGGCGGGGCTGGGTGGAAATTAATGGCTGCAGATGACGCAGATTTCAGAATATGCATTGGAATTTTTACTGGACATCTGAAGCTAAATACATAAGAGCCTTTCCAGTTGTCTAAATCATTGGGCACTCTATCATAACGATTTTCAAAAAAGCAGGATTCCACATTGTCTAGTTTTATTTTTAGATGCTCTGCTATCGCTGCTGAATTTTTGCAAGCCTTCCGTCCAAAAAATAATACTTTAGTATCAGACACAATGTTTCTCTTTTTAATGTAGACTGATTAAATTTAAAGGGGATTGATTTGATTTTTTCAACAAGATCTAACTTTTAGTTGGAGGTGGTTTTTGACTGTTGAAAATTATTTTTAAGGTACCACTGAAACGTTTTGTTTATTCCTTCATGAAGACTTGTATGTTTTATATTTCCAATGTTTTTAGTGTATTTTTCCATATTAGGCGCCCTTCTTGCTGGGGAGCCTGCTGTATCTTCACCATGCTGTAAAATTATGGGTTTTTGAACCTGTGCAATTATTATTTCTGCTAGGTCACTCATTGTGATTTCTGGAGTTTCATTGCCAATATTGAATGTCTGGTTTTCAGCAGCTTCTGACTTCATGAGTGAAAAAATCATTTCTACTGCATCATTCACATAACAGAAGGTTCTAGTATGGGTGGGCGAGAATACCATAAGTTTATTATCCTTGGTATTATACGCACGTTCTAAAAGTTCTGGAATAACATGACGCATCCCCATCCGAGGACCATAAATATTATGCGGACGAATAATTGTAAAAGGTATTCCTGAATAAGCACACAAAGCCTCCCCGTTCAGCTTGGAGAGCATGTAGCTGGTTCTAGCCTGCGCTATTGAGGGCAGAATAATTTGACTGGTTTCCGGTGATGGAACTACCAGTAAACCCTCGGCTAAAGTTCCGGCATAAACTTCGCTTGTAGATGAGTAAATGAAGCGGGGTTTCTTTTTTTGACGTTTAGCAAGCTGAAGAAAATTATACGTAAGTCGATGATTGCATTCAATCACCTCGAACGGGGAGCTTAAAACGTTTTGGACACCCAGCATGGCCGCAAGGTGAACAATGTGAGTATAATCTTTATCTAGGGTAGCAAGATTTATTTCATCAAGCGCATCAAAAGCCATAAATTTAACATTTTTCATCCTAATCACTGAATGGAAGTCAGCGTCGGAAGATTGTGGAGCAATTCTGTCGACCATGTGAACATTCGCGCCAGATTCAGCTAAATGTTGGGACAATCTTAAACCGATAAATCCAGCGCCTCCTGTTAAAAGCACTTTCATATTTTTCCTCTTCCAGTTCCTTCGACCCTAATTCCTGTAAGCGCAATTTCCGTGATTTGCTTCTCGCTCAATACTTTGTCGCAATCATAGACAATTATGCTTTTGTCACTCAACCAATCAGAGAAATTTATCGTTTGATAGAATTTATGCGGGACACAAAATACTACTACATCCGAAAAATCTGCATTGGGTAATGATGTCTCTATATCTATTCCAACCTCTTCCCAGCGTTTCACATGAGGGTCATGTACTTGAACATCAATCCCCCTTGCTATGGCCTGACGATAAAAGGTTTCCGACGCAGAAAAACGTGTATCATCAACCTCAGAGCGATAGGCTACACCAAGCATCAGCATTTTGATTTGCTCAGGCTCCTTATCAACAATTGAAAGAATACGATTCAAATTTCTTATTGGCATCTGACTGTTTATTGTCATGGCCAATTCTGCAACGGGAAACGCCACACTGTTCTTTTTGAAAAATGTATTATTCGCAATATTGGCAAAAGAGGGATCCTTTGTAAGGCAGTAACCACCCACTCCAAAACCAGGCTGACGAATATTCGAATGAGTTGGCCGGTCTCTTATAGCGTCGATTATTTCAAAAATATCAACACCGATATTTTCTGCAAAAACACCCCATTCATCAATGAGTGCAATATTGGCCGCCCGGTATGTGTTTTCCATTATTTTTGCAGTTTCGGAAGCTGTTGTTGATGAAAGCCGCCGAAGAGGAAAGTTGTCTGTATCAATAATTTTTTCAAGAAAAGTTTCACACAGATCCGCGGCGTCCTCGCAGATTCCTGCATAAACCCGCCAATAGTTTACAATTGAATCCAAATAGCCTGGCCCTGGCATTACTCGTTCATAAGAATGAGCAAGCAGTATTTTTTTTGGGTTAAGGCCGCGGTTCTTAAATGTCCTTTGAAGCGCTGGCAGCACGATACGCTCGCATGTACCCGGCGGCACGGTCGTTTCAACAATTATTAATGCGTTAGGTGCCACAAATCTTCCAACTGTGCTGATGGCTCGGACATAATTGTCAAAAACAGCGACAGGTGGGGTTTCGCTAAAATCCACATCAAGGTTAACATCAATGACAACGATGTCTGCCAACGCAAAAGCGCTGCTTTCGGTTGTTGCAGAAAGATTGCCGTCTTCATGGCAAGCTTTTGTTTCCCGTTCAAGTTTTTCATCACCAGAGGAAAAAGGGAAATTTCCGCTCCTGATTGCTTCTGCACGAGCTTTACCTTGAGTTGTTGGTAAATCAACTCCCAAAACATCAAATATTTTTTTACCATCAGAGTCCATTGCCTGTGCAACAGCTACAGACATGGCTGCTCCGACAAAACCTAACCCCTGCACACAGACAAGAGGCCTAGCTAATTCTGACTTTAGTCCAAAATATTCTTTGCTTAATTTGTTTGTTTTTAAAATATCAGCTGACATTTTTCCATTTTTGTGGCTTCAAACTGGCGCTGTTCAGCTCTCTCAATTGTTTTAAAATTTCTGCCGGAACATTCAATGTTTCAGATGACGTTTCATGTATTTTCCATGATAGAAGCTGGTCAGCGGTATCTGCTCCAAGCACAAGATGATTTAATCCCTTTTCGTGCATGGCAACGGCAACCGCAAAATCATTGATAAAAAAATTCTGCGCTGTAAGCAGTGCATGTAACCTGTCAATCAGATGAATAGTTGCCTCTTCTAATTTAATTGAATTTTGTCCATAACTCACCAGCAAACCCTGAGAAAAAACAGAACGGGCCATTACAATTTTTTTTTGCTTTGACAATAGTTCTATGACACCGTTTCTGCCGAATGCCTGATTGAGCACCCCAAAGGGCAGTTGTACAACAAAACAGCTGTCTGTTTCAGCTGCATAGCGGGCTGTTGTTTCCTTATAAACTGATACCCCCCAGCAGAACAGTTTTTCCTGAGCCTTCATCTCATTGAGCCCTTCGATAACAGCATTCCGATATATGTCTGTTTCTCTGTGAAGCATTAATGTCAGTGAGGCAGAATTATTGAGGTTGATGAAAGGGCAGGATTTAAACCAGCTTTGCAGCGCTGCTCCCACAGCCCTGTCATCATCCGGTATTGTCTTTATCTTGCTGATTACATGGAAACTCTTGTCAGGATTTTCTTCAAGATATTTAGCAATGCGCTCTTCTGCAACCCCATATTCAGGTGACGTGTCAAGCGTTGTTATTCCCTGCTCCCAGGCGGCATCTAGAATGGCGAATGCTTCTCCTTCCGGCATTAAATCATGCTTCCATTTTCCAAGACCGTAAGGCATGCCAAGCTGAGCTGTGCCCAGAATAATTTGAGAAAAAGGATTTTCCATTCTCGTAATTTTTTTACCCATGCTACCGCAGTGCCGGTGAAAGGACCTCACCGTGCCGCAACATTCTTTATTTCAGGCAGATGAAATGCATCCGCTCTGATACGACACTGTCCCTCAGGTGCCGGCAACGGCCTCACGTGCCATACGGCTCTGGACGACATGCCCGAGCATGGACAGCAGAATGGTTACCCGGTTCCCAGCCTCCAGTCGCAGTAATTTACCAATGGTCCCTGCCATTGGGCCGTTCAGTATTTCAACATCCTGACCTGGGCGCAGACTGTCTTCGCCTGTTGCTATAAGCCCGTCGCTTCCCTCTGCTTCCTTAAGGTTGCTGATAAAATCATCACTGACCGAAGATGGTTTCTGGCCAAAGCTAACAATACGGCTGACACCGACCGTCCCGTTTATTGATCGCCAGCGCGCTGTATCAATGTCGAGATTGACAAAGAGATAGCCTGGAAACAGGGGGCGGCGCACACGCGATGAGCGCCTTGCGTGTCGGATAATCCTCTCGCACAGTGGCAGCCAGACATCAAAGCCTTGGCGCATAAGATGTTGAACCGCCAGATTTTCGCGGTTAGGCTGGGTCTGAACAGCATACCAGCTCATCTGCGGCCTTCTTCTTTGGCCATATGCGCAAATCCTGATTTGGAAATTTTCATAAAGGCCGGGGTCATAACGGGTATTGTCTGTGCTTCAGAGGAGATAATCTCGAACGCTCTGTGTGGTCTTTGCGACTCAGTCAGCACAATACAACAGGCCTGTTCCCTGTCTGCTTCTGGCACGTCACTGTAGGATGTGAAATACTGTCCGTTCAAATGTCCCAGAACATCAACAACAAAGACTGTCCTGATATTATGGGACTGAAAAACCATCTGTGCAATTTCCAGAATTTCACCAGAACCTGCGCATCCTATTTTATCTTGCCCTTTTCTGGATAGTTCATTTGCTATGTGCTCATAATCATGGCGCACAACACTGAAGAATTTTACCGAAGTCGCAATATATTTTGAGACAAGGCGGCTTTTTGCCAGAAATCCCTCAGGCGTCAGATAATAGCCGTAGCGGCTTGCAGGAGCCTCTTTGATCTTTATGTGACCTTTATGAATAAGTCGCTTTATCAGGGAATTTGCCATACCGATGGCGACTTCAAGCTCAGCAGCCACGCGGCGCTGGGTAACCTTATCCTGTTCCTCAACAAGTTCAAGAATACGCAGCTCATGCTGCTCGCTTGCTGTCAGCTGGTCGTTCACTTAATATACCTCAGTAGTCGGTATTACAGTAATACATGGTAAATTCTGGCCATGCAATCCGTTTTGTTCAAAAAATGAACAAAACGGATTTTTTCCTGTTTTCTGTCTGGGGCTTTCATTAACATGATAGAATCCGTGGTTGCATCTCATGATCAGGATTAAACACCCTTCAGAGTCAGATATATTTAGTGAGCGGTTTTTTTATGTTTTCAACGGCGGTTAAATTATGTGCGGTTTTGCAGGTTTTTTAACATTGCATGCGGCCGGCGCGGCTCTGCCTGACACAGCAGTAACACATCTGGCACTGAACAGCACTGCCCGGCGCGGACCAGATTCTGAAGGCCAGTGGCAGGACAGTTATATCTGGCTCGGCCATCGGCGGCTTTCCATTGTGGATTTGGATGAACGCGGCACCCAGCCAATGGAACGCGCCAATCTGGTTATCGCCTTTAACGGCATGATTTACAATTACCGTGAGATAAAAGAGCAGCTGAAAGATAAGGGCTTTCAGTTCACAACTGACACTGACACAGAAGTGATTGCTGCCGGCTGGGCTCAGTGGGGAGAGGGGCTGCCCGAGCGTCTGCAAGGTATGTTTGCCTTTGCGCTCTGGGACAAGAAAGAAAAAACGCTTTTTCTGGTGCGTGACAGGCTGGGCAAAAAACCTCTATATTACAGGCACTGGAAGGGTGGGCTGGCATTTGGATCGCGCTTTGATACAGTTGAGGCGCTGACAGCGCCTGCATCATTGAGTAAAGATGCCCTGTCATGGCTGCTGACACTGAAATATATTCCGGATCCCCTCAGTGCAGCAGATGAGATTCACAAAGTTCCGGCAGGCCATCTTATCAAAATCACAGAAGGCAGACCTGAGAGAAAATGCTGGTATGAGCTGCTGCCGGATAATGCCCTTTTATCTATGTCACCTGAGAGGCAGAAACAAAGGCTGCGTGATCTCATCGAACAGTCAGTAGCCGAGCGCCTTATCAGCGATGTGCCGCTGGCCTGTTTTCTGTCCGGCGGCATTGATTCAGCAATAATTGCTGCTCTCGCTAATCGGATAAAGCCAATTGATACCTTCACCGCAGGTTTTGATGATCCTCTCTTTGATGAGAGTGAGGCGGCCGCCCGTACGGCCCAGCACCTCGGCACAAGCCATCACCGGCTGCGTCTACGGGCCGATGAACAGCTGGATCTCATTGACCAGCTTTTGACTGTAACACTGGACGAGCCCTTTGGTGATTCATCGGCCCTGCCGTCCCTGTTTGTTTCGAGGGCAATGAAAAATCACGCGACCGTCGCGCTGTCGGGTGACGGGGCAGACGAATTGTTTGGCGGTTACCGTAAACATCAGGGAGAGCTGGTGGCGGGCCTGTGGCAACGCATACCAGCGCCCTTTCGCAGACTGCTTCACGGCACAGTCAGAAAGCTGCCAAGAGGCCGAGATGCTTATATCTCTGACAGGCTCAGACAGCTGGACAGATTCATGGGCGGTGCTGAGCTTGCAGATGCAGAGCGGCATGCGCACTGGATGGCATTGGCCGCAGGGGCCTCGGATATTCAGCAGCTATTAAGGCCGGGCGGACATACAGCGCTTGTCAGACTGCTCGGCACTATGGCTGTTCCGAATAACCTTGACCGCCTCACAGTAACATTGCTGCGAGATATCAAAACGGTTCTGATCTCTGATATGCTTGTTAAAATTGACAGAACCTCCATGGATACAGCTCTTGAAGTCCGCTCCCCCTTTCTTGACCATCGTGTCCTTCAAGCTTCTCTTGCAATCGGGGGACGGCAAAAAATTGTCTGGGGACAGGGCAAAAAAATATTACGGGATATCTTCAGAGCCGAGTTACCGGCAGAGCTTTTTTCAGCCCGCAAGAGAGGTTTTGAAATTCCTCTCAACAGATGGCTGTCCGGCCCGCTGAAAGACAAATTGTCAGAGGCTGTCTCGCCTGATTTTCTTGCCTTTAACAATCTTGACACGCAGCTAGGGACAGTGATTAAAACTGGTATTATGAAAGGACTGTATCCGCATGCAGAAATGGGTTGGACATTGATGTCTGTCTTTCACTGGCAAAAGGCGCGCGGATTCAAATAGAGGCTAACAGTGCCTGATAGGCAATCCCTACAGCGTCATCTGAAAATCCCTCTTTTTCGACCATTTGCCTGCTTTTTCTTCCCGCCAGTTTCATAAAGTCAGGGTCCTCAGTCATCTGTGTAATGGCATCCACGATGCTGCCCGCATCTCCTTTTCTGAATAATAGGCCGTTATGCCCGTGACGGATAATTTCTCTTGTGCCAGGGACATCTGCTCCCAGCAGGGGCAGACCGCAGGCTGCTGCCTCAAGCAGGGCTTTTGGCAGCCCTTCGCGGTGAGAGGGAAGAATAGCGATGTCGCAGCCCTGCCAGAATGCGGGCATATCACGCAGCTGTCCTCTCAGCCGCAACGCCTCTACAGAGGCCCAGCTGTTGACGCGCTCTTTAGTAAAACTGGAGGGGTTGCCGGCATATGATGATCCGGCTATATGCAGCTCAAACCGGCTTTGCAGGCCAAATGAAGAGACAGCTGCTATAAGCTCTTCTAGGCCCTTATCCCCAATAAGACGTGAGGCGCAGCCTATAATCAGAGGCGTTTCTTTTTCTGTTTGTGGTTCTTTTTGTGGCACTGGCACGAAACGCTGAATATCAACGCCTGAACCCCTGATAATCGGGGCTGTAAATGGTGCCAGACCTTTTTTTGCCAAAAGTGCTCTGTCATCTGGGTTCTGAAACAGCACGACAGTTTTTTCACCAGACCATAAAAACCGCAGCACTGGAGTCAGCACGGCGCGCAGAAACTTTGCCCTGAAACTGTCAGAAGAGAACATATAACCAACCCCGGTTATCGCGTTGATACAGCGCGCCGGCTGATAAAAAAGACCCGCAATACTGCCAATAAAGCTCATCAGAACTGATGAATGGTGAATGATCTGAGGCTGCTCAAAGCGGTAAAGTTTCACAAGAATGAAGACAGTTCTGAGTAGTGAAAAGATAGAGCGGTGGCCAGCCGGTAGGGCATGGATGTCAAAGCCCAGTTTCTTTATCTCATCCATCCTGCCGGTATCTGCACAGATAATCACCACACGCCGGCATATTTTGTGCGCAGCATCTGCCATTGCAACACGGTGTGCCAGAAAAGCAGCGTCGCTAGTGGACAAAAACACAAGTGTTTTAATCGGTTTTTTCATTTACTATTGAGGGCCGAATGATTGACAAACAGTTATTATCTATTAAACCTCTTGCCAGCAAAAAAATCACCTAAGAAAAGTTTTTTATGTCCCTCAGCAAACGCAGTATCTCGGTTATTGGTCTTGGCTATGTCGGTCTGCCAGTGGCCGTTGCCTTTGCCGAGGCTGGCTTCAAAGTTATGGGATTTGATACTAGCATTACTCGTATCAATGAGTTACGGGAGGGGCACGACAGGACATCTGAAATTGAAAATGGGCGTCTCGACAACCCCGATATCACATATACGGACAACGCAGACGACATCGGGCTGGCTAATTTTCATATCATCACCGTGCCTACCCCCATCACCAATAAAAATGAACCTGATCTTTCGTATTTGATTCAAGCGTCTGAAACGGTTGGAAAACAACTTAAAGCTGGCGACCTTGTGGTTTATGAGTCAACGGTCTATCCGGGTTGCACCGAAGATGATTGCATACCAGTGCTTGAGGCAGAGTCAAAACTT
>MDSZ01170364.1_pt1 | contig 20422 bp, 7 predicted proteins | sample 811201 | NCBI WGS metagenome assembly MDSZ01 (sample SAMN05326647, study PRJNA326480) | marine metagenome | isolation source: seawater | place: Indian Ocean: North | collected 2010 | reverse complement strand
CATATAAATAAAAACTACGAAGGAACACCTATTCTTTCTACTTCGGACATCGACTCTATTAGGTTCGAAAGGTATAAATACAGAGACGGTTTTGATGGCTCTAAAAAGAATTTTATAGCGGCTCCTTATTTTTATGAGGATATATCAGGAGAAGGCATAGGCTTAGTAAGATCGAATATAAAAGGAGGGAATTATATAACTTCCAAAGATGATTCAGATGATAGGGCTTTTTCAAAAGGCTCAAGAATCAGAATAACTAAATACGTATACAAAATATATACCAAGAATGCGGTGCTTTTAGGCGACTTAGGAGCTAGCGACTCTTATGGGTCTCAAAGAGGTTGGGATTACAAGCTTCAGTATTCGACTAACTCTGGTAATAGCTGGAATGAAATAGAACCAACGGAAGGTTCCTTTGTTGAGAGGCTCTTTTATAATAATAGCTATTTGGATACTAGGTCTGATTCGTTTAATAATACGCAAGTAGTAAATTCTATGCCTTGCGTTATGTTAAAAACAAATATAACTAGAAAATACAAACCAGAACAAATAGAGTTTAGAATAACAAAAAAACAAAATGTAGAACTACAAAATGATTTAACTAAAGTAGTTAAAAAATTAAACTTTTTGCCACTAGATGTTTCAATGCCTACTAGTGAGACTCTTATCAACATCACCCAGCAGGCTACTGACACAGTAATAGATTCAGTTGGAGATGCTGTTGTGACTCTCGATCCGACAAGAGAATACCATTTAATAAAGAGCGCAAACGAAAAAGTATACAAAGATTCGGTTAATGAGTTAAAGATAGAAGAACTAAAAACCGATACTAATGGAAACATTATATCTGAAGAGTCTGACTTAAAGGATAAGCCTATAGCTTTAGCTGGATTAAGTGGAGTAAGAATACGAAAAGACGCAGGCTTCTCTAACTCTCTTTCTAATATAAGCACAGTAATAGGTCCTAAGCCTAGCGGCCTGCTATTAACAAGAAAAGAAGATAGCCATTTAGGGACTCAAACAGAAGCGGAGCTATTTGAGTTAGCGCCAGACCAAACAAGAACTTTTATAACGCCTTCTATTACGGGAAGTCATTTCGATGAGCTAAAAGACAATAATAATAAAATAATTAATTTTTCCTGCTCTTCGGCTACTACTGGCGACTCAGAAACATCCACCTTAACAAATGTTAATAGTCTTACTTTTTCTCCTTTGGATAATTTTTATAATTCTCCAATTATAACGAGCTCAATCACAGCAACAGAAGACGATAAGGGCAAGACTTTTATAGTAAGTGGAGCTACTGTAACTAATAATGTTGGTGCTAGTGTTTTAGATATAACAACCGAAGAAACTCCTATTCCTATAGCAACAATAGAAGCAGAAAACGAACCAGTGATTGTAGAGGGATGCTCTAAGGTCACTATAGATGGCGGTGAAGGAAACTTTACTACTAATAACGTAATTAATCTTTCGACTGGTGACCTTTCGGTTGTTACTAATGGCAACAGCGAAAATGTTGATGACTCTATAATAATTGAACACGACAAAATAAAGTTGACTTCTGACGATCAAAATATAACAGGAGTTATTGATTGTAGTTCGGATCTTATTTTACCTAAAGAATTTACAAATACCAAACATATAACTTTTCTCAATGCTGGTATTTATGAAACTAAAGTGCTTGCAGAAAATTCAAGCCATACTATAAATTCAAAGCTAACAGATTATATCCCGCCTAAGCAAGCGAAAAAATTTACTTACAACAATAATAATTGGGTAGCAAGTGATATTGAGGTAATAAAATACAATCAACTGAATCTAACTAATTCTGATTTTTCTATAAATGGGAAAACAATAATCCATAACGAAGATGTTGATGTCCATATAACTGGCTCTATAACTAGCGGAAAATATTTAAGTATAGTAAGAAATCAAGTAGAAAACTTTGATATAGAATCAGATAGAGAAGACTGGGTCACTCCGGTTATGAGGATATTCAAGGATGGAGTTTTGAAGTATACAGCGCCTAATAACAGCTTAGGTACAAGAATAAAATATAATGGATCAAATTTAGAATTTAAAGATATAAAGCCTATAGTATTTAATGAGGTTTCTGTTAGCCCCGGAGACTCTCAAAAAGTATATTCTTATTCAGGCGAGTCAGGCTCTATGGACTTTAGATTTTCTGACGGAACTTATAGAGAAGGCTTTGAAATATTTATTACTTCGAAAAAAGATGCAGAAGAGGACGTTCTGATAGGCTTAACTTCTGATAATGAGTCGGTTAAGTTCACTAATATAGATGGAGAAGAAATTGGATTTTACTACGACACACCTATTTCAAAAGAAAGGGTAGTATCTATTAGACAGAAAAATAATTTTACTTTTGTGGTACAAGAATTAGACCAATCTGATAGATATAAGTTTGATCAGCCCGCAGACTCAGATACTAAAGTTTTGATAAACAGAAGCGAAAATTTTGGCTTAGAGCTACCAACAATAAACACGCAGACAGATGATGCTGGCGGCTTTGATCTGGTTTTCTTGAACGCGTCTAGAGAAAAAGCTCAAGTATCACTACCTAAAGAAGCATCTTCAGTGGGAGAAAGAGTTAATATAACTCAGGTTTCTGAGTTTTCTACTTCTAATTATTTTTACGACACAGAGGAGAGACAAGAAACTGAATACAACAACATAAAATATACGGAGAAAAGCCAAAGCCACAACCAAGATTTATCTGATGGAGACTTCATTGTCTTAGATCATTCTCTAAGTAATGTTCATTTAGAGTCATCTATTAAGAAAGATTTTTATAGCAAAAAGAATCATAAATACTCAAAGAGTAATATGAACACTCTTTTTAATTTAGAGGGAGAGTTTGTTGATTACTTAAGTTTTGATACAGACACGTTTACTTTAAAAAATCATGAATTAGTCAGTCGACAAAAATTTACCTTCAATTGCGAAAAAGTTATTGTTGCTGATCATTATTACGCAGGAGACCCTGATGCATATACAACAAATAGCAATAATTATTCGGAAGGGCAGACAGTTCTTGTTTTTTATAATGATGTTTATTATTTTACTTACTTTGATACTTCTAGCGGGTCAGCTAAATTAAAAAAGACAAATTTTGATTTTCCAGAAAGCTTTTCTGATATTCTAACTGATGAAGACAGTGATAGCGGTTCTAGAAATTTAGTCGCTTCAGACTTGACTAATAACGGCGCCCAATTCAAGCTATTTGCATTTATAAAAAATGGAACATCGGGGAGTTCAGAGCAGGGTGAAATTTATGACTTTCACGATAATACTGGAGGTCTAAATCCGGCAAATGAAATAAATACAAGTTTTGTGTTATCTAATTCAGCTGACGATGACTCGAGCGAGTTGAGGAAACAAACATATTTTGTTGAAGTCATAGATGGCAATAACATAAAACTATATAAAAATTCAGATTTAACTGGCAATCCATTATCGACTGACGATACTATATTGAGTGATACTTTTTATGTAAGTAATATAGATACTTCCAGCTTATCTTTGATAAACTTAGGAGAATCAAAGTCCGTAAAAACTTTTTCCGATAACGAAAGTATAGCTGACTCTTTAGCGGCAGACAAATCTGTTTCTATACAGCAACACTATTCTAATATATATTCAAGTGGCGCTGCGGTTGCCTCTGGTGTGCATTACGTAACAGGGTATACAGAGGATGCCAACATTGATACTTGCTCTATAGAGAATATAGGAGGGAAGGATGCTGTATTCTTAAGTGGTAAGTTTCATGCTAAAGCAGATTTAAGTGATAATAATTTTAATAATGATTATTATATAAATGCGGGCTTAAAAGAAGTTGTTGTGTCTAACACTAATAACAACAATGCTAAGTATAAAATAAATAAGAATAAAGTTGTTAAGCATACTAGCAACGGATCATTTCAGGTTCAAGATCAGAATACAGCTAACAGGGACTTAATATATTATCCAAAACATGAGCTCCATGTATTAGATAGAAAATATTTAAGTAAAGCTGCTAGTTCAGGATTTGAATATAATTTTGTATTCTTTAAACCAGATAGTCATAGCGATGATTTAAAAATAGTTTTACCAAATGTTTGGACTAACTTAGATGATTTAGATGGTTCTGGCACGGGTAAAATAGCTATAGTCAATCTTCATGATAGGCCTGTTAGGGTTGAAAATTTTGATAATGATACAGGTTTTACTTTAAACTCGGATTCAGTTGCATTCATAAATGACAAAGATGATTACGGCGCTCCAACAAACCATACTTTGTTTAATGTTAATCCAGTGAATGGATACACTTTTGATATAGATGAAGATAGCAAAATAGCTAAAGTAACTAAAGGATCATCAACAGCTGAGTTCTTTATAATGAAACCCGGCGATATAGTTATTGACCATAGTATACATCACAATAAGAAGATTTTAGTAGACGGAGATATTAATTTCTTGAGACCGTATGTTTCAAGTAATACAGGCACAGACTATAGCCAAGCTGGGTACGACCAAAACACAAAATTCTTTATATCTAATATATCTAAAGACCCAATTAATGTTAATATAAATTATGAATCAGCAGATAGCTACGGCATAGAAAACTTAACTTCTGAGGGTAAATTACATTCTTCTAAATTTTATACTGCTGAACTAGCTCAATTTGCTTCTGATGACGAATACGGAGAATATTTTAGTTATATTGAAATAGAGCAAGATGCTGCTGAAGGTTCTGATTTTACATATTCTTCTGCGGATTTAAATTCAGCTAAAAAATATAATATATTTGGTATACAATGCCCAATTAATGTTCATTTTTATTACGAGTCTCTTTCTGCTGCTGACGACAAAAAACTTTATGATTATTTTTTAAAGGACTTTTCTAATGAGGCTCTTTATAGGATATCATCTATTGGGGAGTTGAGTTTAAATAAGCTAAGTATAGTGAATACAGTATACGAGGACATTTCCTTGAAAACTAAAGCTTATGATTCGTCAGACAAAACTACAGAACAAACAGCTCTTTCTTCTAGTTTACAAAGTTTTATAGATCAAAAAATAATACCTTCAAAAGGCGCTTTTAGGTCTTATACCTATACAGGTGGGCAGTTTGACACTTATTACGATCAAGATTTAGCTCCAACTCTATTGCCTAAGAATAAAGCTATCACTTTATCGCTCAAGGAGTTACTTTCACCTGAAGGCTCTGCGTATGAAAATACAGGGTGTTCAGCTTTTGGGTTATCTGGCTCTAGCGTTGATTTTGGTACTATAGCTGACCAAGACATAGATACCTATCAGTCTTCCTTTTTTGATGTAGCTTTTAAAGATGTTAAAGTTTTGAAGTCAAAAGAAAATAAAGCTTTATTTTTGGATGCTTCAGTAGACGGAGAAGTAAAAAACAGAGCTATAATATCTGTTGTGGATGGATCCAGCATATCCTTGCCTAGAAGAAAACTAATAACCAGAAACTTTGAATTTATTGTAATTAATGGCTCTAGGTCGTCTATAGAAATAAACTCGCCGGAAGGGACTGGTGTTTTCAGCACTACTAATAATATATCGTTAGCTTCTGGCAAGTTCATAAAAGTAAGCTATGCATCCGGAGTTTTTACTCCTTCTTTGCCGTCCGACTGCACTGTGATAGCAAGGGGTATATATAGGAAAGACTTAAGAGCCTTAGCTGTTGTTAGACAGAGCTCAAACTTTGTAATAAATAAAGGTATAGAGTCTATAAATATTATAAATAATTCAGGAGCTGGATTAGGGTTAAAATTATTTGAAGAAAATAAGACTCTACAAGTAGATAAAGATAAACAAATGGTTGTGAAGACTGAAGCAGAGGGGGCTTCAATCGTAAATAAAGGCAACATACATCGAGCTATAAAATACATAAAAGATGGAACAGTTGAACTGAGCAACGCTTTGTATAAAAATGAGACCGTTTTGTTTAATGATGAAGCTGTTAGGTTTTTTGATTTAGGAGACTCTTTCTTTAAAACCGATTACGTTCCTTTTGTTTCTAGCAAGAATACAGAAAGACCATCTTTTGTTTCAGTTTCTTATAAAGGGTTTGGTATTTTCAAAACAGGTCAAGAAAAAAATATTCCACCTATAGGTCCAGTGTCTTCAAGTTCTACTGCTGTCACTATTATACCTATAGAAATAACTTGCGGTTTATTGGAGTTTAAATTGTCTCAAGCTAATGATAAGATATTACTGCCAAAGAAAAACTTTGATTACATAGCCGATAACGATAAAAATATATCATTATCTTTGTATAATAAGTTTGAAGAAGACTCAAGATTGTATCAAATAAATTCTTCAGGGGAATTAAGTTACGATGAATCTAACGACATTTATACTTCAGAGCTTTTATATGCTCAAAATTTATATAATGTGACTCAATCTGGCACTAATTTAAGTATAACCAGAAAACAATCCTACATTGATGTTACTTCTGAGAGACCAGAAGATGAAGACCGTTTTGCGGAGGACTTACCTTTTCTTGCTAGGAGATTCTATTGTAATAAACAGCATTACTTAAATAAGACAATAGTGTTTAAAGATCCTTTTGAAATAAATGGGGAAGCTGTTAGTGGGTCTGTGTTTGTGAATGCTTCCAAGAATAAATGTATAAGTTTAGGAGAAGGCGATTCGGTTTCGTATATAGAGCCTAATTTATATAAAAAGCCTAAATATTCCATAACTCCCAACGCTAACAAAGTATTTATTCTAACTCATAATGCAGATGTAGAGGTTAACTCTGTAGATAATCTAAAAATAGCAAATGTTTCAAACAGAAAAATAAACGTAACAGACGGAGAAAGTAATTATACTGTTTATTCGTGTGAAAGAGCCGACTTTGCTTCGGCTACTGATATAACATATTCAGAAATAAGAAAACAGAGAAGAGAAGATTGGTTTATTAAGTTAGAAGGTATAGATATTCCTCATTTAATAGAAGACCCAACCTACTTCGATGAAAAAGAATGGCAGATGGAAATGTCTTTAGAGAAAAGAGGTATAAACGTTAATTATACCGGGGCTAGATATAAGTTTTCTAATATATTTAACACTAATAAAAATTTTCCACAAGAAGGACAAACTGGATTTCAAACTATAGAGGATTTTAATGACGCTTATAAATTCGGCGTTACTCTTTTCAGTAATCAAAGAGGCGTAAAAAGAGAGATTTTATTTGCAAAGGATATATCTTCTTCTATGGCCCCAATGTACATGAAGATACCTTGGGATATGAAGCAAGATATAATTGCTTATTCATTAAATACTGGGCACGAAAAAATAATCAAGTGTTCTCATTTTAACGAGAGGACAGGGGAGGTAACTCTATCCGGATTTAAACCTGATAGATATCATTCTTTTGAATCAGAGCAGAGTTTTAATTATGATTTTGTCTACGATCTAGATCAACCCGAGGACCTAGAAACAGAACAAGCATTTGTAAGTAATTCTAAGAGGATTTTTAATAACAAAGAATATAAGGAGAAAAATTATTCAGAGCCTGTTGTTCTAACTTACCAAGGGGAGGAGTACTTCGCTGGGCAGAAAATAAAAGGCGTAAGCGGAGCTAGCGAATATAAAATAAAACTTCCGTATTATCTAGATTTAAGCGTATCTCAATTTACTATAGAGCAAATAGACGATTCAGCAGAAGACAAAAGTTACCTAGAAGCAGAGAAGAAAAAATTTACAGAAGAAGTAACTGAAAAAATAAATGATACTAGCAGTTCAGTAAAATCTCCAGCTTGGAGCAAAGTGTCATCTGATAAACACAAAGCTAATTTTTTAAATGCTGTAGTAGATAAGAAAATAGCAGCTAATAGTTCTTATGAGCTCATACAAGGTAGACAGCTAAAAGATATAGAAGGTATTTACGTCAATGAAGTTGACAAAAAAGCTGAAGGCGCTAATACAGAAGCAGAAGGTCAGCAAGCCTTATGGGATTATACAAAAAATTTCGAGTTCACCGTTCCTTTATTAAAGGGGGCGGTTTATACTAAAAATGTTGTTGGTGACGAAGAGATTGAAATTTCAGGGAACACAGCTACAGTTAAAGTTAAGTTAGTTGGTTTGGTAGGTCAACAAAGAAATATATCATCTATAGAATCTCCGGCTTTTGAATATAAAATAAAATCTTCCCTAAGCTTCACTTCTGCTTCTGAGTTACTTCAGCTGTCGATAGAAGACAAGGATTCTACTCCTTTTTCGCCTGACGGAGTAATCAGAAGCCTGAATGAAGACTTTTCTTCTGCTGTATCTGAAGAGGAGAGCGTGAAAGCTTTTGATAGACTAAAAGCTAAATACGAACAGCAAAGCAAGGAGGTTAGAGACGCTGACGAAAGGACCTTGCCTTTAGATGAGTACATAGCCGCAAATCAAATCGAAATAAACAGAAGAAATAATAAAGCTCATTTATCATTAAAAAATAACAATGGTTATTCTTTTGTGCCTTTCAGAGTTCATTCGGGCGCCGATCCTATGATTGGTTTTAGATACAATATTGAAAGAGGCAAACCTTCTTACAGGAGCGTCAGGTTTAGATTAAAAAAACTAACCAACAAGAAAATAGTATTCAATGACTTAACTAAAGATGAAAAAATAGGAACTTATTTAACTAATAATAAAGATAAAGCCAAGTTAAATTACGTATTAGAGTCAGAGGTAGAGTCTATAGCATATCAAGATATAGCAAGGCCCGGTGGCGTTGCTAAGCTGAACACTTTTGGGAGTTGGAACGATGTTGTGCATGAGCAAAAGGACCTAACAGGAGCAGGCAACTCTAATTACATAAAATTAAACAATGTTGACAATGGGGACGCTATAATATTTGAAAATAGCTCCGGAAACATAATTAAAGGTAGGGTTTATTTCCTTAGGGTGGCTGCTTGGGGTGAGGAAGGTGGGTTGAAGACGGGGTCTAATCTATACGATGTGCTAAATGTCTTTACTAATGATAATAACTATGATTCAATAAATATTATAAATTCAGGCTTAGTTGGTAATAGATATAAGATAGTAAACTATTTCAACCTAGAAAGACAGCTGGATTCAAAAGGAGTTCCGGTAGAAGGGCACCGAGGCAAGAGGCCAGTTATAAATAATGTATACAATCAAGGTTTAGAGGAAACAGTAAGTACTACTTTAAACTTTCCAATTATAGTCAACAACAAAAGATTTTATTTAGAAAGACCTTCTTATAAAGATTATTCTAAAAATACTCAAGCAGTTACTGGTTACGGAGAGCAGAACACAGACGAGTCATTTGATAGTTGGCCAGACAATATATATAATCAAAATGGTGAGACTTTCTCTGTGAGAGCTAACTTAGAGCTTTCGGCAGTCGCTGAATCTCTAGTGTCAGACCTAAGTGATGTTAGGAATAAATATTTACCAACTAATGATGCGTCAGCTACTTTGCCTGAAGAGCTTAGCTCGAGGTCTCAATTAATTGATTATGAAGAAGAAAAAAATTGGCATGAATTAAACATTTTTCAAAGTTTTAAAAACATTTTATTCAGAGATAATACTTTGATAGACTTTGTTGATATATCAAATAGAGTAGTCAGAATAGTTGTAGACATAACAAAAGGCAAAGAATATAGATACATACTTAATCGGGATGGTATTTCCCAAGAAGAAGCGCATATCACAATAAATGGATCACAAATTTTAGTGGGAAGAGGTAATGTTGATGATACTGCAGATGAGCTTGGTTACTTTATAGCTGAAGATGATAAAATAGAAATATCATACAAATTTTTTGATGATGTAGATTTAAGTAGATTCTTTTATTTTTCTGCTGCAAACAACGAATTTCAAAACAGTAATTTAAAAATACAGGTTCTGCAAGAAATTATAGAAAGTATATTTATAACTGAGTCAGCCTTTTATGTCGATCAGATTAAAAAATCCAAGACAGGGGATAACCTTTCGGCTTCGGAATATATGGATTATCAAATACCTAACTTAAATAATTACAATGGAGATTCGTCGAACGCTCTTTTCTCTCCTTCTTCTTTTGTTTATACTGAGAAGCTAGATAGACTATTTAGTTTTGATAAAAAATATGAACTATTAACTGATTCAAATACAGTGCACGGACTGGCTTACGATGGGCCTATGCCAGCTACTGTAAAGTACATATATCCGATTGTGTTAGATGGTGGCCAAGAAATGTCTTTCTCTCTTGATGCCGATCACGTAAAAGGCTTCTTAAATGGGTTTGAGTCTCCTAAGACTGATGGCTCTGCTTCTTTTAGGAATAAACCTGAAACAATCAAATTTAATCTTGAGGAACTGACTACTAATGAGTCCGGCGATACTTGGTCAGAAGTAGATCTCGATATAACTATAGAAGTAAAAAGGGTCATGAGAATAAAATGCCCAGATAAAACTAAAACATACAGGCTAAAAATAACCAAAGAAATTTTTGAGTACTATGAAGAAGCAGATTTAAAAACTTTCAGTAATGATTTAATGAGGCTACCTTTCACTTGGACTTCTCTAATAAGGCATAAAGACATAGAAAGTTTAGTTGATGCGAAAAATAATCAATTCAGTTTAGATTTAGCCGAAAACCATAAAATATCAAATTCTATATCAATACCTAAAGATGGAGTCACATTATTTGGCTCTCATGAATACTCAAGAATAGCAGATAATTATGATTTTGAGGTTCCCCATGAAAGATTGTATAAGTATAGAATTAGCCATAGATTAAAAGCAAGCTATGTAGATAAAATAGCAGTAGGGGGCATATCTAGAGTTAACATAGATTCCTCTGGGTCTGATTACAGAGTCGCTCCAGAAATAACAATAAAAAAACCAGAAGAAAAAGAGGGCATTCTTTCTAAGCAAGCGAAAGCTATAGCTCACGTTGAATCCGGCAAAATAACACACGTTGAGGTTGTTGATTCTGGAGCAGGTTATTCAGATATAAGCTCGGAATCTGGCAGGCAAAAAGTTATAGATAGATCTAAAGGGCAGACTCCTTTTGTTTTTCACTCTATAACAATACAAGATTCTAACTTTACTCATTCATTTAACTTAACAAGCGGTAGTAAAACTGTATCTCATGACGGCATAAAAAATATAATATTAGGAGCTAGGGTTATTGGGTCCGGGGTGCCTTCGGGGTCTAAAGTTCAAAGCGTTGATAGTGCGACTCAGTTTACGTTAAGTCTCGCAGCTACATCAACACAAACTTCTAACTTACAAATAGATTACAAAGAAAGACAAATGCCATACATATCTTTGTCTGAACATAAAGGAGTTAAAACTGCTCCTGTATCTATATCATATACTCAGCCCGAGGCGGAATGTCAAGAAGAGTTTGGTATACTTGCTCCTGAGGCGGAGGCCTTAGCTGAATATATAGAAGATTCGTTTTCTTCTAATCCTGAAAGTTCATCTGATTTAGCTGACTTTGAAACAACTCTAACTAGATATGTAAATACAATAAATGCTGTGTCAGAGAGTGATGATTGGAACAGCGTAGAGGACATAAATAGAAAGATAAAAGAGATAGAAGACAGCAATAATACAAATAAACTAGAGCAAGAAGATAGCAAAGCTTACTCACTAAGCACTGAAGACGAATACTCTGACTTACTTGGTACGGAAAACCCTAAGTTCGCAGGTCTTTATGAAGCTGACGAAAGAGAGGAGTCTGAACAGCTTTCTCATGCCGTTTCGGACGAAGGAGACTGTATAAAGCAAGTGTTCCCTGAGCCCTCTGCTGCAAACCTTACTGCTATAGTCAACAACAATTCTATAGCAGAATATAGGGTTGTAAAAAATGAAACAGCGAATAAGTCTCAGCCTTGGCTTAGTTCTTTTTCTAGGGAGCAAGAGTCTAGTCTGCCTAAGGGATTTGGAATAAATCCCGGCTCTCCGGTAACTTCGGAAGTATTTAACAATTACGCAAGAACAGTAAATAATATGAGGTTCTTAGGGGCTTTTGTTCCTGTTTTTGCAAAAGTTAGAAAATACAGAAAGTACGAATATAGGTATGTTTCAGATATGGGGCAAATGACTTTTGCTTCCGATAATCCAGTTTCAGCTGGAGACGATTACCCTAGAATGAGTAATGAGCAAGAGGCTTTGAGCTACAAGCATTTATCAAAACAAAACTATATAGACTTTTACGACCACAAGAAAAAAAGATACAATAGGGCTTGGTTCTCTGGGTTTGAATCAGACGGAGAAGGAACCGCGAAGAAGAATATACAAGATAAAATAAAATATGAATTAGATTTAGAAGCAAAGAATGATACTTACAACCCGCCCGACCTAGGGCTACCAAATAAAGTTAACATACCAGAAGAAAATGGAGTATTTTGCTTTCCTGCTGTTTATGGAGACGCCTCTGGTGATTCTGCTGGAGAAGTTTTACTACAGGGAGAAGGCTTAAGGTTGCCCGATTTAAATAATAGGAGGGCTTTCGCTTTTGGTGGAGAGTTAGTGTTTGAAAGTGAAGAATACGACGTAACTAGTGAGACTATAGACACTGATACTTCTATCGTGAATATAGCTGGATCTGAAGTGATAGACTCATCTTATGAGAATGAGTTGATTTTTGGGTGTCAAGTAAAAGGTAAACCTTTCTGGTCCACTTTCTTAAGGACAAAGATAGAGTGGACAGAATTTGAAATAGTACCTTCTCCAAGCTTTCTTAAAAATGCAGTAGGAGAGGACGGGTTAGGAAAAATAGAAAATATAAACGGTACAATTTTACAGACAAGAGGGATATGTAAAAATGAAAAAATAGGAACAGTTAATAAAGAAGAAGGTTATCATAGCCTGTGTACTGATGGCGCTAATAGAGGAGGAATGACAGATTCTCAAAGCTACGAACAGTATTTTGGGTTAGCTGAGGGAGATGATATAATAGGACCCTCTATGGAAGAATTTGAGTTTTCTATGAGAGAGAGAATAGATCCTTCTGCGGGTAAGCAGGTATTTAGGATAGAACCTGAATTTACTCAAGCTTTAGCTGTTTACGGGACCAATGAAACAGAGTTAATAATTAGAAGGTCAGATGGGTTGTCTAACCCTAATTTTCAAGCGGGACCTTGCATACATAAATGTTCGCCTTTTGGAAGAAAAGTCTTTATGATTAGTGACGAGCAGTTAAAGTTTGATTTAATGAAAAATGGATAAGCCATATAAAGAAGACGTAAATAGCGCGCCTTATTCTCATAATAACATAAGGACTAGATCTTTAAAAAATTTAGAAAAAAAAGAGGCAGTAAAGATGCCCAGCGGTTTTCAGATGGCTAAAAACTTTACGAAAAGTATGATTGGAACCGCTAAAGCAGCTACACAGGGCAAGGAGATAGTAGCAAAACCGGAGACTTACTCAAAGAGGGTTTCTATATGCAGAGGCTGTCCATGGTTTTCTCAGAAGTCAGAGAGATGCCAAAAATGTGGGTGCGTGATACCTCTTAAAGCATACTTTGCTCAGGAGAAGTGTCCTGTTGAAAAATGGTAAAAGAGTTGCATTGATTTCCTGAAATATATCTTGTATATTTAAAGATTGAAATACATACTATCTACCTAAATTACTTACTAGTAGGAATCTTTTTTAGCCTGCCTATTAACTCAAATGTTTTTGTTTTAGAGATCTCATTAACAGAAGTCAGCGCTTCTGCTCCAGAATAACCTTCTTCTACTAGCTTATTCTTTACGGTTTCAAATTGTATGCCTTTGCTGGACATAATAGATTGGAGAAGTGTTGCTGGGTTGGAATCAGCTTTCGGTGCAGATTGAGAGAAAGACCTGTTTGTCTTTTGGCCTCCTCCCATTTCCTCTTGACCTACGACGTTAATCTTTAAAAAGTTTCTTACGCAGCGAACAAAAGCTCTATTTTCGGCTGTTGCAGCTAAAAAGTTCGAAGCAAAGCTGTATGTGTTTTCTTGGTGAGCGTCTGCTAGGGCTGAGAATGAAACGACTTTATTATCTGTCTCGTAGTTTGGAATCCAATCAATTGTGCAAGTTGTAGAGAAGTACTCTTGACTAGCGGTATGCACAGTATAGCGAACATCGCTAAACCCTCTGATTTGCGCTAGCTCTTTAATCCCGCCTAGTAAGATTAACAAATCTCTATCTTCTAGGACAGAGACATCTGTTTCATTTGTCCTTTGTTTGTTTGCAACTAAGAACTCTTTGCGTACCATTTTGCGCCAATTAACGCTTCCATCTTCATTGAATACATAGCCTACCGGTGGATTGACTAGGAGCCCTTTGTCGTCTCTTGAAAGTTTTTGTGCTTCGGACATTTAATTATTCTAAATCAAACTTAACATTTTGTCAAGATAAAAATAAAGCCCCCTTTTGGGGGGCTAGTTGGGTTTTGAAGGAGTGAAACGCATCATGCGCGCTGACTGTCTGAAAAACCTCTATTGTAATCTTTGAGGTCTGGGTGATTATCAATCAAGAACTCCCTAATGACATTAAACAGCTTTTGAGTACATTTAACGTACTTAGTGTTGAGTTTTTGCCAAAGCTCAGAGTGACCCTCTTGGCATATCTCTATTCTGTTTTTATAGCAACAGAGCTTATCAGGGTTTTTTCCTTCTTTGGCTTTTTTGAAATCAATACCTAATTTTTTTGCTTCGTTCACAACATAGTTTCTTCTGCCGTGGTGTTTGAGGTTGCTTGCTGGAACTCCTGCTTTATAATGGTTAGGACTAAAAGCAAACAAATCCTTTTTTACGCCGCTCCATCTCCATAGGTCTTGTCTTCCTCCTCCATAGTTTCTCTTTTTTATATCTGAGCTTACGAAGTGTGTTTCTTCTCCCATAGACCTTTCGCCCATAAAAGGCATAGCTACGGCTAAGAACTGAGCGGCCTTAAAGCTTTTAACTTTATTGGTTGTGACTTCTGTAGTTTTGCCATTTTCATCTTTAGTTTTTTCTGTTTCAAAGACAAAACCAAAAGCTTCGAGTGTGTCTGGGTCGAGCTTAGAGGCCACCTTATCTATATTAGAAAGAAAAAACCTAGAGACCTCATCGGTAAAGAAGTTTTTGTTTTCTTTTGCTTCTTGCATCGCTGTTTTTGAGAGTCCGCTTGTAGAATTATAAGCTAAATCGGATAATCTCTCATCGCTTAGAATAGCTTCATCAAAGCACCCATATTTATGAGTTTTCATGTCATCTAAAGCGTTGTTCATTCGCCTTTTGGTTTCTCTGACGTGCATTGTGTAGTCTGTGATTTCAAAACTTTCAGGAGGAGACTTGAAGCCGTCGCAAAAGTTTCTGTGGTTCATAATATACCTATGTAAAGCTCTAGCGTCTTTAGCATCGTCTTTCTTTTGTTTTACATTGTACCATTCTTGGTCTCGATCTGTAATGCCTTCTCCTTCTAGATTATTAGCTATGGTATATCTCAGGACATTCAAACTGGATTGCTGAGGAGAGAATAGTAGTCCTACATCGTTAGCTTCGCATTCCGCGTACCATTCTAAAAGCTCATCAGCTTCTAGGATTTGAGCTTGTGAGTGCTTTCTGGGAACTGCAAAATGGGCACTTTCACCAACAAAAGTCCAGCCTTTATAATTTTCTATCAGAAACTTTGTGAACTCTTTTCGTTTGTGAAAAGAAGTGTTTTTGTTATCAAAAAGCACTACTCCTGATTTGCCATAATCACCTGAGATAAGGCGATTCCTCTTGTATATCCTGTCAATTTTTTCTTGAAAGGAGATTTTATTTTTCTTCATTTTTATTTATTGTTAGAAATACGTACGGAACCTTTCCGTCGCATTGTTTTTTGATTATAAAACATACTTAAATAAAAGTCAAGCGAAAACTTTTTCTGGTGTACTGAGCAGCATCTTGTACTACGACATCATGAAGAAAATAATTTTCACTTTAAATTCTCAGTAATCCAAAAGAAGTCCATTTCTTCCCAAAAATCTGGAGTATCTATTATTGGTATTGGTTTAGAGAAAAAATTAGGGATACTTGTTTTGTTAAAGTACGCGGCTTTTCCGGGGTAAATAGTATCTCCTTCTATAATGAACTTTCTGCTTCTGAAGGTTAGTTTGGAGAAATCTAAGTCTTTATAATTAGGAAGAAGCTCTTTGCTTTTTTTATCTATGACTTGTATATGTTTATCTAGATCTAAAACATCAAATTTTAGTTGCTCTAGGTCTTTTCCTTCTAGTTTTGTGAATATGCTGTTAGGTATGTTATTCTTTTGAAGGTCTCTGGCAAAATGCTTGTCGTAAGACGTGTCTGTTATAAGAAAAATTATTTGATAAATATTAGACTTTACTTCTGCTATATCTTGTATAGGTATGGGTCGATCTGTGACTATTAAGCCTTTATTTGACTTGAGCTGTTGCTTCATTACTTCAGTGTTGTAATGATAATCCATTCTAATAACATGTCTGTCTGGTGGGACTTCTTTGCTGAAGGTAGTAACCGAAGAAGGTATTACCTCTATGAATTCGTTAGCCCATTTTGGCCCTATTCTTACTGTTTTGTTTCTGACCTTAGCTCTTGCTCCCATTAATTTAAAGACAGCGCAGGCTATCTCCTCTGGCCGTATATTATTTATTGTTTTAGGGTTTTCGGTGAGAGCGAAAGAATGTTTATTGCCTTCCCTAGGGCTTTCTATAGCTATGAAATTTTCTTTACTAGAGAAGAATGGGCCACAGTTCTGCGCTGGAGAATTTGAGTAAAGAGACACTATCTTTTTGTCAAAAGATGATGCAATGTGGGTTGGGAAGGAGTCTGCCCCTAGGTGGAGAATACCTCTTTTGATTATGTAAGCTGTTTGGTTTATGTCAAGTTTACCTCTCATATCGTAACAGCCTTCAATAAGTTTTTCTTCTTTAAGTCCTAACTGCAAAACGTTTATACCAAGATTTTTAAAATCTTTTAAAAGCATAAATAAAACTTCGCGCCAATAGTCGTAGTTTTTTGCTGGTTTAGAGTAAGGAGAAAAGGTTATATAGTTATTGAAAGGTAGCGGAGCAAACTTCTCATAAATATAAGGTTTGTCTATCTTAGCGCCGCAAGCTAAAGCGTATTGTTCTACTAAATGCATAAGTTTCTAAAGTGACCTAAGTGGCTCCCTTTCATTGTTACTTTTTCATAACTTTTAGAAAGAAAATCTAATGTTTCTTTATATTCTTTCTGGTCTCTTCCGTGAAGCTCTATTGAAATATTGTCTACTTTTTTAATCAAATCTGTTTCTATTAAATGGGGTATTATTTCGTACTCTGAGCCTTCGCAATCCATTTTAAGAAAATCTATTCTATCTATTTCATTATCTGAAAAAATTTGAACAAAATCAAAACAATTAAAATTATTTTTTAGTTTGTAGTCTCCTGAGAATCTAGATTCGCCTAAATAAGAATCTCCTCCTTCGAATACAGCTTTGTGTCCTCCTGTATTATTTTCGTTAAGTCTTAGGCCGACAGGTTTGTTCTTACCTATTACTGCGCCGTGAAAACACTTAGCGTTTTTTCTTTCTGATAAATTTTCTTTAGCTATTAAAAAATTATCTTTTAGCATTTCAAATGCAAGAATACTGCATTTAGGGTATAGCGTGGATGCCACAAAGGAGAAACTACCTATTTGACAACCTACATCCACTATAAACTTGGGCTCCCTGTTGGGAACCCACTCGGAAAACCTATAGCAGTCGTTTACTATAACGTCTTGGCAAACTTCTTCGTCTTTTGTGTTAGCCCTAATTTTATTAACTTTTAATTTTGTCACGAAAGATTTAATGCTATTTTATCCTTGCCATTATGTTGATAGTTAAATATTTTTTGAGTGCCTATGTAAGGTAAGTAAGCGACTTCAAAAAAGCCTTTATGATCCCCTCTGCCTTCCAACCAAAGAAGGTCGTCCATCTTCGGGTTGTAGGGTATTACTTTATGGATATATTCATTGCCTTCTAGTATTTCGAAATAAGATGGATCGGTAGCAAAATACATATTATAATCTTTATAAGTGCTTTTTAGGCTTTTAAGTATTGAAGTAGATAGAAAGACATCCCCAATACTACCCGGCATAACAACCAAAATTCTTTTTCCTTCGTCGTCTTTGTCTAAATAGTCTTCAATTTTAAAAGGTATATTCTCTTTGTTTTCTTCTCTTGCTTTATTCCTGAAAAAGTTTTCTATGTTTTTCTTAGGTACTTTGTTTTCTATCTGGTTCATCCAGTACTTATGGCCATCGTTCTCAGGGCAGACATCCATATTTAATATGTTTTTATACATATAAATAAGCCACTCAGAGTCGCTAGGCGTATTTGGTATCTTGGCCTCTGGGTTTCTAGGTTTCCATGTTAGGCTTTCGAAATCAAAATCAGCGAAAGGAGCATTATCAATGAAATCTTCTAATATTTTACCTGTTTTTTGTATAGAAAAGTTATCGATGGCCCATTTTCTTGAAAGCGCGCCTCTTTCAGACCTCTCTTCTTCGGTCATTCTATATACTTGTTCGATGCTCTTAGATATATCTATTGGGCATGTGGAGGCTTTTCTAAATTGAGTACCGTGCTCTCTATATTCTGACCAAGCCAAAGGTATAGATCCTGACCCTTCCTCGCAGCTCTCTTCTCCGCAGCTATAGTTTGTGACGAGAGTTATTAGCTCTGTGAATTTAGCTTCTTGGATTGGTATCTCTTGTCCTCCACTGGTAAAAGGATGACAGTACACATCCATTAAATTATAAACTTCATTTAGTTCTTTTTCCTCTATTCCAAGGGATACAGAACAAGTAACTTGGCTTTTTTCGCTACCACAAATATCGCAAGTGTCATTTTGTTTTTTAAAAGGTTTAATAAAATAGTTTTTACATTTAGAACAAATGTGAGTAGTTATTACTTCATCTTTTGGTACTTTGTATTCTTTGCATAATCTATGTATATTCCAGCCTTCGGCCCAATGGGTATGAAATAACAAATAAGTTTTTTTATCTGGTTTATATTTTTCTTTCCACTTAGCGTAGCCTTCTATAAGATTAGGTACAGACTTTCTTAACTGATTTCTAAATACAAACCCAATAATAAAAGCATCTTCTTCTATATTAAATCTTTTTCTTAATGTAAGTCTTGCTTCGTCTGGTAGTCTGTTAAAATTTTCAGGATTTATAGCTCCGTGTACGGTTTTTACTCCTTTGATGCCAAGTCTTTCAAACTCTTTTTCAGCAAAAGAGCTCCAAACCCAAAAGTTTTTTATTTTTTTGGCTATATCAATCGCGTTAGGATACAGCGGAAGAGAATCTAATGTAGTCCATACAGAAGAAGTAATTTTATCAAACCATTCTTTTTTTGTGGATGTCTCTAAACCCCATATATCTTGAACGCCTATATAAACGTCAGGCTTACATTCTTTGATTGTTTCGTTTATTAGATAACCGCCATAGCTTACGTCTCTGCCTTGATGTGGGTCTTGATTAAGCTTGATTAATTCCTGCCTGTTGTTCGGCATGGTGCCTAGGCTTTTCCACGGAGTTTTATTTAAATTTTTATCAGTTTTAGAGGTACCGCAACAATAATGAAATATCTCGTACTTACCTGTTTTGTATAAGTACGAGAGGATCTCCTTAGAGTTTCTTCCAAAGCCTGTTTTTGCTAGGGCCGAATCACTATGGAATAATAATCTTTTTTTTCTACCAGACGACATCTTCGTCTACAGCCTCTTCTTTCTTTTGGGCTTGAGGCTTGTTGGAATAAGGAGTTTTTTTGTTTCCAGACATCGATGCCAACATATCTTCGTGTGATTGTTGAAATATAGCTTGCATGGCAAAGCTGAAATATTGCTTTAGGACTTCTGCTTCTCCATACCTAAAACCCATCGAGTACGTAGATTTGTTTTCTGAGTCTTCTTTTGAATCTGCTGTGACTCGGAAGTTAAAGCCCTCATTGCCTCCTTGGGAATATGGAGCGAAATTCATTTTCGTTGCTCTGGTTTGAGTGCCGTGGTAGGCAGACCAGTCGGTCTTACTTTCAATAGCATGAACCAAGGCTCCTAGCTCCATGGTGCTTAGCTTAGTAATGCACTTGCTGTCGGCATCAAAGCGTCCTGTCTTAGTTTTGTCGTCCCAGCTTTTTTGCTTAATTAAGCTAGCGTAAACAGATTTGTCTTTAGGATTTACTGAAAATGAGCAAGCAGTTCCTGTTACCTTTGGGTTTGCTTTATAAAACTGTATCATGTCTTATTATTATAGGGTAAACTTAACTAGATGTCAATAAAAAAATTACCCTCTTTCGAGGGTAATTTTATAGAAGCTTAAGGTTGCTATTTGTCTCTTACGATACTGTTATTACTTTCTGCTTATCCTTTTGCCTTTTTTGCACTGAGATACTCAGCAATCCTTTCTCCATTTTAGCTTCCAAAGTTTCTGGGTCGGCT
>MDSZ01207388.1_pt1 | contig 20437 bp, 18 predicted proteins | sample 811201 | NCBI WGS metagenome assembly MDSZ01 (sample SAMN05326647, study PRJNA326480) | marine metagenome | isolation source: seawater | place: Indian Ocean: North | collected 2010 | reverse complement strand
ATTTTGAATTGTTTTCAGCGAGCATGTTGAAGAAAATATCACCCATATAAAACATAGATTGAGTGTGATAAACCATGAAAATCAACTTTATGAATCCAAATGGAATAACTCATTTTTAGATATTAAAATAAATTCATCGCCATTATTTTCCAACTTTAGATTATGAGTTCCTGTAAATTCTCCAAAAGATGGAAAAATTATATTTGTTTTAGAAATGTAAAAACATGGGAGTTTAATTTTTTGTTTGCCTTTTCCTTTTAATAAAAATGAAGGATGAATATGACCACACAGATTAAATATTTTTGAATCTTTTACTGGGAAATGCGAGAAAAAAAAGGGAGAGATATTCCAATATTTTAAAATATTTAAATTTTTAATCTTAAAATTTACTGAGTCGTGGTTTCCAATTATAAGCTTGAAGGTGATTTTGGAAGTTCTAAAAAATGTAAGCCACTCTTCCCACTCTAAATTATAGTCCGAGTGAAACAAATCTCCTAAAAACACCACTTGTTTAGGATTGTAATCTTTAATAGCAGACTTTAAAATATTTAAATTATTCGAATAAGGAAAAGAAGGTATAGATATACCGTTTTTTCTAAAATGAGTTATTTTACCTACATGAACATCACTTAGAATTAAAGAAGAAGTTTCTTTCCAAAAAACAACTTTTCTAAAATCAAAAGTAAGGGTTTGATTATGGATTATTTTCTTTATACTTTTCATTGGTATTCTTCCAACATTTTTTTAATTCGATCTTCAAACTTTTCACTACTTAAATTTTCCCTCATACGATCTGTAATTATTGGAAATGAAAATGGAGAAGGATTAGGAATCTGTTTCCAAATTAGTTTTTGAGTTTTAATTCTTTTCAAAGCATCCCGTAATCTACCTTCTTCTAACTGATATTCAAAAGTTTCATTAATCGATTGCTTGTAAAGTAAATTATCTGGCTCATAATCTCTAAAAACATCAAATAGTAATTGACTTCCAGACTGTAAATCTCTATTCCCTTTTCTTTTATTGGGCAATCCTGTAAAAATCAAACCTGAAATAACTGCTATATCTCTAAATTTTCTTCTAGCCATTTCAGAAGTATTAATGCTATCGTTAAGATCTTGAAACAAATGTGAGTCGTCCCATAAATTATTATCTAAAATATCTTGGACATCTAAAAACTCATCGCTTAATAGTTCAAATCCATAATCATTATAGGCCAAAGAAAATGATATTGGATTTAACAAGCTTATTCGGTAAGCAATTAAATGACTTAAAGCTTCATGGATAAATCTTCCTTCAAATGGATAAAAAATTGTATGAAACCCATCCTTTGTTTTGAAAGATTCAATGAGAAACTCATCAAAGTTTGGAATTGCAGAAAACTCAAGTTGTTTTTCTGTTAGGTAATTTAATGGGTTTTCTGTTTTGGACAATAAAGATTTATTTAAGTCATATAATTCAGCTCTAAGTAATTCACTCATGTAAGAACTAAAACCCATTCTTCCTCCCATCCAACTTACAATCTTGCCTTTTTTAGCTTTAGATTTCTTTACTATTACTTCCATATCTTTCATTTGAAAAATTTTATAGTATTGTCCTCCAAATAAAAAAACTTCGCCTTTACTTAATTTGGAAACAAACCACTCCTCGATTTTTCCAAGTCGTCTACCATTAATAGATTTTAGTTGTAAAAGCGCATCACTAACTATAGTTCCTATTTGAACTCTGTGTCGCATTGCCGTCTTCCTGCTATTGACCTTAAAAAGACCATTTTCCAAAATATCAACTCTCTTATATTCATCATATGCTTTTAAACTATTGGATCCAACAGTAATGTTTCTTAAAACCCACTCCCATTCATCGTTAGTTATACTAGAAAAAGCATAAGTTTTTTTAATAAATTCAAAGGTCTGCTGTGGAAAGAAGCCATCTGAAACAGCTAAAGAAACTAAAAACTGAATGAGAACATCAAAACTTAACAAATAAGGATTTCTTTGCTCAACAAAATCTTTTTTTACCGCTTTGTTTAATGCTGCTGCTTCAATTAGTTCAATTGCATGTGTTGGTAAAAAATATATTTTACTAACTTCTTTAGGTCTATGTCCACTTCTTCCAGCTCTTTGAATAAATCTTGCGACTCCTTTTGGCCCTCCAATTTGAACAATGGACTCTACAGGATGAAAATCTACTCCCAAGTCTAAACTTGAAGTACAAACTACTACTTTTAATTTTTCATTTCTAACAGCATTTTCTACCCAAAGTCTAATATTTCTATCAATACTTCCATGATGCATGGCCATATCCCCTGCCAATTCAGGCATTTTTTCAAGAAGTTTCTGGTACCATAATTCACATTGAGATCTAGTATTGGTAAATATAAGTGTTGATTTACTTTTTTTTAGGATTGGTATTAATTGGGGAGTAAGATTAATTCCTAAATGTCCTCTCCAAGGCATATGCTTAATTTCTTTCGGGGCAATAGATTTAACTTGTATCTTTTTTTTGATATTGGATTTAATTAAAACATCATTATCATCAGTTTTAAAATTTCCCATCAAAACATCTTTTGCTTGCTCAATATTTCCAATTGTTGCAGATATTCCCCAAATTGAAGTGCTGGTATTAAAATGTCTAATTGCAGCTAAACATAATTCTACCTGAACCCCTCTTTTAGAACCTATTAATTCATGCCATTCGTCTACAACTATAGCATTAAGAAATGAAAATTTATTCTTCCAATCCTTTGAAGAAATTATTAATTGTAAACTCTCAGGTGTTGTCACTAAAATATTAGGAAGTTTATTGCGCTGCTTATTTCTTTCTTTAGCCGAAGTATCCCCATTTCTAACCCCTACAGAAAGGTTTAAATTATTATCAGTTAAAAACTCTTCAATTGAAATCTTAATTTGTTGGGATAATGACCTAAGTGGGGTTATCCATAAACAGATTAAATGATTGGTTTTTTTAGAATGATTTATGGTTGGCCAAATTATTGCTGGAAGTAGCGAAAGTGTTTTCCCAGATCCAGTGGGTGCATTAATTAAACCTGATTTACCCTTTAATACTTCCTTCCATGCTTCAGACTGAAACTTTTGTGGTTTCCAATCTTTAGAATCCATCCATTTTGTAATCCAGTTTTTGAAATTTGAGTAATCACTCATGAATTAAACTTTTAAGATCGTTAATAGAATTGGCATCTTTTATAGTTTTATCTTTTCTCCATCTTAAGATTCTAGGAAATCTTACAGCAACACCCGATTTATGTCTAGAAGAACTTGCAATTCCTTCAAAAGCTATTTCAAATACTAATTTAGCTCGAACACTTCTTACGGGTCCAAACCTTTCCAAAGTATTTTTCTTTATAAAAGCATCTACTTCTTTAAACTCTTTATCTGTTAAACCAGAATAAGCCTTGGCAAAGGTCACAAGCTCTCTATCCCCTTTGTCATTTGTTTTCCAAAGGGCAAAAGTATAGTCGGTAAATAAATTAGCTCTTCTGCCATGTCCTCTCATAGCATAAGTCAAAACTGCATCAATTGTTAATGGGTCAACCTTCCATTTCCACCAATCTCCTTTTTTTCTTCCAACTTTATAAATTGCATTTAAATTTTTAATCATTAATCCCTCGCTTTTATTAATCCTAGCTTGACAATGGGCTGTTTCCACTTCCTTCCAATTTTTAAAAAAATAATATTTAGATAATTGAAGCTTTTCATTTTTAAGAGAAATAATTAAATTTTCTAAAGATATTCTTCTGTCTTCATATTTTTGGTTTCTAATATCTTCAGCATTAAACTCTAATAAATCGTAGGCTTTTAAAACTACTGGGCTATTTTCAAGAGTAGTTTTTCCAACATTTTTACGTCCCAACCTTTTCTGTAAATCATTAAAAGACCCTATTTTACCATTTTTAAATGGAAGTATTTCACCATCGATAACAGTGCCATTATTTAATAAATTACCCATTTCTAAAAGCTCTGGAAATTGTTTGCTAATTAATTCTTCTCCCCTAGACCAAATCATTACTTCATCATTTCTCTTTATTAATTGAGCTCTTATTCCATCCCACTTATTTTCATAAACCCAGTGTAAACATGAACCTAACTTTTCAAGATCTTGATCTAAAGAATTTGCCAAATAAAAAGGATATGGTTTATAAATAAGATCTTCCTTTCTTGGAGATAAAATTAATTGGTTGTAAGTAGTATCTTCAGGATTCCAATCGCCCATGATTTGATATGCAATTGTATCTTGATCTATTCCAGTAACATTGGCTATAGATTTTGTCATTAACTTTTGACTAACTCCAATACGAAAACCACCAGTAATAAGTTTATTAAAGACAAATTTCGAATAGTAGTTTAAATGACTCCATCTGTTTATTAAATATTCACGCTGCTTTAATTCATCTAAATTTTTTAAATCTTTTATTTCTTTAATCAATTGTGTTAAAGTAGGTGGTTTAATACTTTCTTTAGATTCTGGAACTACAAGAGCAATAGTTTCTGCCAAATCGCCGACTATATGGTAGCTTTCTTCAAAAAGCCATAATGGAATTTTGGCCATTTGTGCAGCGTATACTCTTAAGTCTGATGTCTTTACAGATCTTTTAGGTTTTTTTGAAGAAAATAAAGCTATTGCCCACACCTTATCTTGATCAGATGCAGTAGAAAAAAACTTCTCCAGTGCTTTAACTTTTAGATTGGTCTTATTGGTTTTATCAATCTGCTCTACTAAATCTGCAAAATCAAACATTATTTTCAATAGTTTCTTCCTCTTGAAAAGGTGTGTTTTCTATAAACGAGTTGTACCCATTCTCATTTAGATATTTAGAAAAAATATCTTTATAACCATGAGTACATACTATGTTTTTTGCTTCAGTATCTTCAATAGTCTGAATTAAATCTTTCCAATCGACATGATCAGAAAGTACAAATCCTCTATCAATAGCTCTTCTTCTTCTAGCTCCTCTAAAAGTCATCCATCCACTAGATGAAGAAGTAACATAAGGAACCATTTTTTTTAACCATGGTGATCCATGGGTACTAGGTGGGGCAATCACTAAATTGCCAATTAAATCTTCTTTTTTAGTTTCCCTAGTAATACGATGAGTTTTTGGCAAATTTTTATAGGTTCTTATTACCTCATTAAGATTTTCAACAGCTCCATGGGTGTATATTTTTCCTATTTCAAGATCTAAATTGACAATAAGACGTTGAGCTTTACCTAAACTGTAAGCAAATAATACTGCAGTTTGATTGTTAGCTTTACATTCTTTCCAATAATCATTTATCTCATTGATGACAATCTCTTGCTTTTTCCAATTAAAAGCTGGTAATCCGAAAGTACATTCTGTTATAAACGTATTGCATTTAATCGGTTCAAAAGGGGTTGAAATACCATCATTTTCTCTTTTGTAATCTCCACTATATACCCACACATCTCCTTTGTATTCCACTCTAACTTGAGAAGAGCCAATAATATGTCCTGCTGGATGCAAAGAAAATTGAACTCCGTTGATAGTAAACTTCTCTCCCCAGTCTTTACTTTCTATATTTATATTCCCTAATCTATGTTTTACAATAGGAACACTGTTGGGATGGGTTAGATAATATTGATGTCCATATTTAGAATGGTCTGCATGTGCATGGGAAATTATAACCTTATCTACTGGTCTCCAAGCATCTATGTAAATTTTAGCTTTAGGACAATAAATTCCATTTTGATTGAATACCAGTAAAGGATTTTTCATTAATTAAATTTATAGATTTTTAAAAAAAACTTAAGAACCGTTTAATATTAAATAAACCTAATTACTGGAAATACTAAGATTAAAAAATATGGGAAGAAATTTAAAGTGGCGCGGGGGGGAATTGAACCCCCGACCTCAGGGTTATGAATCCTGCGCTCTAACCGTCTGAGCTACCGCGCCAATTAAGGCGACAAATATATATAATTTTACAAAAATAGAAGTTTAGTAATTAATTCCTTTTTTAAATAAATTTTAGATGATTTAATGACATATATATACATTGTATTTAATTTTTTCTATATTGGCAATGTATTATAAAGTATATATTTCATAGATGAGCAAAACCAAGTTAGAATTAGAGTACATCATAAACACTTCTCCTATTATTTTATTTAATTGCTTGACTACAGCAAGTGGATTGTCAGAATGGTTTTGTGATGATGTTAATTTGAAGGATGACAAATTTACTTTTTTCTGGGATGGAAGTGAAGAAACGGCTATTCTTAAAAACATAAAAAAAGGTGAATCTGTAAAATTTAAATGGGAAGATGATGATGATAAGGATAGCTTCTTTGAAATGACTATTAGAATAGATGATTTAACAAAAGAAGTTGCTCTTATTGTTACTGACTTCTTTGAAGACGAAGATGAAGAAGAAGAATTAAGACTTCTCTGGGATAATAACATTCATAAACTTAAACAAGCTATAGGGGGATAATTACTTTTAATAATATTTAATATTAAAATAATTTGAAGAGAATTAGCTGGATGATTATTGCCTCTTTTCTGGGGCCCTTTTTACTAAATTTTATTATTTGGATGGTAATATTAGATATGCAGTTTTTATGGCTGTATATTGATGATTTAATGGGTAAAGGACTGGAATGGAACATTATTTTAGAATTACTTACCTATGCTTCTGCCAATTGGGTTCCTTTAGCACTTCCTCTTTCTGTTCTTTTAGCTTCTATAATGACATTTGGAAGTTTAGGTGAAAAAAAAGAATTACTTGCTTTAAAAGCATCGGGAATATCTTTATTTAGAATCATGAAACCATTAATGGTTGTCATATTTTTTATTGCACTTTTTGCTTTCTACTTTACCAACAGTTTGTGGCCAGTAGCAAACTTTAAAATGAGAGTTCTTCTTAGAGACATTCAGAATACAAAGGTTGCCCTAGTGCTACAACCTGGAGTATTTTTTAAATCTGATTTATTTTCCATTAGAATTGGGGGGAAAAATAATGATGGAAAAGAGTTTGATGATGTTCTAATCTATGATCATTCTAACATGACTAAACAGTCTTTGGGATCGTGGTCATATAAAAAAGATCCGAGAGATTTTAAAAGAGTTATCAGAGCGAAAAAAGGAAAATTAGTTAACCCTGATAATAAAGAGAAATTAGAACTTGAACTTACAGACGGATATATGGTTCAAGAATGGAATACTGAATCTTTTAAAGATTCAAAAGTACCTTTCACAAAATATAATTTTGAAAAAACAATTTTATCATTTGAACTTAATGCTTTTGAATTTGAAAGATCTAGTGAGAGTTCTTATAAAAGAGATCAATATCTTCTAAGCTTAACCCAAATATATAAACTAAATGACTCCCTAAAAAAACAAAAAACTAAGCAATATGAAAAGATTCAAACCTTTATAACTGATCAAATTTATTTTCTAAAAGATACTTTAGATCAATATAAAGTTCCAAAAGAAAACTACATAAAAATGATAACTAAAAATCAAAGTAAATCAGGAATTAAAATTGATCATCAGGTAGCAATTAAAAAACTTGACCAACTTAGAAATCATTTAAAAATAGCCAAAGCAAAAGAAAAATCATCTGACAAGTTCATTACCAATTTAAAAATAGAATGGAATAGAAAATTTACATTATCATATGCTGTATTTATGTTGTTTTTTCTTGGTGCTCCTTTAGGTTCTATCGTTAAAAAAGGAGGTCTAGGATGGCCTGTAATAACTGCGGTTTTAATTTTTTTAGTTTACTTTATCCTCACAAGAGCTGGAGAGGAAATGTCTGCAAATTATAGTCTGACTCCATCTATGGGAATGTGGTTGAGTTCTTTATGTATAACTCCAATTTCTATATTTATATTTTTCAAAGCGAATAAAGATGCTAAAATATTCGATATTGAATGGTATAATAAACTCTGTAGAAAAATTATAAAAAACTAATGAGGGTACTTCAAATTTGTCATAAGCCACCACTTCCATCAATTGATGGTGGTTGTATAGCAATTAATAATATTTCAAGAGGACTAATTAAAGAGCTAGAATCAATTAAAGTGTTGACCATCAACACATTGAAGCATCCTTTTGACTTAAAACATTATGATCAAAATTATCTAGAAAAATCTAAAATTGAATCAACTTTTGTAGATACTAAACTTAATATTGTAGATGCGTTTTCCAATTTGGTAACTTATGATTCATATAATATATCTAGATTTTTTTCTCCAGATTTTAATGAATTAATCATAAAAACATTAAAATCAGAATCTTTTGACATTATACTTTTAGAAAGCTTATTTACTACTCCGTATATTGAAACATTAAAAACCTATTCTTCAGCAAAAATAATACTAAGGTCTCATAATTTAGAATACATTATATGGAAAAGGTTATCAAAAGAAAGTGCCAATCCAGCAAAAAAAATTTATTTAAAATTATTATCCAGTCAATTAAAACAATATGAACTGGATATTTTTAATAAAATTGATGGAATTGCTACTATAAGTGATGAAGATAAAAGAAAATACAATGAGCTTAACTGCCCAGTTAAAATAGAAACGATTCCTTTTGGGATTGAAACACAGAAATATAAAGTTTCAAGAAATAAAAATAAAGCCTTGAAATTTTTTCATATTGGTGCCATGGACTGGAAACCAAACCTAGAAGCTGTTAGCTGGCTATTAAATGAAATATGGCCAAGAATTCAAAAACAAATTCCAAATGCAGAACTTCATCTAGCAGGAAAAAACATGCCAGATTGGTTATTTAAAAATTCAAAACATAATATTTTTAATCATAAAGAAGTTAAAGACTCTTCAAAGTTTATTATTGAAAATGATATTATGATTGTTCCTTTATTATCAGCTGGAGGAATTCGGGTCAAAATTATTGAGGGAATGGCCTATGGTAAAGCAATAATATCTACTCAAATTGGAGCTGAGGGAATAAATTATAAAAATGGAGAAAATATAATCATTGCAAATAACCCTGAAGATTTTAGTGAAAAAGCAAAAAAAATAAGTTCTAAGGAACTTGATCATAGAAAAATTGGAATGAATGCGAGAGAACATGTTACTAACAATTATGATCAACAACATACATCTAAAAAATTAATTTCATTTTTTGAAACTGTTTTATGAAATTAATCTATCTGACTTCACGTTTCCCCTACCCCATTAATAAAGGGGATAAATTAAGATCATACCATCAAATTAAGGAACTTTCAAAACAAAATGATATTTATTTGATATCTCTTTCGGAAACTAAGATTTCTAAAAGCTCTATTGATGAATTATATAAATATTGCAAATCTGTTCATATATATCATATTAGTTTAATTAATAGATTTTTTAATCTATTTAAGACATTTATAAATAATAGACCATTTCAAGTAAATTACTTTTATAATTATAAAATTCAAAAAAAAATTAATTCAAATATTTCTAACATAAATCCTGATCATATCTTTTGTCAATTAGTGAGAACAGCTTTATATGTCAAAGACGAACATTCTATTCCTAAAACATTAGATTATATGGATGCTTTATCCAAAGGCTTGGAGAGAAGAATTAAAATTTCTAAATTTTGGCAAAAACCTTTTGTGAAAATGGAATGGCAAAGAATGAAAAGGTTTGAAAATTTAGCTTTCGAATTTTTTAACAACCATATTATTATTTCTTCAAGTGACAGAAATGAAATTGCACATATTGATAATAAAAATATTGAAATCATTCCTAATGGTATAGACACTAATTATTTTCAAAAAATAATAACTGATAAAATTTACGACCTAATTTTTGTTGGTAACTTAAGTTATGTTCCCAATATTGAAGCAGCAAAATTTATTACGAAGAAAATTTTTCCTCTTTTGCAAGAAAAAGTTCCAAATATTAAAATTCTTATTTCTGGAAGTAACCCATCTAAAAAAGTATTACGCCTATCGAATGAAAATATCAAAGTTACTGGCTGGGTAGATGATATAAGAGAAACTTATTGTAGTGGTAAAGTATTTTTTGCTCCTATGTCTTTAGGAAGTGGCTTACAAAATAAACTTCTTGAGGCCATGTCATTAGGTATTCCATGTATTACCTCAAATTTATGTAATGAATCTCTTGGAGCAACTCACATGAAAAACATTATTATAGGAAATAGTGTTGAACAATATATTTCTCAAATTTTAAATATTCTAAGTAAACCAGAATTAATTTCAAAAATTGAAAAAAACGGTAGAGAATTTGTAAATAAAAAATTCAGTTGGGAAAGCTCTAATAAAATACTATTGGAAATCTTAAAAAGATAAACAAAGTAATTAGAATAATTATATAACTAAATTTGCAAAAAAATATAGAATGAATACTATTGAGGAAGCGTTAGAGGATATAAAAAATGGTAAAATTGTTATTGTAGTAGATGACGAAAACAGAGAGAACGAAGGTGACTTTGTAACAGCCGCAAGAAATGCAAATCCAGAGTTAATTAATTTCATGGCTACTCATGGAAGAGGATTAATTTGTACTCCACTAATTGAAGAAAGATGCGATGAGTTGGGTTTAGAAATGATGGTTGACTCAAATAATTCACATTTTGATACTCCTTTTACAGTTTCTATTGATCTTATTGGGGATGGCTGCTCAACTGGAATTTCTGCTGCTGACAGAGCAAAAACAGTACAAGCCTTAATAAAAACTTCAACTAAACCAAAGGACCTTGGTAAACCAGGGCATATTTTCCCGCTTAGAGCAAAAGCTGGTGGGGTTTTAAGAAGAGCTGGACATACAGAAGCTGCTGTTGATCTTAGTAGACTTGCTGGATTTGAACCAGCTGGACTTATTGTTGAAATAATGAACGAAGATGGATCAATGGCAAGACTTCCAGAACTTACAGAAATCGCTAAAAAGTTTGATCTAAAAATTATAACTATAGAATCTCTTATTGCCTATAGAATGCAACATGAAACATTAATAGAAGAAGTTGTAGAAGTTGATTTACCAACAAAATATGGAGATTTCAAACTTAAAGCTTTTAAACAAACTACTACTGGAGAAGAACATTTAGCTTTAGTTAAAGGTAAATGGGATAAAAAAGAATCTATTTTAGTAAGAGTACACTCTTCTTGTTTTACTGGGGATATTTTAGGCTCGCTTAGATGTGACTGTGGTGACCAACTAGCTTCTGCAATGACAATGATTGACCAAGCTGGAAAAGGTGTTGTATTGTATATGAACCAAGAAGGTAGAGGTATTGGACTAATAAATAAATTAAAAGCCTATAAACTTCAAGAAAATGGTTATGATACATTGGAAGCCAATTTAAAATTAGGATTTAAAGGAGATGCGAGAGACTATGGTGTTGGAGCTCAAATTCTAAGAGCTGTAGGAGTTGAAAAAATGAAATTATTAAGTAATAATCCAAAAAAAAGAACAGGATTAGTTGGCTATGGTTTAGAAATAACAGAAAATATTTCCATAGAAGCAGAATGTAATATTCATAATAGAGAATACTTAAAAACTAAAAAACAAAAAATGGGTCATGATTTAAAAGTCGAATGATTGTTTTAGTTTACTATTTTTTCAAAAATTTTAAAATATTTTGCTCTATTCTTTCAATAGCATCTTCAGTATTATTCATTTCAAATTTAAGGCCACTTACTTTTTCAAATAACTCTATATACCTATTGGAAATTAAATTAACTAAATTCTTATCCATTTTTGGAACTTGTTGATTCTCTTTTCCCTGAAAACCATTTTCCATTAACCACTCTCTTACAAATTCTTTACTAAGTTGTTTTTGATTTTCGCCATTAGATTGTCTTTGTTCATATCCGTCTTTATAGAAGTATCTACTTGAGTCAGGAGTATGAATTTCATCAATTAAATAAATTTCATCATCTTTCTTACCAAATTCATACTTGGTATCTACTAATATAAGTCCACGCTCATCAGCCATTTCTGAGCCTCTTTGATATATAGCTCTAGTAAAGCTTTCAAGTCTATTATAATCGGATTCAGAAACTAGACCCTTTTTTATTATTTCATCTTTAGAAATATCTTCGTCGTGACCAAAATCTGCCTTTGTAGATGGGGTAATTATTGGAGTTGGAAATTTTTGATGCTCAATCATACCATCAGGCATTTTCACTCCACATAATACTCTTTTTCCTGCTTTATATGTTCTCCAAGCATGTCCAGTAAGATATCCTCTTATTACCATCTCTACTTTAAAAGGCTTACAAAAATGTCCAATAGTAACATTAGGGTCAGGAGAATCCAACATCCAATTAGGAACAATATCTTCTGTTGCTTTTAAGAATTTAACTGCCAATTGATTTAACACTTTGCCTTTATAAGGTATTCCTTTAGGAAGAACAACATCAAATGCTGAAATCCTGTCGGTTACTACCATCACTAAATATTCGTCATTTATATTGTATACATCTCTAACCTTTCCATGATATAGACTTTTCTGTAAGGGAAACTTAAAATTGGTATCTGTAATTGCTTTCAATTTTTTTATTTAAATACTTTGATTATTGTTTTTACTAAAGGATGTCTAACTACATCTTCTTCATTTAACGAAACTATTTTAATTCCCTTAATATTTTGAAATAGATCTAAAGCAATTTTTAACCCACTTTTTTGATTTTTTGGTAAATCTATTTGAGTTACGTCTCCAGTAACAATAAATTTAGCAGATTTCCCCATCCTAGTAAGAAACATTTTTAATTGACTTTCTGTAGTGTTTTGTCCTTCATCTAAAATAACAAATGCATTGTCTAATGTTCTTCCTCTCATAAAGCCTAATGGAGCAATTTGAATTATCTTTTCTTCTAAAAATTCTATAAGTTTTTTAGATGGTATCATATCTTCTAGTGCGTCATATAAAGGCTGTAAATAGGGATCTAATTTTTCTTTAAAATCACCCGGAAGAAAACCAAGATTTTCACCTGCTTCAACTGCAGGCCTAGTAAGTATTATTTTCTGTACTCTTTTTTCTTTTAATGCTTTAACTGCTAATGCTACTGCTGTGTAAGTTTTGCCAGAGCCAGCAGGACCTACTGCAAATAACAAATCATTTTTCTCAACTCCTTTAACCATATTAAATTGGTTAAATGTTCTAGCCCTAATCACTTTCCCTTTATTTCCATAAAGTATAATATTGTTTTTAGAAAATTTTGCATGATTTAAATCATATTTTTTTTCTATTATTGACTTAACTGTAGACTCTGAAACATTATTGAATTTGGAATGGTGATCTTCTATAACTTTCCAGGATTTCATGAAAGAATTAACATTCTCTGAGTCTCCAATAACATTTAAGTCTTCATCTCTTAAAATAATTTTCAACTTAGAAAAGTGTGTTTTTAAGTAGTCTAAATTTTGGTTGGTTTTACCAAATATTTCAGAATGAAATGATCTAGCAATATTTATTTTTTTTTGAAGCAATTAAAGATATATTTTTAAGAATATAATTTATTGTATTTTTGGTTAACAAATGTAATCATTAGGCATAAAATAATTAAAAAAAATCATGTTAATTACACTTACTTCTGACATGGGTCTAAAAGATTATTATGTCGCTGCAATAAAGGGTTCAATTTATAATCAACTTCCAGAAGCTAAAGTAGTAGATATATCGCATGATATTCCTCCATTTGATATTGTTCATGCTTCATTTGTTCTAAAAAACACTTTCAAACATTTTCCAAAAAATACCATTCATGTTATTGGAGTAGATGCTGAAAAAAATGAGGAGAATAGACATCTAATAATAAGAAATTATGATCAATATTTTATTGGAGCAGACAATGGTATTTTCTCTCTTATTTTTGATAAAAATCCCGATGGAATATGGAATCTAAATCGTAATTCCGAAATTGATGATTTTTCATTTCCAACAAAAGATATTTTTATTCCTATTGCTTGTCATTTAGCTAGAGGAGGTCTTCCAGCTGTAGTTGCTAATGAAGTTAAAGAGATTAAAACCAAACAACTTTTTAGACCTATCATAGATAATAACAGTATAAAGGGAATGGTATGTTATATTGATAAGTATGGGAATTTGATTACCAACATTACTAAACAAATTTTTAAAGAAATTGGAAAAAACAAACCATTCAAAATTTTTCTTACAAAATCAGAATATAGTATTGAAAAAATTCATCATAAATATAATGACGTTGTTGAGGGAGAAAGAATTGCCATATTTGGAAGTAGTGGTTTTTTAGAAATTGCTATAAATAAAGGGGTGAAAGGTTCTGGTGGTGGAGCAAGTCAATTATTTGGAATATCAATTAATGATATTATTACAATAGAATTTCTAACAAATGATAATAAGAATAGTTAAATTAATAATTGACAGAGAAAAAGTTGATGAATTTCAGCTATTTTTTGAAAAAGCTAAACCAAGTATTGGTAATTTTATTGGATGCAGTCATGTTGAATTATTAAAAGAAACTAAAAGAGGAAACGTTTATTTCACCTACAGTCATTGGAAAAATGAAGATATGCTTCAAAATTATAGAAATTCAATTTTTTTTCAAGGTATATGGAAAAATACAAAAACATACTTGTCGGGAAAACCTGAAGCATGGAGTTTAAATAAGATTGATTTATGAAAGAATCCAAACAAATTATCATCAACATCAAACAGCTGGTTGGAATCTTAAAAAAAGGGGAAACTAAGCTTTGTGGTGAAGAAATGAACAATATTTATACTATTGAAAATGCCTTCTTAGAAATTACTGATAATTTAATATCAGATTTTGGTAAAATGGAAGATTTTCAAATAAATGATCAATATTCTGTTTTTGAAGCAAAAGGAAAAGTAGTTTTTCCATCATGGAATGATTCCCACACCCACTTGGTATTTGCCGGCACAAGAGAAAAAGAATTTATTGATAGAATTAATGGTCTTTCTTATGAGGAAATTGCGGCTAGAGGTGGTGGCATACTAAATTCTGCAAACTTATTAGAAATCACCTCTGAAGATGATCTATTTTTATCAAGTAGTAGAAGATTAGAGGAAGTAATGAAAATGGGTACTGGAGCAATTGAGATTAAAAGTGGATACGGATTAAGCCATGATGGAGAACTCAAAATGTTACGAGTTATTAAAAGATTACAAGAAAGTTATGACATACCGATTAAATCCACTTTTTTAGGAGCTCATGCTCTACCAAAAAAATATAAAAACAACAAAGACCAATATATAAATCTCATTGTTAATGAGATGTTACCTAACATTAAAGAAGAAGAGCTTGCAGATTATATTGATGTTTTCTGTGAAACCAATTATTTCAGTGTAGATGATATGCAAAAAGTAATTGAAGCTGGTCATAAATATGGACTTAAACCAAAAGTACATGTCAATCAATTTACAAGCATAGGTGGAATTCAAAAAGCCATTGAATGGAATGCCGTATCCGTTGACCATCTGGAAGTAATGAGTGAAAATGACTTTGAATCACTTTCTAATAGTGATACTATAGCAACACTACTTCCCTCCTGTTCTTTCTTTATTGATATACCATATGCTCCAGCAAGAAAATTAATCACTAAAAATATACCATTTGCATTGGCTTCTGATTATAACCCTGGCTCTTCCCCAAATGGTAATATGAACTTAGTTAATGCATTGGCAGCCATTAAAATGAAAATTTCACCTCAGGCAGCCATTAACGCTAGTACAATAAATGGAGCTTACGCAATGGAGTTAGCTGATAAAACAGGTTCAATTACCATTGGTAAATGGGCCAATATAAACATTAGCTCAGAAATTAATTCTTATGGTTTTATGCCTTACTCATTTGGCCAAAATCATATTGAAAAAAGCATGATTAAAGGAACTTGGATAAATTAACAACTAAAACAAAATGAAAAAAACAACTTATATTTTAATACTTTCTCTGTTATTCACAAATACGAACTTTTCACAATCAAACTCTATCTCTCCTGATGACTATTTAGGAAGCTGGTTAATGTACTTTGGTACTCATCATTTAAATGATAAATACAGCATACATTATGAAACTCAGCTTAGAAATTATGAGCCAATAAATAATTTTTTTCAATTACTACCAAGAGTTGGATTAAATTATAAAATCGATGATAACTCCATGGTTACTTCCGGTTATGCATTTATTCCTACTCAAACGGATTTTGACAGAGGATGGGGAGATAATATGGTAACTGAAAACAGAATATGGGAACAATTTATTTTAAGAAATAGTATAGGGAATATTAAAATTAGACACAGATATAGATTGGAACAAAGATGGATTACATCACAATTTCAATTGAATCAAATTAATCCTGAAAAAAATACAACTTATAAAAATAGAGCTAGATATATGTTGTCTTTAAAAATACCATTATCAAAAAATAAAGATTTCCCGCTATTTTTATCTATATATGATGAAATTTTTCTTAATATTTCAAACAGTCCGTTTAATCAAAATAGATTATATGGGGCTGTTGGATATCAAATGAATGATAATACAAATATTCAATTGGGTTATCTTAAACATCATAACACAGTTTCGACAGAAATTCAAAACTTAAACAGATTGCAATTAGCAATTTTCCTAAATACTGGAAATTAAAATTGGGCTTGTAGCTGAAGCATAAAAGTTCTTGGTGAACCTAGATTAGCAGGTCTAATTAAATAAGCATTATTAAATAAGTTCTCGCACATTAAACCTAGTTTTAAATCTTCTTTTAAACTGTATTTAATTCTCATATCCAATAAACTATAACCATTGTTAAGATTTTCCATAGATCTAGAAATTCCAATATCATTAGAAATTAAAGTGTTTTCATTAAATAGTCCTGTTACAAATGCATAATCTATATTGAGCATTTTGGAATTATATTGATAAGAAAAACCTAAAGTCAACTTGTTTTTATAAATAGCTTCAAAATCAAACCTCATAAGAGTTTTATTTCTATACTTAAGTATTGAATTTCCAGTAGCAGAACTTGTATTATTAAATGTATAATTGGTATTTCCACTTCCATTTAAAGCTACTTCGGCTAAAGATAATTGTATAGGAGTTAAGGAACCTATATCTTCAAAAGAGCTATCTGGAAAAACTGAATGTGGATTGGAATGAGTTATTCCAAAAAGAATAGCTAAAGACCAATCTTCATTTAAATAACCACTTCCGTTAAGAGTAAACTCAATTCCAGGGATTCTTGCCTTATTAACATTTTTAGAGCTAAAGCCTAATCCATATAAAGTTGGGTCTGAAGGTCCCCAAATACCCATAGTAAATTCCATCATATTATTGTATTCCATAATGAACCCTACTAAATCAATATATCCTTTAAATTTTTTAATATTAAAAACTTTTTTAATTCCTAATTCTGATGTCCATCCAGATTCTGGTTTTAAATATGGGTTGTTGTATAGACTAATAGGCCCAATATCCCCTTTAAAATATAATTCTGTCATTGTTGGAAACCTAAATCCTTGGCCAAAAGAAGAACGAATATTCCACCCTTTAGATAATTCATAATTTAAACCTCCTCTAAAAACTGGTTGCCCAAAATTTGTATTATCTAAATCAAAATATTCATACCTGCCACCTATAGAAAAATTAAACTTATTTAATTTTTGATCTAGTTGTAAATAAGTATTGTAATTAAACCCGTTTATTTTACCATCTAGGCTAAATTGAGAATCAAAACTATTGGTTTTCCCCATTAAGGTTACAAATGTAAAACCAGAAGTAAAAGTTGTATTTTCATTATGAAATTGATTTTGATACTCATTAAATGTCATTAAGGAATTATTCTTTGTATTGGTATTATAGGTCAAGTTTCTACTAAGAATTCTAGATCTTAACATATGTTTAAAAGATTTACGGTAAAAAGTAATTGATGGATCAATATAAAACCTGTTTCCACTATTTGAAATATTTGTTCCTCCTAATGGAACATATGCATTAGTGTCACTATCCCACATAACAAACAGTCCACTTTTTCTCTCCATATAATTCATGTTAAGGCCAAATGTCATACGATCCTTTACCAATTTGGTATTTCCAGATAGTCTAGTTTGTTGATTATTAATATATTTTAAGTATCCCCTGTCATTGTAATGATTTGCAGAAAAAACCATGTCAAAGTTTTTAATTTTTCTGCTGTGAGTTAAACTTATTCCATTTCTAAGCATTAGTGAATCTCCCCACCACTTGTTTCTCAAGTCTTTTGGTCTGTCCCAATAACCAACAAATGAACTAATAGTAGTTTTAGGATTATAAGATGGTGATTTAGTTTTAATGTTAATCACTCCATTTAGGGCAGAGGATCCGTATAAAGCAGAAGATGCTCCCTTTATTATTTCAATTTTATCAATAATTTCCATTGGAATTAAATTAAAGTCTACTTCACCTTGATCAGCTGATAAAATGGGCATATCATCAACCATTACAAGAACTCGGCTTCCAGTTCCATAACTCCAACCACTTCCGCTTCTTATATTAAGCTGACCGTCTGTTAATTGAACACTAGGTAAGTTTCTGATTAAATCGGAAAGTATGATGCAATTTTTACTTTCTATTAACTTAGAATCAATAACATCCATAGAAACTGTAACTTCTTCTAATTTTTGTTCAAATTTGGATGCAGAGACAACCATCAAATTTAGTTCTGAGTTATTTTCAACAAGATAAACATCTTTATGATCAAATTTTACAATATTTAATTCAATGGTTTTAGTTTGGTACCCAACATAAGAAAAAGTAATTTTTTGGAGTTCTTTTTCTGATTTAATAGAATATTTACCAGATGCATTAGTTACAGAACCATTTCCATTGTCTAATTGAATAGTTACACCAATTAATGGCTGATTGGTATTAGCGTCTTTGACAATTCCTGAAAGAAAATTTTGAGCACTTAAATGTATAGAAAATAATAAAGCTGATATTAATAGTATACTATGTAGTCTCATGAAATCTCATAGAATATAGAATATATTTTATTTATAATTCAAAAACTAAGAGATTTTGACATGTTTAAGATGATAATTGACCAAATTATCAACTGGTTTTTGAATTATGTTTCCAATTTGAACTCCATGATGATCAGCAGCTATTTTTAACTCTCTTTCAAATATTTTGCTAATAGAACCTATGAAATGTGTTTTAACACTTTTAAACTCAGGAAAACAACAAACATGAATTTTAATAAATTCGTTCATACCATTTTGAATCATATTAATAACATATTCATGATGGTAATGTCTATTTAAAAATTTCATAAATGATGCTAAATATACATTGGCATGCGGTTTCATATAAACATTCTCGAAAATATCAGATTTAGCATTTCCAAATTCATTTTCAAAATCTACCTTTATAGAAATTGGAAGTTGATTGTAAAGGTAGTCTTTGAGTAATTTTTTACCATAAAAAGATCCTGATCCTTCATCTCCGAGTACATAAGCAATTGCTGGAACTTCTTCCCTTAGGCTTTTTCCATCATAATAACAAGAATTTGAACCAGTTCCTAAAATGCAGGATATTGATGGTTCACCTTCATATGTGGATAAAGCACATGCTAATAAATCATGGTCAACAGTTACAACAGAATTAGGATAAATTGACTTTAGTCCAATTTCAACAATTTGATTCATATCATTACTGGAACAACCTGCTCCATAAAAATACAATCTTTCGATATTTTTTGAAGCTTTATAAAATTCTTCACTTTCTTTTATTTTTCCAGCAATAAACTCACTTGAATGAAAAAATGGATTAAAACCCATTGTTTTATACATCGTGATTTGATTTTCATCATCTACTAAAACCCAATCAGTTTTTGTTGAACCACTTTCTGCTATTAAAATCATATTTTTATTTGTTTTAAAAACAAAGAAATACCTTTGTTAATAGAATCCGATAAATATAAAGATTCCTTTAAATTATACTCATAAATATCTATAATTAATTTAATCATTTACTTAGTCCAATATATTTCCAATTGAGTAGATATTGAATTTAAAATATAACTTACTGGAAGTAGTTCTTTTTTAGCTTTATTCAAAGTTAATTTATGCTCCTCTCCTTTTAAATAGAAGATAATATATTTAGTATTTAAAATTGATTTAAGATTATGAGAAATACATTTTTTTGAAAGAGTAGTTGAAATAATATTAGGACTAATTTGTGAAATAGCCATTTCTGTTTTTTCATCATTTGGAATTAAAGAGGCAATCTGTCCATCTTTTCCAAGGTTTAGAATAACTATTGTCTTTTCATCTAAAAACAATGAATTAGAAGATTTAGCTAATGAAATATTACTTTGGTCATCGGAATCAAAAACTAATGGAGTAAGTGATGATTTTTCAATAATTTTTTTTCCTAGAGCATTTGAAATAGTATGAAAATTACTTTGATTGGTATTTTCACTTGTCCAACTTTCATCAACAAGT
>MDSZ01259983.1_pt1 | contig 20440 bp, 12 predicted proteins | sample 811201 | NCBI WGS metagenome assembly MDSZ01 (sample SAMN05326647, study PRJNA326480) | marine metagenome | isolation source: seawater | place: Indian Ocean: North | collected 2010 | reverse complement strand
TCCCATCGTGAAGTGCGTATTACTGAACCCGGACCAAGAACCTGCTGGACAACAAAAGACCTTGGAGACTGGGGATACATTCTGATGGCAGCTGAACTTGGCGGTGGGCGTGAAACCGCAATGTTGACAGGAGGGACGGCAGGCATCCCCGCATGGTGGATGGCATTCATATCACTATCCCTTTCAGCAGTAACACTGTTGATAATCTATCCAGTTATGTATAAAATATATCATCAGGATACCGATGACATTCTATCAAGGAATCACATTGCTAGAGTTGTGGAAGATATTCTAGGCAAAACGTCCAAACGCCTACACATTGATATCGACTGGGAACTATACAAACTAGAGTCCAGAGAATTATCGATTGATATTATGGTGCCGTACAAGAATACTGACGGCACATTATCAGATAGCAAAGACATCAGAGCGGAAATACTTCGCGAAATCCTCGAAGAGTTCGCCATCTTCCGCGTATTCAAACCTGTTCAACTCACCGTCAAAACCATCGGCGTTAACCAAGCCATTGACTTTGAGAGCGGAGTTGGCATTGGCGCTGGTGCAGAAAATGCCGATGTCGGAGAAGAACAAGATTATGCGAGTTTCTTTTCCGAATTACATACTCTGTCACGAGTTGAAGATGAAGTAAGAGACAGCCTCGATTTATTCTTTGCACGCCGTAGTGATGTCAGAATGGAGGGTGCGGTAGTTACTAGCGATGACCGGGTTATCTTTGTCTCAGTAATCTACAAACCTACTCAGAGATTCGCATTCTTTAGATTTAAGAAAACGACAGATGAGGTTGAAGTTGAATTGTATAGATATATCTCAGACCGTAATGAAGACCTTCTTGGTAGTCAGGAGTTGATTGTTAAAGCAAGAAATCAGGTCTCAACACTCGCTGACCGCTCAGGCGCAGGACGAGTTGAAAGTGCTAGTAAAAACGATGACAGGATTGTTGCCGTTGCAAAACAAGATGGTTTGGGTGGTCGAATGCTACAAACCAATTTCATTGGAAATACTTTGTCCACTGTAGAATATATGGCTAATGAAAAGCGAGAGATGATTAACAAATGGGGATTCTGGGGATTGATTGTTTTCGTATGGATTCCATTCATGGCGTCGGGTGTACTAGTAGGCGCCATGCTAGGCCTTTTATCTAGAATGCAATTTACTCGAGTTCTAGCTGCCACCTTCATTGGCGGCGCTGCGGCCTCAATCACTTGGGCATACACAGCAGAAGGTATTGTAAAATTCATGCACCAGTATAAGCTCGAAGCAGTTATTCCACTGATGATAATTGTATTTGTTGGTGCTGCATTCCTTCACATACGCTCAACTAAGGTTCGCAGGCAGACTGAATTATTTGAGGATACTTTGCTAGACAACTTCCACGCTGATGTCGATGCGAAGTATGGTGAAGTTTGAGTTGGTGATCGTTTGGATCCTGTCTCCCTGCTTCAAGGCAAATCAGATACATGTGGTGATTTAGTCAAAATCGGTATAATTACGGTTAGTGATCGAGCCAGTCGAGGTGAATATGAAGATGAGGGCGGACCGGCGATTCTCGACTTCTTATCAGAAGCCGTCGCAAGCCCGGTGGAAGTGCATTACCAATGCGTAGCAGATGAGCTACCACTGATTAAAAATGAATTAATTCGTCTTACCGACGTGGTTGGCTGCTCAGTAATCGTAACCACAGGCGGAACAGGTCCGGCCGCACGGGATGTCACACCAGATGCAACAATGGCAGTATGTGACCGAATACTCGATGGGTTTGGAGAACAGATGCGAACAATTTCCCTTGAATATGTGCCGACAGCCATTCTATCTAGGCAGTTGGGTGGAACTAGAGGTAGCAGTTTAATTTTCAACTTACCCGGTCGGCCAAAAGCAATTCGAGAGACAATAGACAAGATATGGCAGGCCGTACCCTATTGTGTCGACCTGTTAAATGGACCATATATGGACATGGTTGATTCTGTTTGTCAAGCCTTCAGACCCAAGGGCACTAACCGCAGGTAATCGACCTCAAAGTTCATTCATTGAATTCTACTCCCTGCAAAAGATAACATGGCCAATAGCGGAAATTTACTCATCGGTGGGGCGACAATGCTTCTACCAAATACAACAATGGTTGGCGACCTACGAATAAAAAACGGCGTCATTGCGGAAATAAGTGAAGCCGGAACATTGGACGGCGTTGAAGATGAACTATTTGTTGACGGTACAGGCTTACATCTGCTTCCGGGTATTATTGACCCACAAGTCCACTTTCGAGATCCCGGACAACCGGAAAGAGAAGATCTAGGTAGCGGTTCAGCAGCAGCAGTTAGTGGCGGAGTAACCTCATTTCTTGACATGCCAAACAACGTTCCCTCAATCACAACACTTGAGGGTATGCAAAGTAAATTGGCCACTGCAGCACAAAAGTGTATCAATAACTACGGATTTTTTATCGGTGCGACCGAGGATAATATCTCAGACCTGCAAGACGCTGTCGGATCTAGAGAAAATCCCATCGCGATTCCAGGAATCTGTGGAATTAAGATATTCATGGGCGTTTCGACCGGAACGCTACTAGTATCTGATAAGACTGCACTGGAAAAAATATTCACAGAAACCGCAGGATTAATCGCAGTTCATGCTGAGGATGAGAAGCGAATGGAAGAGCGCAGAAAATTAATTGAAGGCCGAACAGATGTTGCTGCTCACGCATACTACAGAGATGACATAACCGCCTTGTTGGCGACAAAACTATCAGTTGAATTAGCACATAAAACTGGACATAGATTACACATCCTGCATCTAACCTCAGGAATCGAGGCTGATTATTTGAGCGATCATTGTTCACTCCCCTCAAAGGCTAATAGCAATCCTATTATTACCACGGAAGTCCTGCCACAACACCTTACATTCGATGAAACCGATGTTGACGCACAAGGGGTTAGACTCCAAATGAATCCACCAATAAGATATGCTCAAGACCGTGAGATTTTGTGGAAGAGATTAGTAGATGGCACCATACAGTGTATTGCTACAGATCATGCTCCACACACGTTGGAAGCCAAGTCATTGGGTTTCCCGCAAGCACCTAGCGGCATGCCTGGGGTAGAAACCTCTCTTGCAGTAATGCTGAATTATGTGAATGAAGGAAGATGTTCTCTAGAAGATGTGGTCCGTTGGATGTCAACAAATGTCGCTGATTGCTACCGTATGGTTGGGAAAGGAAAACTAGAGTTGGGATATGATGGCGATATCGTATTAGTTGATATGAACCATAGTGCGGTTGTAGAAGATGAAAACTCCTGGACTAGAGTCGGCTGGAACCCATTTAGAGGAAGAGAACTGACTGGTTGGCCAGTGCTTACTGTGGTCGAAGGTGTGCCAGTATTCGAAAGGTCTGAGGGCACAGGCCAGAAAGGTAGGTTACTAGTTGAGCCCGGCGCAGTTGGAAAACCTCTCTTGATGGAGCCTTGGAAATAGTCCTAATCATGATTATAAGGTAGTTTTGTGAAATAATGATAAATACTGCTGCACTGTATTTTATTATAAGGAGATTGACTTATGAGTAGTTTAGAGGATACTTTTGGCAGTGGCTATCAGCAAATAATAATCGGATTTGTGGTATTTATTCTTGGAGCATTTTGGGGTGGCATCGAAGCCGATGGAAACATGACAGCGGCTGATGTGTATTGGCCTGCTCTCACCATGCTGGCCGGTGCAATGATTACCCTGTTAGGAATCTCATTCGGAACAGACCACGAGGATGACCGAACCAACGATTTGATGGATGCCATTGAAGACTTGACCGCTAGGTTAGACAAGTTGGTCGCAATAACCACTGGTAAAGATTCTGAAGAATAGGATCAGATGTTGTATAGCTCGCCGTACTTCTTTTCTACGTAATTGATAAACGGGTTAGGTGAAGGAGGTTCTCCAGTGGCCTTTTCGATTAATTCACTTGGAGTAAATTTGCTACCTTGTTGATGAATGTTTTCACGCAACCAGTCAAGCATTGGTTGCCATTCTCCACTTTCCACAATCGCATCGATATCGCCTAATTCTTCGCCCATTGCGTCGAGTAATTGTGCGGCGTATAAGTTGCCTAGGGTATAGGTTGGGAAGTAACCAAATGCCGCCATCGACCAGTGGATATCTTGCAAGCATCCTAATCGATCCTCGGTTACTTCAATACCGAACCATTCAGCAAACATTTGATTCCAAGTATCTGGGATTTCATCAACCGATAGGTTGTCATTGAAGATTTTCTTTTCTAATTCATACCTAAGCATGATATGAAGATTATAGGTTACCTCATCGGCTTCGACTCTGATGAAACCTGGCTCGACACAGTTAGCGATTTTATTCAGTTCTTCGGGAGTCCAGTCTGGTGAATCCGGAAAGTGCTCTCGGAACCACGGCAATACGACCTTCCAGAAAGCAGGTGTCCTTCCTACTTGATTTTCCCAAAACCTACTTTGTGACTCATGAACTCCAAGAGAGACTGCATCTCCTCTGGGTGTGAATGAATGGTTAGCATCCAGTCCCTGCTCATACAAAGCATGTCCAGTTTCGTGCATAACTGCATACAGGCAGGAAAACGGGTCCTTCTCATCAAATCTCGTGGTAAATCTGGTATCTCCTGGCCAAAGTCCGGCAGAGAATGGGTGTGTTGAAGCATCCATTCTACCCGCTTCAAAATCGAAACCTGTGGCTGATGAGACCAATTTACAGAATTCTGTCTGTGCATCTACAGGGAAGCTCATTTCACTTGGTAAAGTGGGGTCTGGTGTGACTTTCTTCGCTGCCATTATTTTGTGCAATAGCGGGACTAATTTGCTTTTCAAACCAGCAAATAGTGGATCATAGTCGCTAACTTTCATGCCGAATTCATACTCATCAAGTAAGACATCATAACGGGTATCCTTAACACCATAGTAATCTATCTTCTCGTTAGTCATTGCAACTAGTTTTGCCAAATGTGGCTTAAATTTAGCGAAGTCTGATTCAGCGCGAGCCTCCTGCCAAGCTACTAAAGCCTGTGATCTGGCAAGAGCAAATTCAGCGACAAATTCCGATGGTAGTTTCACCGCCTTATCATAACGTCGTCTTACCTCCCTCACATTTGCTCTCTGATCATCATCAAGTGAATTATCAGATTCCAAAGTATCAATCATCTCAGCAAATTCTGAATTAGTTATTCTAGTATGCTGCTCTTTTGCTAGCCAAGACATTATTTCAGACCTTGATTTACTGCCTTTTACTGGCATAATCGTCTCTTGATCCCATCCGAGATGGCCTTGTATCGCGCCAAATTTATGGATATCTTTTACTCGCTCAATGAATGTTGCATAACTCGCCATGAAAATGCCATTTAATGCCCCCTCAATAAGGTAACCACCAAGGTATTTCCCAGCACCGTCGCACACACATTCAAGACCTTGACAGTTATGCATGCAATCATGGCGAAGAAGCACCAGAATAACGCTGATGACTCTCGCCAAGCATCAGATGAAGATTTAGCTGATGTCGTTGATTCTGTCATCGGAATTGATGAAAAAGAGAAAAACCTGCAAGATAATCCTGAGGATGAACTGCCGATCGAAGAATTACTGGCAAATTCTGCAAAAATGGTTGTCGAAACATGTATGGACATTCGTCGGGGCGAAAATGTGCTTATTGTCTGCGACCCAACTACCGGAGCAATCGGGCAAGCACTTCATGAAGCGACGATAAAAAAATCTGAACGAGTTTTGCTCATTGTTATGCCCAAGGCTAAACATCACGGCGAGGAACCACCAACCCCGGTGGCTAATTTGATGCGGCAGCAGCAGGTTGTTCTTGCACCCACGAAATACTCACTTACCCATACCAGAGCAGTGCGCCAGGCAGTGAGAGACGGAGCACGGGTTGCAACAATGCCAGGTATAACGAATGATATGTTCACTCATGGTGGCATGTCAGCAGATTTCAACAAAATTAAGCAACGAATTAGTAACTTGGGGCCTTACTTCCGCCGTCGTAGAATTGTTAATGTCAAGTCGAAGGAAGGCACGGACATTACCTTTGAGGTGAACTGGCGCGATTGGAAATTAGACGATAATGGAATTTGCAACCGACCTAGAATGCTCACCAATCTCCCGGCTGGTAAGGCGTTTATTTTGCCGCGTGAAGGAACTATGAACGGTATTTTGATAATTGACGGTTCGTGGGATTCAACCCTATTAGACGAGAAAATTGAACTACAAATCGAAGATGGCATGGTTGTCGATGTTAAAGGTGGTCAAATTGCTGCGAACATCCGGCAAGAATTTGGCGAGGTTGCCAAAAAACTGCGCTCAAAGGACCGGGAAAATGTATGGACAGTGGCAGAATTTGGGTTTGGGATGAATGACCAAGCAAGAATGGGAGGCAATGTTCTGGAGGATGAAAAACGCTTAGGAACCTGCTATTTTTCAATCGGCGATAATACCACATTAGGTGGCTCATCGGCAGTTGGAATTCATATCCCTGGAGTGCTAACTAATCCCAGCGTTTGGCTAGATGACTCACAAATACTACAGGATGGCGAATTCATCCTCGAAATTTAATTAGTTCAGATTTTGCCCACCACATACTGGACAGAAACGCCAGAATGGATCTATGCCTATCCCACAACCTCGGCAACTCACTCCGGAACGTATTGTCGGTTGAACAGTCTGATTCCAAGACGGTTGCGGCGGATATTGCTGTGGGGGGTTGTTCATTGGTTGTGGCAGGGGGTTTGGCTGTATCGGCCGCGGTTGAATGTTTTGTGGCGGAATCGGTTGTTGGTAAGGTGGATTTGATTCTATTGCAGGTCTCAATTCTGTCCTATTTACTGGCTTTCTTACCGGAGCGACCGGCCTTGGAAGATTTGACGCCGCTTTTTCAGCGGCTGGTGAGGCAATAAACTCAGATAGTGACATTTTGCCGTCGTCATCTTTATCCGCAGATTTGTGTAATTCTGCTGACTCTTCATCGCTCAAACCGGTAGCCATGGATAATTCCTCTACTGATAGATTGCCATCTTCATCACTATCAGCTTGAATGAACATCTCCGCAGCGCTGACAAATGGTTCCTGAATTACAGTATCGTCAGTCCCTTCGGACTCAGGAGTTTCTTCGGGTTCGGTGCTATTTTCCGCAATTATCTCATTTTGCGGTTCATTGATAATTTCGCCATCCACTAAAATTTCTGCCTCTTTCATGTTTTCAGAGGGTGCTGACATAACTCCAAAAGCACCCTCAAATGCGTCATCAGTAACCTTTGCTGCTTTTCTATCGGTGAGGTTTTCTTCTAAAGTGGGCTCGGGAATTTCTTGATTCGGTGGATCTCTGCCAACTGATTGGTTTGGTAATGGCACGGAAGCGGTCTCGGTTTGGTCTTCTGATTGAGTCATCAGTGCTTCATCAGTAATTGTTTCAACCGATGTCGTTGATGGCAACTGCACAGCGACTGGTAGGTTTGTTTTGGGTGTCTCTTGTACGGAGGTGCCAGATATGTCAAGGGTAGAGTTAGCCAGGTTGGAAATTGGAATAGGATGACCAATAAAGTCAAGCGCTGCATCAAACTCATCAGCAATATCAATGAGTGTTGAGGAATTTTGTTCGACATTACCCAATATTTCTGCCATTGTTTGGTAATATTTCATGACCTCATCTGGGCCGCCAGTGGCTTGAGCGATCGCTAGAATTTTCATCATATTCATTGGGTCCGCCAAGCGCTTCAATGCGTCGTGTTGACTGTTAGTGATGGCAGGCTTCTGATTTGGAGATTCTTCTCCAAGTGAATTAGGTAGACCAAGGTAATGCAGTAACGGATCTGAAAAACTCATCAATCCGAGATGGCCAGAGACTAGGTAGTAAATCTCACCCCCCTCGCACTTCAGAACCTTACTCGCCTCCTCAAAGTCAAACTCTCCCGGCTTTAACACGACTTCTGAAACCAATCCAAAGAATGCTGTTATCGATTGATTTCTATCCATTGACATCATCTGATGCACAATATCAGAGGATTGTGTAATACCAAAATACGCTGAAGTCTCATCAACCTCAATACCTTCTGGTAGTGAAGCCCCTTCAAGTTCTGGTTCCGACAAAAGTAATCCCTCCGTTAATTTTCCCTGCTTTTTCATCTTTCAAAAGTAATCCCCAAATATATCATCTTGATTTGGTTTTAGCCAAGTTAATCAATGCCCTCGACTGTGGTGCATTCCATCCCCTTTCTTGTAGATGCATCAATAGTTGTCTTTCATCCCTGGCTGAAACATCGCCAATCTCTTCAATCGCATCATCAATTGATGATTTAGATATATTCTCGAAAATATCTTCCTCGATGTCGACTACTGCTCTTTTTACTTTCTTTTCACTTTCGCTAGACTTCTTTACTTTCTTAGCCACTTTTTTGTTGACTGGAGGAGTTCTGGACTGGGTGTTTTTACTGGTGAATCTAGGAGGTTTTGGAACCGGCTTATTGGTTGATTGTGGGGATGCTGACATGGTGCTTGCCATCAGTGGCGGTGCCCCAACAGGCCCGTTCCTTGGCGGGTTCTTGCGTTGGATTAGTTGCTGCCGTCGCTTACCTCGTTCTCGATCCAAGAATGAAAGGCGGTCCTCCTGATATTCGTCGTCAAAATCATCGTCGTCTTCAAACCAGTCCTCGTCATATAAACCACGATTACGTAGGATTACAATAATTACCATCAGCAAGATTACAATCCCTGTAACGAGAGAAATAAAAGTAATTATCGACATACCAAGTATCATGTTCGAGGAAGATGAGTCTGATTGCTTCTCTAGTGGACAGCCATCGTTGTAACCATCAATTCCTCTTGCTTCGCTAGGACAATTATCCAAGCTATCTACAATACCATCATTATCAGTGTCTCTTTCGTTTGCGGCGCAACCATTCAGGTCTACTGAGGTTTTGTATAACGGATTGGTTGATGGACACAAGTCTGGATTGGCCCCAGATGAATTATCGCCATACCCATCGCCATCAATATCTCGCCACTGCGTGATATCGTCTAAGAAGGCATCAGCCAAACCACTTGGCGAGGCCGGAAATTCGGCCGTAGGATTGGAGTATCCGTCCAAATCCGAGTCTATGCACCCCAACCTATCTTTGGTTGAGGTCCCACTAACCTCAGGGCATTGATCACCATCCACACCTAGTGGATTATCGCCATACCCGTCCCCGTCGGAATCTGCCCACTGGGTTGGCTCAAACATATACTGATCATCTAGTGTGTAACCATCCCCATCCCAGTCAATTTCTTTTGCACTCTCATCCGTGCATCCATCGGATAAAACCGGGTAATTTTCAGGAGTTTCTGGACAAACGTCCGTATCATCGGTTACCCCATCACCATCCGAATCTTTTTGCGATAGAGAGCAACCATCAAAATCAGGGATTTCATTTAGTGGTGTGGATTTACACAAATCGAGATAATCGTAAATTCCATCAGAATCTGTGTCTATTTGACGCTGAGGAAGACTACAACCTGTGGTATCAACGGTTGTCACATCAACTGTTTCAGGACAGATATCAGCATCATTTGTAATCCCGTCATTGTCATCATCTAGTTGGTTATTCGCACAACCTGATAAGTCAACTACTAGGCCAAATTGCGTATCTGGACATACATCGTTTTCGTTGATTACAAAGTCTCCGTCTTCGTCATTTCCATCGATTAGTGGACATCCAATTCCCAGAGTTCCATTGACCACTCCCACAGCATTTGGGCAGACATCTGCCAATTCTCCGCCCGGGAAATTGCCAAATCCGTCACCATCAGTATCGGCCCATTGATTGGGGTCGTATGGGAACGCGTCACCAGTCTCATTTTCTCTCAGACCGGTTGTGGGATTGATGTCATAAGTGTATATGTCACGGTAATTATCTCCATCGGAATCTACACACCCATAGAATGGGTTGGTGGAGTTTCCTGCGACTAATGGGCACCCATCGATTTGTAGACCTTGTGCGTTAGTTCCGTCGTAAAATTCGTTGAATGAGTCGGGATATCCATCCTCATCGGTATCATTGGTTGCGGCTATGTTATTGGGGAAATAATCTGGATTAGTGGCATTTTTAGAAGCATTGTCACCAAAGCCATCGCCATCTGAATCTGCCCATTGAGTGGGATCATCTGGCCATATATCTGCGCCTGAGGATTCATTCCAAAAATTAGTTGGGTCTGAGGCACCATCCCCGTCTGAATCATGACAACCCAAGCGATCGATGTAAGAGGTCCCATAATCAAATTTACAAGCGTCTCCACCAATAAAGTCAGAGGAGTTATCGCCATATCCATCACCGTCATAATCTGTGTATTGCTTTGGGTCAAAAGGAAATGCATCGCCTGGTGGGGCATTTGAATCATACCAAGTATCACAGCAATCTGGACCGTGATTGTCCCCATATGAATCGCCATCAGTATCGAAAACTTGTTTCCAATTATCACTAAATATATCGCCATATGGATATTGAGAATTCCAGTCAACCCAGCCGTCTTGATCAAAGTCTGAGCAACCGATACGTCCTAACCATGATGCGCCATAGCCTGTATTGCAGTCATCAATCAAGTCATCGTAACCATCACCATCAGCATCAAAGCATCCTAAATTAAACAGTGATGATGAACCAGACTGCGTCGGACACGCATCACTGAGCGGTGCGTTTTTGTTGTCACCATAGCCGTCACCATCTTGGTCAAGCCATTGGTTAGGAATATTTTCTAGACCATCAATTTCATCAAAGATGTGGTCATTATCTGAATCTTTATGCAAATGGACGCTGGTTATTTGATTGCTTGACGGTTCCTTGATGTAAAGGTGAATTATATCATTTGCATAGGTTGCAGAAAACCCATTCTGGTTGGCTAATCCGTCTATTGGCGAACTATGCCAGATTTCATCAGTGTTGAGTCTCTCAGAAAACTCCATACTGTGCCATGAGATTAATCCGGTGTTGGCCTGCCGGAAAATTACAATAATGTGTTTGTTAGTCTTCACTATGGTGAAATCATCAACACTATCACCAAGATTTTCAGCTATGACCTCCCAGTTACCTTGTGTTCTAGCATAAACAGAATTTACCTGACTATTAACGACAATCAACGGTATATCACCACCAACCGCGTCGATGTGGCTCGAGGAGCTTAGATTCTGAGGTTGAGGTAGTAAAATTGGATTCCAGTTGTTAGAATCAATCGCTTTTTCATAGACCATCATACTGCCTGCTGATGTTAGAGCAGAGAGAACCAAGCCATTGTTATCATCAGCTACCAAGGCCAGTTTGGTTGATAAATCAGATTCAATAGCCACAAAAGAGGTATCAATAGATTGATCATTTACGGTTATAACACTGAGGTTATTGAAATTACCATCGTCTAGGATTGCCGCAATGTGTATTTGACCGTCTTGAGTAACCGCAGTAGCAAACGACTCGGCAAGCAAATTCCCAGAGGTTGACAAGTTTTCAACAGTCCATCCAGCGGTTTTGGTTGCAATGTTTAGTTCCATTGTTACATCATCTCGGAAAATGATAAATGGGCTACCTAAAGCATCTACCATTAGAGAGATCGGTGATGATATATTGGCAGAATCAGCCACTAATTGCTCGCTCCAGCCGGACTCAGTTTGCACATTAATGAACAACTGATTCGAGAATGGGGAATAATATGCAACGAACATATCTCCGTTACTTCCTGCAGTTGATGAGACAAATTCTACATCTGAATTCGTGGCTATCGATGATTCAATTCCGGTATAACCAGTATATTTCCTGAGATTTAATCCGTCATTTATGTAGAAAACATATGGCGAACCTGAAGAGGTGATCGCGAAATTACTGCCGCCATTGAACGGCGATGCTTCCGCTGTGATTGTTTGGATTTGCCAATAATCTGATTGGGAATCACTCTGAAGCGAAATCATCTGCGTCTTACCGGAATCAGCGCTGGTATTTACTGTGTCCAATATAATCCGTGGAACTCCGCTGGTAGACGACTGAATTTTGCCATCTACTGATTCACCAGTTACAGTTACTTCACTTACATCAAACAACTTCCTGCTAAACAGCTGAAGAATTGTATGTTCTGTTTGTGCTTCATCGATAATTGTTGCAGGAAAAACAAATTCTGGTAGGTTATCTCCATTGGAATCACCCTGGCTGGCAATAACACTAGCATAATCTGATGAGCCACTGGCGATAAAGTGACTAGACCCATCAATTATCTCGTTGGAACCTAAGATTAATTCAACTTGACTTTGCTGCATTCCCGCTTTTCGGGTGATGAGTAGGTCGTTAAATCCATCATCGTTAGTGTCTCCAGCAGAAGCAAAGTTAACCCCTAGTAGATCGTTTGCATCTCCGGCGATACGGGCACTAGGCTGGTCAGCAACCCCGCTAGAGTTGCCATAGAATACCCATAAATTCCCACTGTTGAATGTAGTAGTGTTATATGGCTCAGAAATTAATAATTCATCAAAACCATCCTTATTCATATCATTGATAATCTCTACCCGATAACCAAATAACGTCCCGGATGAAATAGATTGGTAGGAGCGATCTGGGTTTGTCGCAAATCCCATCGCACTACCGTATCTAACCTCTACAGACGAGAAACCTGAACTGTCGAACAAATCTCCGGTGTTACCAATGACCAAGTCTGGAAAACCATCACCATTTAAATCGCCATCTGCCGAAATTGATTGACCAAAATTACTGCCTTGCAGCATCTGGTTAGGACTTCCCGTTTTTACCCAAATGTCGTCTGCATCGCTACCATAGAACAACTCGATTTTACCTGTATCTGAGCCTTGCTGGTAATCAATTGAGCAAATTAAGATTTCATCATCATTATCTGAATCTAAATCAGCCACTGTCTCTAGACAGTAACCATACTTGTCTCCTGTAGCAGTCGGATTGGAAACTCCAGAAACCTGTAGTAATGTTTCACTGAGTCCAGAAGAGGAACCGAAGGCAAACTGGACTAGCCCGTCATTGGTATTCGCCCCTGGCGAGCCTATTGCGATGTCATCAAAGCCATCACCATTGTAATCACCGACCGCCAAACCCATACCCATCATTTGGTTATCAGACTCCCCTTCCCAAGTATAATCAGCGACTCGGTTTAGACCAATCGTTGAGCCAAAATAAACTGATACACGTCCGTTTGAAGAGAAGGCCTCTGTACTGGAATATGCTTGAGAGTGGACAAGATCTGTCAAGCCATCACCATTGAAATCTCCAAACAATGCTCCGCTGGAAGCGGTATCACCACTAGAAATCGTGTAATCTGGTACTGAACTTATCTGATTCTTCTGATTGGCTAAGGAACGCTCTACGCTTAGTATAGTGTTATTTTCTATCAATTTTGAGGTGAATAACTTTAGCAAGTCTGAATCGTCTAAAGTCATCCCTATGTCTGTATGAAGGTGCTCCCCTTCTGAGACCAATTGGTATGATGTTAAGCCATTCGTTATGGACATTAGAATGGCTTGGTTTTCTTTAGTATACATCACATATATGTCTCCACTTTTGGTTATTTCTAATTCAAAATCTTGACCAACTGGACCTGATTCAAGTAACCCTGTCTGCCAAAATGCTCCGGTATAATTCACTCGATAGAGAGCCCCGTTATCGTCTCTAAAAACTCCCCACTCTAGATGTTCTGGAGTTATTGCTAGCTCAACGTTTGAAACACCTACATCTTCTAGGATTGTTCTTGTGTGCCACACATCACCGTTGGAATACATAGAGCCTGCATAGGCTATCTGACCCGCCTTTAGGTCACTCCCGTTAGTGTAAAGTATACTCGCACGCTGGTTTTCTTTGACTGCAATTGCGCAGTCAAAATTATTCACACCCTCGCCATTACCGAGTACTTCATCAACCTGAATGTGTTTGAATGTCTCAGTTAAATCAGCCCAATAATAATTGACCGTGCCTTCAATATTGTGCCAGCATGCATTAATTTCCTGTTGCTCTGAAATAACTACATCGGGGACTGTAGGCGTGCCTAAAGAAGGCGACTGTATAATCTCATTATGATAGATATCTAAGTCTGTTTCATACCTAACCATTCCGTTAACAATGTTTTCAATATTGAGTTGTTTTCCCGCTAGGTCATATCCGAATTCCAATGAAAAGTCTGACATTTGTTGTCCATCATCATCTGTGGATAGTGACGCGTTTTGGCTAAGTTCCTTAGCCGGGTTTTGACTAATTGCCATGCTTGAAACCTGAAAAATAAGTAACATCACAAGAAACATCGGCAAGAGCGAGTTACTAGATGGACTTTCCCTCGCCATATTCAACGGATGCGTTGATGGTTGAAAACCATTCCCAAAGAATGCCCAATGACCCCCTACGGGGGTCAAATGTCATTTTGTAGAGTATATTGACAAAGTACGACCTTTTGGCGATATCCATGACGAGTGTGCTAATTGTTGGAAATGCTCGCCATGAAAACCTCTCTAAATGGTCTGAACTAATCGAGGAATCTGACGTAATAATCGCATGTGATGGGGCACTTGATAATTGCTTGGAAAATAATCTAGCAGTTGACATAGTTATTGGAGACATGGACAGTGTAAGCAAAAGTGCGCTTGAATATACCAAACAAAATTCGGTTCAGGTTATTGAAATTGCTGAGCAAAACAGCAATGACCTCAGCAAAGCGATAGTTTACGCAGAAAACCTACAACCTGAATCAATCAATATTATTGGAGTTGATGGCGGCAATTCTGATCATCAATTGGCAAATTATTTGACACTGATCGAGACAAAAACTCACGCCAAAATATATCTGGATGATTGTGTTGTGTTTTGTGCCAGCAGTTCATCACCTGTAACTTATTCTATAGATTTGGGAACCCCGTTTTCTGTGTTCAGTATCGGCAAAAGCAAGACCGTCTGTTTAGCGGGTGGCAAGTGGAAACTCAATGGTGAGGATTTAGAACCAAGTTCTCAGGGTTTACACAATATTGCAGAAGAGAAGGAAATTAGGATAAGTTGTCAAACTGGAAATTTGCTAATTTTTGTTGCTCGCTGAACTTGGCATGTGACTTCTGATGAAGGTCGAGTAGTCAGATTTTTGATCCCATTCCTTAGCCAAGACGTCAACTCGCGCTATTTCTAGGGTTTTTTCTAAACCGCCCCAGTCCTCAATTAACCCTAGCTTAAATGCTGCTTTTGGCGTGTAACCGGGCAAAAAGTTACGCCATACAAACGGAATCCTGCCTGGTGTAATTTTATTTACAACCTTGACAATTGATGTATTACAAGTAGTTAGTAGAGAATGATACCACTCTGCATTCTGACTCAATTGATTCATTTTTTGTGCTATAGCGAGAAGTAGTTGCCGATCTTTGTCTGGCGGTGTGACCGCTCGAAATAAATAATCACGATTCCCTCTAGCATTTGTTCTAAGGCCCAGTAAATCACGTTCATAGCCGATGAGTAAATACAATTCGTAAGACCGCCAAAGTCCCTTCCATGGATGGTATCGCTCGCCCTTTACTCGTCTAGCCTCAAAAGAAATCGAAATACACCTGCCGTCATTGAATTCAATGCTCAGGAAAGTATGAGCCAAACCGTGTATTTTGTGGAAATGGTCAACAACAAACCAAACATCCTTAATTTCACGTAAATCAAACTTAACATTGTCATCCCACCGCTCATCACGGTCTCTAGTTGTCCGCCAAGTGAAGTCTCTTATTTTACTAAACGTGATATGGTGTTCTTCAATTACTGCTGTGGATTGAAATTCACAGTCTGTGTTCCAGTCCGAATCAGTACTTGGCATCCTAGGCCTTATCCTTGTGAACCAGACATAGTATAGCCTAAGCCCGACAATTGTAACAACCAACAGACAAAATATGGTAAGATACTGAAATAAACTCAGTTTGGACAAATCCAGGTAATTCACCACCTTACCCAAATTCTTAATTCAGCGTCCCACCAATCGTGGCTACCATCAGGGTGTTGACGCCACAATACTCCATCACTATCCGTGGTTGTTGGCAAGCCCTCAGCGTCCGGAGAGCCGTCTGAGAGAATCATCGGAGTTGGGCCCAAATCACGCATCGGTAATACTTCATCTGCATCTTTCACTCGTACTAAAATCAGGTAAGATAATACAACAACTACCAAACCAAGAACTCCAATTGATATCCATCCTACGGATTCGGTTTCCGTATCCTCGCCATATGATCTAGATGGCGCAACTGACTTTTCTTCAGCAGTCAACTCAACCCCCGGAAGTCTCACAAGGTTAACTCCATCGATAGCGCTAATTAATTCATTATTTATGACCTCAAGCGAAACCAAATGTACGCCTGCTGGTAAGATTGAACAATCGTAAGTATCTCCGATATCACCTTCGAGTTGGGCACCTTGGATACGCCAAATCTTTTGGAAAGACGTAAAATCGACTGTCACATCTGATTGCTGCATTGTTATCGAACATTCTGTGTCAGTTGTATTGCCATTGCCATTGACCACAAGCGAGAATTCTGGCGCAGGTCGGTTATGGATTGTCAGGTTCAACCAATCTTCTGTTGTTTGTCCAAGATCATTTCGATACGCCTCCTTCAACTCGTAATCACCAGCCGGCCAATGAGAGCAATCAAGCGCATCTTGAGAGTCAAGCACCGTGAAGGGTGCACCAGAAAAGGTTCTGACTCCGCTTGCGCCATAGCGTGGACCGGTCTCATCTGAGAAGATTCGAGATATTGTGCATTCATCACCAGTCTCGATGTGTTGAGGTGCATTTAGTGCTAGCAGTATGGAAGGTGTTTGCAATGCTGGTTTGAGGACATATGTTGGTAACGGGATAGTAGTTATTATGTCCCCGTCTTGATTGACTATTTGCAGTTTTAACTGGTGTTCGCCAGAGGCCCACGCATCATAAATCAGTGATGCATTTGACTGTCCAGAAAATGTGAATTGTAATGACTCTATAACCTCACGGTCTTTGTATTCCCCAACTAGTCGGAGTTCTAAATTCGTGTTGTCTTGGTCTGTATTAAACACCACTACCACTCTTATTGCGTCATTATCACCATCCTGGTTCGTATCGAGTGTGTCATTACGTAGAGCGATGAGCGTCAAACCTGCCTCTGCAAGTGAATCATCAGCAGTTTCCTCGGCAATAACGTTGAGAGAAGTGTAAGACAACGCGGATATAGAACAAATTAGCAGTATTATGGAGAATACAGGAAACAACCTACTGTTCGACAGACTCATCACCTCCATTCTGTCCACCGTTACCTAGAATATTTCCATCAGACACGGCTGGCAAATCACTTAGTGGAGTCATCCCGCTATTGTTATCAGCCGCCAGATTTGCTGCAAAATCTACGTGCTCCTTTTCATCGAACATTCGCTCAGTCATTGACAATTCATCATCTTCCCTTGCCATTTTTACTACAAGGGCTAATGAAGCGCCAAGTATGAATCCAAGTCCGATTATGAGGTAGGTTAACCACGATGCTGCTGGGTCTTCACCCATGATTGCGATAGCCGACTTTAGGGTGCCATATTCGTTTGACCACCCATCTCCATTATTATCTGGACAGCCTTGTAAATCTCTTGTCGAGTCGCCTGCTTTATTGGGACAATCGTCTCTTAAGGCTCCTAACGTAACGTCACCGTAACCGTCACCATCGGTATCTCGCCATTGTAGTGCTTCATTGGGGAAGGAGTCTGCTAATCCAAATGGGTGTGCCTTCCAAGTTTCTGTCGGGTCGGACCAGCCGTCGCCATCGGTATCTCGGCAACCTAATCTATCCATTAACGAGGTTCCTCTTACCTCTGGACACGCGTCTCCTTGGTTACCATCTGCAGCGTCGCCAAAACCATCACCGTCGGTATCACGCCATTGCGTTGGCTCGTGAATAAAAGCATCGCCTAGGTCTGACCATCCATCACCATCGGTATCGATACAACCCCATCGGTCTCCACTCTCGGCGGGACCAACTGAGGTACCAGCACTGTCTGGACAGACATCTGCGGTAGTCCCTTGCGGATTGTCGCCGCGTCCATCGCCATCACGGTCGGCCCACTGAGTTGGGTCAAGCGGCCAAGCATCACCGGTTCCGCCCGGACTAGCGAGCCAATTTGCGGTAGAATCTGACCACCCATCTCCATCTGTATCGGGACAACCCCATCGGTCGAATGTAGAGTAACCGACAGTTGTTTTGCAACTATCTCCACGGACCGATGGGCGCCAAGTCTGACCATCAAAATACTCCAAATTGTCGCCGTAACCATCTGAATCTGTATCATACCACTGACTTGCCTCTTCTGGGAATGCATCAGCAAAGCCATCTGGGTGTGCTATCCATCCCTCGGTTGGATCGGAATAACCATCCTTGTCAATATCGCGGCACCCCAGCCTGTCATAACGTGAAATCCAATCGGATTCGACCTCTTCCGGCGTAGAAAATACACACACATCGCCTTCAAATCCGGTCTGATTGTCACCATAACCGTCGCCATCAGAATCACGGTATTGAGATGGAACTAAGGGAAAATCATCTACCTGAGTCGCACCATAGGTTTGGTTATCACCCCAACCATCACTGTCAGTATCACGCCACTGAGTCGGGTTCTCGGGGAAGTCATCGATTCTTGCTGCCCCAAATGTTTGATTGTCGCCCCAGCCGTCATAATCAGAATCCTGCCACTGAGTCGGCTCTAGCGGGAAAGCATCCGAACCGTTGTATATTGTCCAATTTTCGTCACCGTCTGAGTAACTGTCACCGTCGGTGTCAGGGCAACCGTAGCGGTCTGAGGAGGATGTCCCCGTGATGAACGGACACGCGTCAGGCATAGTTGCCACCTCTAGCCACTGGCCAATGCCCCAAGCCAGGTGTGTCTCATTCCATGCGGGGTCATACCAATTATCACCATAGCCGTCAGCGTCGGTATCAGTCCATTGTGTATTGTCTGCGGGGAAGGCGTCGGCAAGTCCGACTGGGTGGGCAAACCATGGACTTACGCCAAACAAACCACCCGGGTCTGCATCGGAAAAACTATCTCCATCTGTGTCTAAACAACCGTATCTATCGCTGCTAGAACTACCAGAATTGTATGGACATGAATCACCTTGATAGCCGTCTAGGTTATCACCAAAGCCGTCATTGTCAGAGTCTTGCCATTGCGTGGGCTGGAAGGGAAATGCGTCAGCTCCATTGTTGGGTCCCCACCCAACTTCTGGGTCTGAATAACCATCTGAATCGCTGTCGAGACAACCTTTCCTGTCGTATTCAGAGGTCCCCGGAGTGAAATCACATGCATCTTCTGAGTCTATATATCCATCTTCATCCGAATCTCTTTGAGCGGTATCAATTGTCGCTAGCAAATCATATCTAATCTCATCATTGCAATTACTGTCTCTTGCTTTTATTTTAACATAAACTTGGCTTTGTGTGCTTAGACTAACCGTGTAAGATACGTCGGGGTCGTCATCTGTAACATATGTGCTACCAATCTCGGAGCCATCTGGCCGATGAATTGATACATCGCCTTCCCAACCGTCACCCCAAAAACACAACCAATCTTGGTTGGCCAGTGGCTTACCCTGGAATGATATTGTAATTACATCGCCTTTGAAGGCATTAACTTTCCACCAATCAACCTCGTCTCTTGGTGAGCATCCGTCTGGGTTGCAAACTTTCTCTGAGGTTTGAGTATTAGGAGTCAAGGTCGTTGCACTTTGTATGTTATCATCTGCTGATGAGGTTGGAACAAATGTCATCAACAGCGCGACCAGAGCCACGACCATGAATCGCTGCGCGCCCATGATGCCCAATCGGCATATCATCTATGAACTAGACGCTTTTTATGCTAAAGGATAACATCCAAATATTGCTAAAATCATCAAACAATTCCATTTATTGAAGTGACAGAAAAGATTCCCCAACAAACAAAAATAGCGACAATTAATTCAACAATGATCGACTTATTGCCAGTCCGGAATTTGTCGCTGACAGAAATCGCTAGTCCAGCCAAGATGATCGGTGCGCCAACCATCATCGGTATAAGCACAATAGCTATACTAAGCGATGTAGACCTGTCGGGAAAACTAAGCATCAACGGTCCAGTTACAAGATAACTGAAATAGATTGCTAGACCTATAAGAGTAATATTCCATCCCCGATTTCTTGACTTTGGCAACTCTGTTGGGTTGAATGTTCGGTTACAATTAGGGCACAAAACGGTCAGAACTTCATCAGGGAAGGCTAACTTACTTTGGCATCCAGGACACTTTATCCGCATGTAAATTCACTTCTATAGGTCCTGATTTGTCCCAATAATCGACTCATACACTGCAAGAAAATCGTTGGCGTTGTGTTCATAAGTATACTTTCCCAACACCAATTCTCGTCCTGCCTTGCTTTG
>MDSZ01096810.1_pt1 | contig 20442 bp, 18 predicted proteins | sample 811201 | NCBI WGS metagenome assembly MDSZ01 (sample SAMN05326647, study PRJNA326480) | marine metagenome | isolation source: seawater | place: Indian Ocean: North | collected 2010 | reverse complement strand
TAGTTAGCTCCAAATTACTAAAAGGTTTATTAAGTAATTGATTTACTCCAAAAGCAGCTCCAGCAAGCCAATTTACTTGTTGCTTCTATACCTCTCATTTTTAATAGGTTAGGAGTGAGACTGTTATTAATAATTCTATTAGCTTTAGCTTCACCTTCAGCAGCTATCCTTTTTCTTTCTGCTTCACTCTTTTCCTTTTCAAGTCTGAATTGATACGCAAGAGCTTCTTGTTCTTGTTGTAATTTGCTTTCAATCGCATTCTTAATTTGTTCTGGTAGTGAAATAGATCTTATTAGAAGTGATTTCATAACAATATTATTTCCTGGTTTCATTAGAACAAGACTGGCTTCAGATTGTATCAGTGTCTCAACTTCTGAACGTTTTGTTGAATAAATTTCTTCTGCAGTAAACCTTCCCATAACTTGACGAACAGTAGATCTAAATTCAGGTCTAACTAATCTTCTTAAGTAATCCATTTGAAATGTTTCATATATTTCTCCTATGGAATCATATACAGGATGAAAACTCATTGTAACATCTACATTAATATTTAAACCATTTTTATCTAATACATCTATAGTTTCTTCAACTAGATTGTCAGTTATATCAAATTTGTAAATATCATTCCAAGGCATTTTGTAATTAAATCCAGGTGTAATAATATTTTTCTTATCAAGACCTCCGCCAAATTTTCTAAAAATAACAGCTCTTTCTGTTGATTCAACAACAAAAAATATACTTGAAGCAAATGAAAAAAGAATTGTTATACCAAATAGTAAAACAATTATTAAAGAAAGTAGTTTATTGTTTTGCATGACTTTTTATATTTTAATCAAAATTAAATTTTTATTTCATTATAATGAAATAATACTTTTTTTTTCCTTTTTGAATTAATAAATATTTACCATCTAATAATTTCAAATTTTTAATAGAATGATTTTCATCAACTTTGACTTTATTAATACTTACACCTCCATCTTTTATCATTCTTCTTATTTCAGATTTTGAACTAAATATTTTGTTATTAGTAGAGGTTGATAACAAATCAATTATTTCAGAATTTTCAAATAATTTTTTAGGTATAGTGATATTAGGTACAGCAGAAGAAATGGATTCTAATCCATTTTTGTCAAGTGATTTTAAATCATCAAAAGTTGATTTTCCAAACAATATTTTTGAGGTTTTTTTTGCAATATTTAAACTTTCTTTAGAATGAACTAATTCTGTAAGTTCATCGGCAATATGATTTTGAAGAATTCTAAATTCTGGTTTTTTCATGCTATTTTTAATTAAATCCTCTATGAAACTTCTTTCTTTCATTGAAAATATTTTAATATAATTTAAAGCATCTTCATCAGATATGTTTAACCAGAATTGATAAAAATTATAAGGACTGGTTTTGATTGGGTCTAACCAAATGTTCCCTTCTTCGGTTTTTCCAAATTTTCCTCCATCAGATTTAGTCAATAAATTAGTTGTTATTCCAAAAGCTGCACCATTTGCTTTTCTTCTAATCAATTCTGTCCCAGATACAATATTACCCCATTGATCAGATCCACCCATTTGAATTTTTACATTTTTGTTTTTCCATAACCAATAAAAATCATATCCTTGAATCAATTGATATGAAAATTCAGTAAATGAAATACCAGATTCTAATCTGTTTTTGACTGAATCCTTTGCTAACATATAATTAATAGAAATATGTTTTCCAACTGATCTTAAAAAACGAAGAACATCAAAATCTTTAAACCAGTCAAAATTATTAACTATTAATGCTTTGTTTTTTGATTTTTTAAAATCTAAAAAGGTTTCAAACTGTTTTTTAATTCTATTTTGATTATGGATAAGCAAGTCTTCATCTAAAAATTTTCTTTCTTTAGATTTTCCAGATGGATCTCCTACCATTCCAGTTGCTCCTCCAATTAAAACAATTGGTTGATGTCCACATTTTTGAAAAATCGATAATAACATCACTTGAAGCATATTTCCAATATGGAGAGAGTCTGAAGTAGGATCAAAACCTATGTATCCTAAAGTCATTTCTTTTTGTAATTGTTCTTCAACACCTGGAGTTAAATCATGAATCAATCCACGCCATTTAAGCTCTTCGAGAAAGTCTTTCATATAGTGCAAAAATATATATTTGTTTATAATCTAACAGGTGAATAATCAAAATTTAATAAAATATTAATAACATATTATTATTAAAATCTAATTAAATTTAAGTTAGAGACAATCTATGATATACTCCTACAAAAAAATATTAGAGAACTTAAAAAATAATATTTTTTTTAATATATATTTTTTAATGGGAGAGGAATCCTATTTTATTGATAAAATCACAAATTATTTTGCTCAAAATTTTATAAAAGAAGAACATAGATCATTTGATCAAGAAATCCTATACGGAAAAGATACAGACATTAATACAATAATTAATAGATGCAAAAGATTTCCAATGATGTCTGATAAGCAACTTATTATTGTTAAAGAATCTCAAAATTTATCTTTTTTTAAAAATACTAAGCAAAATGAATTTGAAAACTTTATTAATTATATATCTAATCCTTCTAAACAAACATTTTTGATTTTTGCCTTTAAGAACAAGGTATTAGATCAAAGAAAGAAGCTAACAAAAAAAATTATTGAAAGCTGTGTGGTATTGAACACAGAAGATAAAGAAAACAAAATATATGATAATCAACTTCCTGAATGGGTAAAAAGCGAAGTTAAAGAAAATAAATTTTCAATAGATGAAAAAGCAACCATCTTATTAATTGAAAACATAGGAAATAATCTTAACAAAATTGAAAATGAACTTCAAAAAGTTTACTTAAATAAAAAAGACAATGAAATCATCAATTCTAAAGATATTGAAATGTATGTTGGTATAAATAGAGATTATAACCTATTTGAATTACAGGACTCTTTAGTTAATAAAGATCTTAATAAAGCAATAAAAATAGTATCATATTTTGAATCAAACCCAAAAAATAATCCTTTACAAAAAACTATTTTATTCTTATTTAATTTCTTTAGTAAGTTGCTATTTGTAATGTCTCATAAAATGTATGAAGCACAAAAAATATCTCAAATTTTAAAAATTCATCCTTTTGCTGCAAAATCATATATAAAAGCAACAAGTAAATATTCTAAGAATGAGGTAAAAAAAATAATAAAATATTGTAGAGAAATAGATTTAATATCTAAAGGAATTAAATCAAATAATAACAGGGAAGGTATATTATTAAAAGAATTAATCTATAAAATGACTTATGTATAAATCATATTTATTTGTTTTTAGTTATTTTCTTATAACTTTTTTTACATTTAGTTTAAATGCTCAAAAACCCAGTTTGAATTATGAGGTTAATGTATTTAATAATTCACTTAAAGTCTTTGAAAATAAAAATTATCAAATAGCATTAAATGAATTTGAAAATTTTAAAAAACAGTTTCCTAATTCTACTTTAAATAATGAAGCTAGTTATTATGTATTTCTTTCGGAGATTTACACCAATAAAATAGAAGACTATGATGATATAGAAGAATTTATTTTTAAAAATAAAGATCCAAAATATAATGAATTATCATCTTCATATGGTGAATATGTTTTTGATAATGGTAATTATGATAAAGCTATAGAATTTTTAATCCTTTCTAAATTATCAACTTATGATGTGTTATATAAAATTGGATTTTCTTATTATAAATTAGAAAATTATATTAATGCTGAAAATTATTTAAAAAAAACAAGATTATCTGATTACAAAGATGATGCAAATTATTACTTAGGTATTATTGAGATAAAAAAAGGAAATTATAAAGCAGCAATTAATTATTTGAAAAATGTTAGAAAATTTCTATATCAAGACGCAATTAAATATTATTTAATATTTACTAACTATAATATTGAAAATTATAAAGAAGTATTAAAACTGTCAGAAGAAATAGACGAAAATACTTTCAATCTTAATCACATTAATTACATATTAGGCTCAACACATTTTATTATCAAGGAATATGAAAATAGTTTAAAATTTTATTCAAAATATGAAAATATGAGTAAAGTTGATAACAAATTAAATTTCGAAATTGCTTATTCTTTATTAAAAACTAATGAGGTTGATTCAGCAGCATATATTTTCGAAAATAATGCGTTAAATGATGACTATTATGGTCAGTTATCTTCATATTATCTTGGTGATATTCTTTTTAAGAAAAAAAAATATAAATTTTCCCTTAATGCTTTTTACAATGCATATCTCAAAAAATATGATGAAATCTATTCTTTAGATGCTCTTTATAAATATTCAATAATAAATTATGAAATTGAAAATAATGATGAATCATTAGGTTCATTAATTGAAATTAAAAAAAAATACCCTAGTTATAAGACAGAAGAAATAAACTATTTAATTGCTGAAAATTATTTAAAAACAACAAATTTCCAAAAGGCAATTAATTTTATAGAATCTTTGGATTCTATAGGAGAAAAAGTAAAAAAAAGTTACCAACTAATTACATTTCAAAGAGGAGCGGAATTATTTAATCAAGGGGAATTAATTAAATCAATCGCTTTTTTTAAAAAATCACAAACTTATAAAATTGATAAAAATATATATTTAGAATCTTTATTTTGGATAGGAGAGTCTAACTTCATCCAAAAACAATACCCCGAAGCTTATAAAAACTATATTGAATTACTGAATTGTGATTGTAAAATTGATAATTCCCTAAGATTAAATACATTATATTCTATTGCTTATACACTATTCAATAATAAAGAATACGATAAATCAATTAATTATTTTTTATCATATATTAATCTAAAAAAAGAAAATGACAGTAAATTATTAGATGCTAAATTACGATTAGGTGATTCATATTATGCAATAAAAAATTATTCAAAATCAATCGATATTTATAATGATTTGTTTTCTGAATCTAATATTGACAAAAACTACCTTTTATATCAAATAGGTTTAGCTAATTATGGTATGAATAAAATTGAAAAAAGTATTAAAAGTTTTATTCAAATAATAGAAAATGATTCTTCAAATCTAATTGATGATGCTTTATTTAGAATAGCTTCTATATATTTTGAAACTTCAAAATTTAATTTGTCAATTGAATATTTATCAAAAATTATTGACAAATATGGAAATAGTGAATATATGCCTTTTTCCTATTTAAAAAGGGCTGTTTCATATTATAATCTTAAATCATATGAGCAATCTGAAAATGACTATTTGTTTTTACTTAAAAACTTTAAATCAAAAGATATTTATAATGAATCTATACTCGGCATTCAAAAAGTAGTAAACTTCACTGAAAATTTTTCAATATTAAGTGAGAATATTGAAAGATTTAAAAGTCTATATCCAGATGATAAAAGTATAGAATCAATTGAATATGAAACTATTAAAAATTTATATTTTTCTCAGAATTATTATCAAGTTATTTCTTTATCAAATGAATTTATAAACACATATTCCGAAAGCATATATTTAAATGAAGTAAAATTTTTATTAGGTGAATCTAATTATAGATTAAAAAACTATGATGCATCTATTGTTAATTATAAATATCTTATTTCTATTGAAAACAAAAAGTATTTTAATAGGTCTATAAATAAACTAGGAAAGATTTATCTTGAACTGAAATCATATGATGAATCATTAAGGTTTTATAAGATTTTAAATGAAAATACTGTTAATACAAGAGAATTATCAGATTCATATTTAGGAATAATAAATAGTTTTTATAATTTAAACCTATACGATTCTTCTATTTATTATTCTCAAAAGTTATTGAGAATAGATAAAATTTCATATAATATAAAAAATAAAGCTAACTTGTTAATTGCAAAATCATTTATAAAAAATGATCAAAATAATAATGGCATTGATTATTTATTAACAACAATTAATTTAGTAAAAGATGAAAGTGGAGCTGAAGCTCAATACCTCTTAGCTAAAATTTTTTATGATAAAAGTCAATTAAATCAATCTCTTGAAACTTTATACTTGTTAAATGAAAACTTCTCTGAGTTCAATTATTGGAGGGGAAAAGGGTATTTATTAATTGCTAAAATTTTTATTGATTCAAATGAGTTTTTTCAAGCTAAATCAACTTTAGAATCTTTAATTGAAAAAAATAGCAATGAAGAAATTAAAAAAGAAGCTGAAGATATGTTAAATGAAATAAATACTATTGATTAATATGAAATACATTTATCTACTATTTTTTATTACAATTATTATTAATCATCCGATTCTATCTCAAGAAATAGTTGAAAGCGAAGGAAAAATCGAAAATGCTCAAATTTTCATTGAAAAAAATAAAATTATTTTATTGCCAGATGCACAAAAAAAAGGTGATGATTCTATCCAAAACATCAATAAAATTATAAAATATGATTTAAACTTTAACCCCCTTGACTTAAGCTTAAATAAAGAAAAGCTATCGATTGATCAAATAAATGATTATCTAATTAATAAAAAAATAATTAATAACTATAATAACAATTTTTCTGTTTTATATGGTAACTATAAATCATTAATAATCAATTCTAATAATTATTTTGATATTTTAAATAATTTAAAATTTGATGCTAGCTTGTATCACAATTCAAATAAAATTGGATACACAAAAGATGAAAATAGTGGATTTTTTGATTCAAAAATTTCATTTAATTCTTATTACACTGAAAACATTTCTAATTCACATCATAATATAAATCTAAATTTAAATTATAATAGAATCAAAACATTTTATTATGGCTTTATAAATGAAAATAGCGAAGAAATTTCAAAAGAAGACATTGACATTAGAAATAATTTTTTTGAATATAACGTTTCAATTTCAAAAGGAATTAATCATGATCTAAAACAAAAATTAAATTATAAAATTGATTTTAACAATTCTAATTTTAATAGCTATTTATATAATGAATACATATCAATAATTCAAGCTAGTATATCATATGGCATTAACCAAAATATATTTACTAGTTTAACTTTTGATAATTATTATAGAAATCTAAAAAAAAGTAACAATATAATTCTATCAGAAAATCAAAAGAGAAATAATATGCTACTCAATTATCATTTTAATTATAAATTAAAAAATTATGATATTAGACTTGGATTAATTTATGATATTGACTCAAAGCTAAAAGATTATGCTTTATATCCTTTTTTTGCATTTGATTACTCAAATCAAAATGGATATTCTTTTAATTTGTTTTTAGATGGAGGAGATGATACTAACTTTTATTTTTCTAGAATTAAAGAAAATCCCTATTTATTTGATACTAATTTTGAATATATTGATTTAATTGAAAAAATAAATTTTGGAGGTGTATTTGGAATAAAATTATTTAAAAATAAGGGAAACTTAAAATTAAGCTATAATGAAAAAAAGCTATCTAATTTCTTTGTTTATGGAAAATCAAAAAATGATTTGATTCAATCAAATAATAAAAATTTTGATATTTACAGGTATTCAATTTTTTATGATTCAGGTGATGTTAATCAAAAAAAAATAAAATTATTTTTTGATTACTCTAAAGATAAATTTTTTAATACTTCTTTAATTTTCTGTTATAACAACTATAAATTAAATAATTTTTCATATGCCTCAAATTTACCCAAATATGAAATTTTTATATCAAATAAATTAAAAATTAACGATTTTGAAATAATTGGAAATATATCATCTTTTATAGAAACCTATTCAATTGATTCAAATAATAATTCTGAAAAGTTAGAAAGTTTTTTATCTCTTAATGTCAATATAAATTATTTATTATTTGAAAATACAAAAATAATGCTTCAGTTAAATAATATTTTAGACTCTAAAAATGAGATTTATTATAATTATAATGATCTTGGATTTAATTTAAAATTTGGATTTACATATAGTTTGAAATGAAAAAATTAAATGACTATTTAAAAGATGACTACGGTTTAAAAAAAATAGATTTAACTAAAATAAAAAAAGTAAAAAATAATAAAGAAATAAGATTTCTTTTATTTATAGCTATCACCATAACTATTACAACTATTATTGGTGTTTTCATTTCAAAAAAAACAGATGTAGAGATAGCCAATAATATAGAACAAGAAATAAAAAATGAATCAAAAACGACATCAATTTCAGTTGATACTTTAAAAAGTAATTCAGAAATAATTGAAAAAAATGATTTACCTATTACAATTAAAACTTCAGAAGTATTAATTTATGATAAAAAAACAGGAAAATATTATATTATATCCGGTAGTTTCAAAGATTACGAGTTATCTTTAAATGAAGCAAATGAATTTTTAAATAATGGATTTCAAACTTCAATTATTTTACCAATTCAAAATAAAAATGGATATTATAGAGTTGCAATTGACGCGCATTTAAATAAGGAAGACGCAATAATTGCACTAAATAAATATAAAAATACTTTAAAAAAGGAATTATGGATTTTAAAACATTAACACTTCAAATAATTAACGACTCTTCAATAATTGAAAATTCAAATGAACCACTAACAATATCTGTTTTTGATTTATTATTAAAAGGTGGTTTTATGATGATTCCAATTTTCATATTATTTATTATGTCAATATATATACTTTTCGAAAAAATCTTTGTTTTAAGAAGAGAATCAAAAAATATTAAAGGATTTAATAAAGAAATCAGAGATAGGGTGGTTCAAGGTGATATAAATGGCGCAAAATTAATCTGTCAAGAAACAAATACACCTTCTTCTAGAATGATTTTGAAAGGTTTATCTAGAATTAACAGAAATTTAAAAAATATTGAAGCTTCTATAGAAAATGTGGGGAAAATAGAAATATATAATTTAGAAAAAAACTTGAGTCTTTTAGCTACTATTTCTGGTGCTGCACCAATGATAGGTTTCTTGGGAACAGTAACAGGTATGATTCAAGCATTTATTTCGATAGCCCAAGAAGAAGGCGCAGTTAGTCCTAAGTTATTGTCAAGTGGTATATATGAAGCTATGATAACAACAGCTTCTGGACTATTTGTTGGAATAATTGCTTATCTATCATATAATTATCTTGTTGCAAAAGTTGAAAAGTTAATTCATAACATGGAATATTCTTCAATTGAGTTTTTAGATATTTTACAAGAAAAAAGATGAATATTAAATCTAAACACAGAGTAAATTCAATGTTCAGTATGTCTTCAATGACTGATATAATATTCCTTTTGTTAATCTTTTTTATGTTAACCGCTTCGTTTATAACACCATCAGGTCTGCCAATTAATCTACCATCAAGTAAAAGTTCTAATATTGTTATTCAAAAAATTTCAGTTTCAATTACTGAAGAGTTAGAATACTTTGTTAATGATGAGAGAATTGATGTTCAAAATTTAGAAATGATATTAAAAAATGAACTTCAAGGAAAAGAAGGTTTAATTGTTCTACATTGTGATAAAAATGTTCCAGTTGAAAAACTAGTTGAAGTTGCTGGAATAGCAACATTATTGGAAGCTAAAGTTAGCATTGCAACAAAACCAAAAAAATAAATTTTGAAAGATAATTTATCATCAAAAAATAAGGCTGGGTTATTAACACTACTTGTTAATATCATATTTTTTCTTGTTATTTTTTTTATGATTGCCTGGAAAGAAACAATTCCACCTATACCTGAGTATGGTATAGAGATTGGAATTAGTGAATACATTGATAATTCAGAAAATAATGAATTAGATGATGTTGAAAATAAAAATCAAAAAGAAGAAAATGAATCAGAAATTCAAGATGAAAATAAAAATGAATTGAATAATGATTTAGTAGAAGAAGAGTCTATTCAATCTGGAGACAATGTCTTTGAAAAAGAAAATTTAGATGATAAAGATTTAGAAGATTTTAATGATACTCCAATTGATAAAGTTGAAACTATAAAAAAAGAAGTTGAAGAAGTTGATGAAAAAAATACTGAAAAAAAAGCTACTGATGAAACATTAAGTTCAAAGAAAGTAATTGACTCAAGATCAATTTATTCTGAAAAAAGCAATTCTCCATCTGGCGCATCACTAGACTTACAAGGTTGGATATGGAATTCTTTACCTGATCCAAAAGATTTAAGTAAAGAAAAAGGAAAAATAATTTTTGAAATTTTTGTAAATATTTATGGAGAAATTGAAAATATAAGAACATTAGAAACTACAGTTACACCGTCGGTTGAAAAAATTTATAAAGATGAAGTTTTAAATTTATCATTTAGACCTACCTCAACAAATTATAATCCAGCTGATATTTCAAAAGGAACAATAACATTCATAATAAAATCTAGATAAAATGGATTATAATGAAACAATCAAGTTTCTTTATAATCAACTTCCGGTTTATCAAAATTCTGGAAATAAGGCTTTGAATCTAGGCTTAGATAAGATTCAAAAATTATTAATTGAATTTAATAATCCTGAAAAATTTTTAAAAATTGTTCATATAGGAGGAACGAATGGAAAAGGATCGTCTGCACATAGTATAGCTGCTATTTGTCAATATAATAATCTTAAAACAGGTTTATATACATCTCCCCATTTATTTGATTTTAGAGAAAGAATTAGAGTTAATGGAAAAAAGGTTGAAAAAAGTTTTATAACAGAATTTATAAACAAGAAATTAGAAAAAATCAAGAAGATTTCTCCATCATTTTTTGAAATTACGTTTGCAATGAGCTTATATTATTTCAAGAAAAGTAAAGTTGATTTAGCCATAATTGAGGTTGGCTTAGGAGGTAGATTAGATTCAACAAATGTTGTTAATCCATTAATTAGTTTAATTACAAATATAGGTTTTGATCATAAAGAAATACTTGGCTCTACATTAAATAAAATTGCAAATGAAAAAGCTGGTATTATTAAAGAAAATTCTATTGTTATTATTGGAAAAAGACAAAAGGAGATAGAAAATGTATTTATCAATAAATCTAAAAAATTAAATAGTAAAATATACTTTGCAGATAAAGAAGTTCGGATAGTTAATAAAAAAAATAAAGAAATAAATTTTTCCTTAAGTTTTAATAAAAAAATCTATTCAATAAATAGAACCATTTTATCTAACTACTATTTAAAAAATATACCTGGTGTAATTTTAACTTCATATTTTATTTTACAAAGTTTTAAAATAAAAAATAAAGAACCATTTAAGGGAATAGAATATATTAAAGAAACAGGGTTAAGAGGTAGATGGGAAATTCTTTCAGAGAAACCAAAGGTTATTTGTGATATTTGTCATAATGTAGATGCTTTTAATGAAATAATTGCTGAATTAAATAAAATGAATTTTAAAAAAGTATACTTTATTGTAGGAGGAGTTAATTCCAAGGATTGGGAAAATATTATAAAAATATTACCTAAAAATTATTATTATCTTTTATGCCAACCTAATATCGAAAGAAAAATGAATGTTAGTTTACTTTCTAAGATTTTTAGATACCATAATTTGAATCATAAAAATTTTAAAAGTACATCTTTTGCTTTTAATTATATTAATTTAATTGCAAAGAAGGATGACCTGATTTTTGTAGGTGGAAGTTTGTTTGTTGTATCTGAATTTTTTCAAGAATGGGAAAGAAAAAACTAGAAAGGTTCGAAGAAAATAAAAAAAGTAAATATATAATTCAAAAAGGGAAAAGTTTATACAATGATGTAAAAGGAAATTGGAATAAAATTTTCAAAAACAATAATTCAATTAGTTTAGAGTTAGGTTGTGGTTATGGAGAATATACTTATAATTTGGCTAGAAAATTTAAAAATAAAAATTTTGTTGGAATTGATATAAAAGGTTCTAGAATATGGAAAGGTTCAAAAATTGCAGAAAATGAAAACTTAAATAATGTAATGTTTCTAAGAATTAGAATTGAGGAAATAATGGAATTTTTTTCTAAAAATGAAGTTGATTCTATTTATATAATTTTCCCTGATCCAAGACCAAAAAAAAGAGATTTAAAAAAAAGACTAGTTGGTTTAAGTTTTATGAAAAAATATTATCAAATTTTAAAAAATAATGGAAAAATAATGCTAAAAACAGATGATATAAAGCTTTTTGAATTATGCATTTCAACTGTAAAAAATCATTTCAAATATCAAAATCTTTTATCATCAAGGGATTATTATAAATCTTCTTTTTATTTAGAAGATAAAAACATCATTACTAGATATGAAAAAAAGTTTTTAAATATGAATAAAAAAATAAATTATTTAGAATTTAATAAATTTAATTAGCTTCATTAAGAAACTCTAAAACATCAGAAAAACTTGAATAGTCTTTGTATCCAGGTCGAATTTCATTATTTCCTTTAATTGAAATGCCATAAAACAATTTCTTTTTTATCATAATTTTTATGAATGGAATGGAGAGATTGAAACCATTCAAAACTTTAAAATTATTTTCAAATAATTTATTGCATAATGTGAGGGTTTCTTCATTTTCAAAATCTATATTTAACAAAAAGATATCACTGTAATTTTTTAATAAATCATCAATTTTTTTTTTAGTATTTATTTTGTTTGATTTATTAATATTTAAAATTATTTTTTTTTTGTCAAATTCTATTTTTTCTAAATTATGAGGATAATCGATTTGAACGTAATCAAATGAGAAGTTTTTGATAATATCGTTAATATAATCAATATTTGAATTAGAAAACTCACCGATTATACCAACACCAGAAATCCAATTTCTAATTTCTTTTAGGGATTCTAAAGTTATTGAATCATTATTATTTTCATCAAGCTTAAAGCCTATTAAATCAACATTCATAGCTGAAAAATATCTAGCATCACTTAAATTGTTAACTGAGCCTACTTTAACAAAACACTTTAATGACATAATTATAATTCTCATGTAAAAAGAAGTAATTTTGTATTCAATAAAAAACTATTTTAAAATTTTGAGTAAAAACGGTAAAATACTTCTGGCAATGAGTGGAGGAATAGATAGTTCTATCTCATCTCTTTTATTACATGATATGGGTTATGAAGTTGTTGGTATTACAATGAAAACATGGGATTATCAATCTTCTGGTTCATCAAAAAAAGAAACTGGCTGCTGTAGCCTTGAATCAATTAATGATGCAAGAAGTATAGCTGTCAAAATGGGATTTAATCATTATATTCTTGATATAAGAGAAGAGTTTGGTGATTATGTTATTGATTATTTTACAGATGAATATATGAGTGGCAGAACACCAAATCCGTGTGTATTATGTAATACACATATAAAATGGGAAGCTTTATTAAAAAGAGCTAAAAATTTAGATTGTAATTATATTGCGACTGGGCATTATGCTAAAGTTAGATCTGAAAATGATAGATATATTGTTTCCAAGGGTATTGATAAAAAAAAGGATCAATCATATGCGTTATGGGGGATAAGTCAAAAAAACCTATCTCAAACCATATTTCCTTTAGGTGAACTAAATAAAGAGGAAATAAAAAAAATTGCAATTAAAAATGGATATAAAAATTTAGTTGATAAATCAGAATCTTATGAAATATGTTTTGTTCCTGATGATGATTATAGAGGATTTTTGAAAAAAAGAATTAAAAATATAGATAAAAAAGTAGGTGAGGGGAATTTTTTAAATGAAAATGGTGAAATCATAGGAAGACATAAAGGGTATCCATTTTATACAATTGGACAAAGAAAAGGATTAGGAATAGCTTTAGGATATCCAGTATATGTAACCGAAATTAAACATAAAACTAATGAAGTGGTTTTAGGAACATTTGATGAATTAAAAAGAGATGGAATGTATGTGAAAAAGCTAAACATGATGAAATATGATAAAATAGTTGGTAAAATAGATGCAGATACTAAAATTAGATATAATGATATTGGATCTTCATCAATTATTGAACAGATCGATGATACAATAAAAGTTTTTTTTGGAAATGGTGTTAATGCTATAACACCTGGTCAAGCCGCTGTTTTTTATGAAAAAGATGATATAATTGGAGGTGGTTGGATTCATAGTAGTTTTAATCAAAAATTTAATAAACATGAACAAAAAAGAAATATCAGTTTCAATACTAGATTGTGACTTTAATAATATTGAACAAGAAATTAATAAAATAAATAATTCCAGTTCTGATTATATTCATATTGATATTATGGACGGTAAATTTGTTCCAAATATAGCATTTGACAATATAACCATTGAAAAAGTAAATTTTTATTCAAAAAAAAAACTTGATTATCATCTAATGGTTAAAAATCCAAAAGATTATATCTTAAAATGTGTAAAAAATAATGCTGATATAATTTCTGTTCATTATGAAGAAAATGATAATGTTTTAAATAATTTAATTTCAATTAAAAATCTTGGTTGTAGAGCGGGTTTAGCAATAAATCCTTCTACAAAAATTAATCAAGTTTCTAATCTATTTAAACATATAGATATTCTACTATTAATGTCTGTTCAACCGGGGAAGGGTGGTCAAAAATTTCTAGATACTACTTTTAAAAAGGTTGAAGAATCAAAAAAAATTATTGATGAGATGAATTATGAAATAGATATTGAAATTGATGGTGGAATTGACAATAAAGTTTCTAAAAAACTTTTTAAGTTAGGATCAAAAATATTAGTATCTGGAAGTTATATTATTAAAAATAAAAATATCATTTCAGCAATATCAAATTTAAGAGATTAAAATAGAATTATATAACATTTTTTAGCAGTTAAATAAGTATATTTGTATTGCAATTTATTAAGTTCTAATTGCTCCTTTTTTTAGATATGATTGAAGATAAAAATCAAAATATAATTCCTGTAAATATTGAAGATGAAATGAAGGGAGCTTACATTGATTATTCAATGTCAGTAATTGTTTCTAGAGCTTTGCCAGATGTTAGAGATGGTCTAAAACCAGTTCACAGAAGAGTCTTATACGGAATGTTAAATATGGGTGTTAATTATAATAAATCATATAAAAAATCTGCTAGAATAGTGGGAGAGGTTATGGGTAAATATCATCCTCATGGAGATTCATCTATTTATGATACTATGGTAAGGATGGCGCAATCATGGTCTTTACGTTATACACTAGTTGATGGTCAGGGTAATTTTGGTTCTATAGATGGTGATTCTCCTGCAGCGATGCGTTATACTGAAGCAAAATTAAAAAGAATTTCTGATGAGCTTCTCAATGACATAAATAAAGAAACTGTTGATTTTCAACCTAATTTTGATGATTCATTAAATGAACCAACTGTTCTACCTTCTAAAATACCAAATCTATTAGTTAATGGGTCAAGTGGAATTGCTGTGGGAATGGCAACAAATATGCCTCCACATAATCTTTCTGAAGTTATTGATGGTATTATTCAATACATTGATAATAATGAAATTTCCATTGAAGAATTAATGAAATATATTAAAGCACCAGATTTTCCAACCGGAGGAATTATTTATGGATACCAAGGAGTGAAGTCTGCATTTGAGACTGGTAAAGGTAGAATTGTCATGAGGGCTAAAGCAACAATTGAATCAAATGAGAAAGAAAAAGATCAAATAATTGTTACTGAAATTCCATATATGGTAAACAAAGCAAATATGATTGAAAAAACTGCTCATTTAATTAATGATAAAAAATTAGATGGAATTAGTGATATTAGAGATGAATCAGATAGAGATGGATTAAGAATAGTATATGATTTAAAAAGAGATGCAATTCCTAATGTTGTTCTTAATAATTTATTTAAACTTACTCAACTTCAATCTTCATTTGGAGTAAATAATGTTGCTCTAGTTAATGGAATACCTAAAATCCTTAATCTTAAAGAATTAGTAAAATATTTTGTTGATCACAGACATGATGTTGTTGTTAAAAGAACTAATTATGAATTAAAAGAAGCTGAAAGAAGGTCTCATATTCTTAAGGGATATATAATAGCTCTTGACAATATTGATCCGGTTATTGATTTAATAAAAAAATCAAAAAGTCCAGATGAAGCTAAAGGTTCTCTAATTAAAAAGTTTAAATTATCAGAAATTCAATCTAAAGCCATTTTAGAAATGAGACTACAAAAGTTAACAGGGCTTGAAAGAGATAAAATAAATAAAGAAAATGAAGAAATTGATAAACTTATTAAGAAGCTAAAAGAAATACTATCTCAAAAGGATATCAGAATGAATATTATAAAAGATGAACTTTCTGAGATGAAAAATAGATATGGTGATGAAAGAAGATCAAAGATTGAACATTCTGCAGCCGAATTTACCGTAGAGGATATGATTCCAGATGAAGATATGGTTCTTACAATTTCACATCAAGGTTATATTAAAAGAACATCTCTTAGTGAGTATAGAACCCAAGGAAGAGGAGGAGTAGGAGCTAGGGGTGTTATAACTAAAGATGATGATTTTACTGAACATTTATTTATTGCATCAACTCATAACTATCTTTTGATTTTTACTGAATTTGGAAAAGTTTTTTGGAAAAAAGTTTGGGAAATTCCAGAAGGATCTAAAGTTTCTAAAGGTCGTGCAATACAAAATCTCATAAATATAGAAAGTGAAGATAAAGTTCGCTCTGTAATAAATGTTAAAAATTTATCTGATGAAGATTATTTAAATAATAATTATCTTGTAATGTGTACAAAAAAAGGCACTGTTAAAAAAACAACTTTAGAGGCATATTCAAGACCAAGAGTTAATGGTATTAATGCTATTAAAATTAAAGAAAACGATAGATTGTTAGATGTTAAATTAACTAATGGAGATAATCATATAGTAATTGCTAAAAAATCTGGAAAAGCTATAAGATTTCATGAATCAAATGCCAGACCTATGGGTAGGGTCGCTTCAGGCGTTAGGGGTGTAAGATTAGAAAATGAAGATGATTTTGTTATTGGTATGATATGCATAGCCAGAGAAGACTCAGATTTACTTGTAGTTTCTGAAAATGGATACGGAAAACGTTCTTCAATTAATGATTATAGAATAACTAAAAGAGGAGGAAAGGGAGTGATGACATTAAAAACAACTGATAAAACCGGAAATTTAGTTTCGATTAAGGAAGTTAAAACAAATGATGAATTAATGATTATAAATCAATCTGGAATTACAATTAGAATTTCTATTAATGATGAAAATATTAGAGTAATGGGAAGAGCCACTCAAGGTGTAAGATTAATAAAGCTTAACAAAGATGATAAAATTTCCTCAGTAGCAAAAATTGAAATCATTGATGATGAAAATAAAGAATAAATATTCTATATTTAAATTATAACAAAAAAGCATTATGAGATCTATTTATATTATAATATTCATTTTTATCGCATTTTCTAATCTTTTTAGCCAATACAAAGGTAGTGTAAGTAAAGCTGAAAGTTCTTTAAATAAAGTTGAGTTAAAGGGAACTGAGGAAGAAAGAAGAGAACTTTTACTTATTGCAAAAGGTGAAATAGACGTAGCAATTACAATAGAAAAAAATATCTCTAAAGCCAGAACTTGGTTTGTTAGAGGTAATGTTTATGCAGCTATAGCCAAAGGTTATTTAGATATAGATCCATTAGCTGTTGAAAAATCGATTGAGGCATTTAATAAAGTTGGAAGTGATGAAGCAAAAACAAATGATATAACGATGATACAAAATACTAATATTGGTATTCAAAATTTATCAAGTTATTTTGTTAATCAAGCAGTTTATGCACTTCAGGGATCAGAAAATCCTAATTTCTCAAAAGCCTTAGATGAGTTTCAAAACTCTTTAAAAATTAATCCGAATGATACTTTAGGTTTATTATATGGAGGATATGTAGCTGAACAATTGAATAAATTTGATATAGCTTTAGTTTATTATGATAGACTCTTAAAATTAAATAATTTGAATAATGAAAATACCAATAGAGTTTACCAACAATCAGTTAATATAAGATTTAATAATTGTGAGTTAATTGATGATTGTAGCGATTATTTAAAAACTTTAGGTTTAATATCAAAAGCCAGAGAAATTTTTCCAAATGATAATTACTATCCATCTATAGAAATTAATATTGCTATGAAATTAAACAAAGTGGGGGAGGCAAGAAGAAAAATTGATTTACAATTAAATAACGATCCTCAAAATGTAAGTTTATTATTCAATAAAGCTGTACTTTATTATAACCTTGGACTAGCAATTGATTTAGATAAATCTATGGAAAGCAAAATGAAATTAGATAGTTTAGATAAAATCTATGCTATATCAATTAATTCTTATAAGAATGTGCTTGAAATAGAACCAAATAATGAAAGAGCTATTCTTTACATGATAGATGCTTATAAAGCACTTGCTAAACCATATTTTGATATGGAGAGAAACTTAGATTTTCTTGCATTAAAAGGTAAATATAAAGCTGAATCTGATAGATTAAAAAATGAAGGAAATACCAGATTATCTGATGCTCTTATTTATGCAAAAGGTTATTCTAATATGAAAGGAGAAGATATTTCAGAGAATGATATTAATAGTTTATATCCTATTTTTTCAATAGCTGAAGATTATGAGAGTTTAATATCTATTTTAAGTATTTCTATTAAAAGAGATCCATCAAATATGGAATATTTAGAAGTTTTAAGAAATGCTTATATAAAGGTAAAAGATTATGAAAATGCTGAAAATATTTATCAGATTATTCTTAAAAATGAACAATAATTTTTAGTTAATTATTCATCTATTTTTTTATCATCACATTTTTCATGAACATCCGATATTAATCCTTTAAAATGAACGTGTTCATTAGGTAAGTAAATACTTGCTAAAATTTCAATTAATGCAGCTGTAAAAGCTATAGAAGCAGTTATAAATGCTGATTCATAAATAGCTGATATAAATTCAGCAAAATGAAAGATAGAATGAAGTCTAAGACCCCATCTTAAAATTTTAATCATTATCTAAAAATATTTTAATTTCTTTAGAGTATTTAAATAATAGATCATTTGGTATGGGTAAGAGTAAATTATATTGATTTATTTTCCATACATTATTTTCTTTAGTCAGAACACCAGTTCCACGAAAAACTCCGTATTCTTCGTTTTTTAACTCTTCATCAAACCATGCAGTGTTTTTATCTTTGTTGAAGAAAATATTTCTTGAAATTGGATAATATGTCCAGCCATTGCCTTTATCAAATCTTTCTTGTGCATAATTTTTAAAATCTGATTTACTCCATCTTTCAGTAGCATCAGTTCCAAAGAATATTGCATTATCATTAAATAAATCAAAATATAATTCACCATTTGCTTGACTTGCATATTTATGAAGATTATCCAAAACGCTTGATACTAATATCTTTTCATTGTTTTGTGAATAATTAAAGAATATTATTAATAAGTAAATATATATATACATAGAAATTCCTATTTAACATAATATAAATTATATAACATTTAATACTAGGTTAAGATCTAAATACTTAGAATTAAATTATAATATAATTAATATTACACTGTAATTAACATAAAATTAACCTATGAACATTATTAATAACCTATTTTTTATAAATATTTATATAGCCAGTATTTTCGTATTTCTATCATGTACATATAATAATGATAGATCTAAAGACCAAAATCAAAAATTCAGCTTATTTGTTGAAAACTTTAACAATAAAGAAAATAATTACTCAAATTCACTAAATAGATTAAATGAAAAAAATATTCTTGATGAACTTAATCAAGTAAAAAAGGAATTAAATAATTTAAGATCAATTAATATAGATTCTTTATCTAATGATAATATTATAGATTATAAGTTTATTGAAAGTATTCTAGTTGGTAAGGAAATTCAATATGAATTCATCAAATCTTGGGAAAAAGACCCAAGAGATTATATGAATTTTAGACAAATTTCCACTAATATAAATGGCCCAAAATCATGTGAAGAAAAAATAAAATTCCTTCTTGAATACCTACCAATTGTAAAAAATGATCTCAAATTAGCCCCTAATCAAATTATTTATTATGTTCCTAGATTTCAAGAATTGGGTTTATTTATGGCAGAAAACTCAAAATCAATATTTAAAGATGAAATTAATAGTTTTTTAAATGGAACATGTGTGTCCTCATTGGTTAAAGAGAAAGAAAAAATTACATCTTTAACAAAAGAAATAAATATTGAAGTTGTAAATTTTATTGATTTTCTAAAAAATAACCTTCCTAAGCTCGAAAAATCAAGTTTTTCAATAGGTAAAGAAGCTTATAATATAATGCTTAAAAAGGAATTTTTATTGGACTATAACGATGAAACATTATGGGAATACGGGTGGGAAGAATTTAATAATACTATTAATAAAATGGATATTCTAGCTAAAGAAATTGATCCAAATAAAACAACGAAAGAATTACTAATTGAAATTAAAAATGAATATCCTGAACCAGATAAAATGATAGAAGCTCACCAATATTGGGTCGATAAATC
>MDSZ01078497.1_pt1 | contig 20446 bp, 22 predicted proteins | sample 811201 | NCBI WGS metagenome assembly MDSZ01 (sample SAMN05326647, study PRJNA326480) | marine metagenome | isolation source: seawater | place: Indian Ocean: North | collected 2010 | reverse complement strand
TTAGGGAAACATAAATGACCATATCAGTTATAGGGCTAAATCATAAATCAGCTAATATTGATGTTAGAGAAAAGTTTTCTTTTTCTGCTGATAATGCATCACTGCTTCTAAGAAGAATAAAAAAAATTAAAGATATATCTGAGGTTATCGTAGTCTCAACCTGCAATAGAACGGAAATATATTGTGATAGCAAAAATGGTGTTGAAGATATTAAAAATTGGCTTTTAGCTGAGAAAGAATACGAGTCCTTTGGTAAATACCTTTACATCCATCAAGAAGAAGATGCTATTGAACATCTATTCAAAGTGGTTGCTGGACTTGATTCTATGGTTATTGGTGAGACTGAAGTATTGGGACAAGTAAAGACTGCTTACAAGATTGCTCTGGAAAATAAAGCTATCGATGGAAAATTAAAAAGACTCTTTGAGTACTCATTTTCTGTAGCAAAAAATGTAAGGACCAACACAGATATTGGTGGCAATGCAATATCTTTCATGTATACATCTATTCTTTTAATTAAAAAAATATTTTCTACAGTTGAAGAAAAAAAATGTTTGCTGATTGGTGCGGGAGAGATGACCGAACTAGCTCTCAAATATTTAAAATCTAATAATGTCAATGAAATAACGATTTGTAACAGAAAAGAAGAGAAAGGTAAAAGACTTGCTGTTGAGAATGACTGTAAATATTCTAACTTGAATAACCTATCTAATATTATTCATGAATTTGATGTAATTATAACGTCAACCTCTAGTTCTTTACCCTTGATAGGAAAAGGCAATATAGAAAGTGCATTGATTAAGAGAAGTAATGACTCAATGGTAATAATTGACCTTGGTGTTCCTAGAGATGTTGAGTCACAAATTAAGAACCTAGATAACATTTATCTTTATTCTATTGATGATTTAGGACAAATTATTGAAAATAATTATAAGATTAGAGAGAAATCAATTAAAGATGCTGAAGAGATTATTAAATTTAAAATTGTAGAGTATAAGAATTGGCTCTCAGAAAATAGTAGCACTGAAATCATAAGAAACTATAGAGAATATGTTGATGACATAACTAGCGGGATAGTTATTAAAGCAAAAAGAATGGCGAAAAATTCAGAGGATATAAATGAAATAATTGATTATGTTTCTCAAACACTAAAGAACAAACTTGCCCACGAAACTACAATGAAGTTGAAAGAGTTGTATCCTAACCTTGATGAGGATAAGATCGAGAAACTTAACAAGCTCTTCAAAGAAAACTAATGAATCCAGATCTAAGAGCAAAGCTTGAGGGTAATCTCTCAAGTTATGAAGACATTACATCAAAGTTAAGTACACCCGAAGTTTATTCTGATAGAGTTCAAATGAAAAATCTTAATCAAGAACTTACTAAACTTGAACAGAGTGTTAAGTTATATCAGAAATATTTACAAATAGAAAAATCGATTTTAGACACTAGAGAATTGCTAGCGGATGATGACCAAGAGATGATTTTGATAGCTCAAGAGGAACTAAAAAAATATGAAGGTGCCTTAAATGAAGTCGAAACAAAAATTATTGAGGCAACTGTTGAGAAAGATCCTAATGATTCAAGAGATATTTATATGGAAATACGTGCGGGGACTGGGGGCGAGGAAGCTGCAATATTTGCAGGTGATCTATTCAAGATGTACTCGAGATTTACAGAAAAAAATAAATGGGATATTGAAGTAATCAATAGCAATATAAGTGATCATGGCGGTTTTAAAGAGATAATATTCAAAGTTGTTGGTCAAAATGTATATAGTAAATTGAAATTCGAATCTGGTACTCATAGAGTTCAAAGAGTTCCTGATACGGAAACACAAGGGAGGGTTCATACCTCGGCTTCTACCGTTGCTGTATTACCTATTATCGAACAAGTAGATGACATAGAAATCAACCCTGCTGATCTTAGAATTGATACCTATAGAGCTTCAGGTGCGGGTGGTCAGCATGTAAACAAAACAGACTCAGCTGTCAGAATAACTCATTTACCGACTGGTATCGTATCTGAATGCCAAGATGATCGATCGCAACATAAAAATAAAGCCAAAGCTCTGGAATATTTACATTCCCGGTTACTTTCTGCAGAGCAAGAAAAGCAGAAAAAAGATACTGATGAGAATAGAAAAAAACAAGTAGGATCTGGAGATAGGTCGGAGAGAATCAGAACATATAATTTTCCTCAGGGTAGAATAACAGATCATAGAATTAACCTTACATTGTATAAACTAGAACAAATAATGGATGGGAATATTGAACCACTCATTGATGCCTTATCAGATGAATCTGCCAAATGATGAAAACTACTGCCCTAGTTAAGACAGCCACTAAATTCATCGAGCTACACACAGATCAGTCTTATCAAGAGTCAAAGATAGAAGCTGAGGAAATTTTCATGTATGTATTGGGTATAAATAAACCTAAAATGTACTCAAACTTATCTATTAGCATGACAGTAGAGGAGGAGGAGCAAATTAGATATATTCTCGATAAAAGAAAAAATGATATACCTCTATCTTATATTTTAAAAAAACACTTATTTTACAAATACGACTTCTATGTAGATGAAAATGTGCTCATTCCAAGATCAGAGACTGAAGGCATAATTGACCAAATCTTAATAAAAGGTGATGAGTTATATAGCGATAGAAATAGATGTAATTTTTTAGATGTTGGTTGTGGTAGCGGCTGTGTAGGAATAACTATTGCAAATGAGAGACCAAACTGGAATGTTGTTCTAAGCGATATCAGTACGAAAGCGATGATGGTTGCGAAAAAAAATACTCGGCTCTCAAACCAAAAAAACATCAAACTCGCTTGTGGAGACTGGCTGAAAGCATTTGGAGCCAACTCATTTGACTTTATATTCAGTAATCCACCTTATATTTCAGTATCAGATCATAGAGTTGATAAGAGTGTATTATGCAATGAGCCATCTTCTGCTATTTTTTCAGGTACTGATGGACTAGATGATATAAAAAAAATAATCAAATCCTCTCAGAGGGTATTGAGTCAGCTAGGTATCCTGTTTATGGAAAATGGTATTAACCAAGCCGATAAGATAAGACATCTTTTGGAATCAAATGAATTTACAGACATATCTGTTCACTTAGATTATAATAACAAGAGTAGATTCACATCATCTCGTAAAAAATAATGGATAAATACACAATTAATAAATTAACGCATTTGTCAAAGTTAAGTATACCCGATAGTGATATTGATGAGCTGACTATTAATTTACAGAATATTCTCAAACTAATTAGTGAGATTGATGCTGCTCCAACTGATGGTATGGAGCCGATGGCTCATCCTTTAGATTTTAATCAACCTATGAGAGAAGACAAATCAATCAAAGATATTAATAGGTCCGAAAATCAAAATGATACATCAAAAACTAAAGATGGATACTATATAGTTCCAAAAATTATTGACTGACATGGAATTTAAATCTGCAAAAGAGATCTTGGCTGCGATCAAAAATAAGCATATCAGTGCAACTGAAATGACAACTGGTTACTTGAATAAAATAAAAGAACAAGATGGTGAGCTTAATTGTTTTATTACCATGACTGAAGAATTTGCTATTAATAAAGCGAAAGAGATTGACAAAGAGATAGCTAAAAAAAAATTTAGAGAGTTAGCTGGCTTACCCATTGCTCAAAAAGATATTTTTTGCACTAAAGGTATCAAAACTTCATGTGGCTCAAAAATGCTCGATAATTTTGTTAGCCCATATGACGCTACTGTGATTGAAAAACTTAATAACGCTGGGACTATCATGCTTGGTAAGACAAATATGGATGAATTTGCTATGGGATCATCTAACGAGACAAGCTTCTATGGCCCTGTGAAAAATCCATGGGATACTGAATGTGTACCAGGCGGATCATCAGGCGGCTCTGCGTCTGCAGTTGCTGCCAGAATTTCACCATGTTCAACAGGAACCGATACTGGTGGGTCAATCAGACAACCTGCATCGCTGTGTGGAATCTGTGGTTTGAAGCCTACGTATGGAAGAGTGTCGAGATTCGGGATGATTGCATTTGCCTCTAGCCTTGATCAAGCTGGCCTCTTTACAACTGATGCACTTGATGCAGCCATTCTGCTAAAAGAAATATCTGGCCACGACGAGAAGGATTCTACTAGTTCGAGTGTCGAAGTCCCTGATTATCATGCATATTGCCAAGATGATATTAAGTGTAATTATACGATCGGAATACCTGAAGAGTTTACTAAAGATTTAAATGATGATGTAAAAAAAGTTTTTTATGATTCAGTAAAAATATTGGAAAAGATGGGTTGCAAAATTAAGACAGTTAATCTTAAATACACAGGCTTAGGTGTATCAGCTTATCAAGTTGTTGCTCCTGCAGAATGCTCCTCAAATTTATCCAGATTTGACGGTGTGAGATTTGGACATAGGTCAGGCAACTCTTCCAATCTGGAGGATCTATACAGGGAATCTCGTTCTGAAGGTTTTGGGAAAGAGGTCAAGAGAAGGATATTAGTAGGAACATATGCTTTATCTGCTGGATACTATGATGCATATTACTTGAAAGCTCAGAAAGTTAGAAACTTAATTGCTAATGACTTCAGAGACGCCTTTGATGAAGTAGATTTAATCATAGGGCCAACAACGCCAGACAAAGCTTTCAAAATTGGTGAAAAAATGAATGATCCAATTGCCATGTATCTGTCGGATGTCTATACAGTAAGCACAAATCTTGCTGGCTTACCTGCAATGTCTATACCGATGGGTTTTAAAGATAATATGCCACTGGGTTTACAAATAATTGGTAAACATTTTGATGAAAAAAATATACTCAAAATATCACATCTATATCAACAAGAAACAGAATGGCATAACAAAACACCAGGACAATAACTATGTGGGAAACTGTAATTGGACTAGAGATACATGTCCAGCTATCGACTGAAAGTAAACTATTCTCCTCTGCATCAACAGACTATGGTGCAGAACAAAACACGCAAGCCTCAGTTATAGATCTAGCAATGCCTGGTGTGCTTCCTGTATTGAATAAGAATGCCGTAGATATGGCTATTAAATTTGGGTTAGCGGTAGATGCAAAAATAGCTAGAAAATCAATATTCGCCAGAAAAAACTACTTCTATCCTGATTTACCAAAAGGATACCAAATTTCCCAATATGAACTGCCAATAGTTTCTGATGGTAATTTAGAAATAAATGTAGATGGAGACAGTAAACGTATTGGCATTACACGCGCTCACCTTGAGGAGGATGCCGGTAAATCAATACATGATCTCTATGATAATCAGAGTGCCATAGATCTTAATCGAGCAGGAACGCCGCTTATAGAAATAGTATCGGAACCAGATATGAGATCTGCAGCAGAAGCCGTAACCTATTTAAAAAAAATACATTCTATTGTCAAAAGTTTAGGAATAAGTGACGGAAATATGCAGGAGGGATCTTTCAGATGTGATGCTAATGTTTCACTAAGGAAACCGGGGGATGAATTTGGCATAAGGGCAGAAATCAAAAATATAAATTCCTTCAAATTTGTAGAATCTGCAATTAATTACGAAGTAACTAGACAACAAGAACTCCTTGAGTCAGGAGAGTCTGTGATTCAAGAAACGCGATTATATGATCCAAAAAAAGATGAAACAAGGCCAATGAGATCGAAAGAAGAAGCAAATGACTATAGATACTTTCCTGATCCAGATCTACTCCCAGTAGAAATTTCCAAAGAAAAAATTGATAAAATAAGATTAACTCTTCCTGAGCTACCTGATGCTAAAAAAAGTCGCTATAAGAAAGATTATGGCCTTAAGGATGCTGATGCAGAAATATTGTCTTTGAATACAGCTTTATCACTCTTCTTTGAAAATTCGCTTAAGAACACAAAGTCAGACGCTCAACTGGTATCAAATTTTATCTTGAGTGAACTAGTGGGCTTATGTAATAGACATAATATAGATATTTCTAATGTTGCTATAACACCATCAAATATATCTCAATTAATGAATTATGTTAGCGAGGGTAAAATCTCTAGCAAACAAGCAAAAGATATATTAAATGAATTATGGACTAGTGGTTCAAATATTGATGAAATTATAAAATCAAAAAATATTGAACAGGTATCGGATACCGAAATTCTCACCAAAGAGACACAAAAAATACTGGAAAAGCATCCCAAAGAGGTACAAGATTATAAAAATGGAAAAACTAAGCTAATGGGTTTCTTTGTTGGGCAAATTATGAAGGAAATGAAAGGAAAAGCGAATCCAAAAATATTGAATGAGATCCTAAACAAACTACTAGAGGAGCGATAGATGATCAATTTTATTAAACAAATTGCGGGGATGTTTTCAACTGATATATCTATTGACTTAGGTACTGCAAACACGCTTATTTATATGAAAGGTAAAGGTATTGTGCTTGACGAGCCATCAGTGGTTGTAGTGAGAGATGAGCAAGGCGCAAATAAAAGAGTAGAAGCAGTCGGAATTGAAGCTAAGAATATGCTCGGAAGAACCCCAGTTGGATTAACAGCAATTAGACCACTTAAAGATGGAGTAATATCAGATTTCACTATTTGTGAAAAAATGTTGCAACATTTTATCAAAAAAGTACATAAAAGCGCTTGGTTTCGTCCAAGCCCAAGAGTCCTAATATGCGTACCCTGTGGAGCAACTCAAGTAGAAAGAAGAGCAATCAGAGAATCTGCCTCTGGAGCTGGAGCTAGAGTTGTACATTTGATTGACGAACCTATGGCTGCTGCTGTAGGAGCAGGCATGCCTTTGGATGAACCAAGGGGATATATGGTTTGTGATATAGGAGGAGGTACTTCTGAGGTTGCAACAATATCACTTAACGGCATCGTATATGCGTCATCAACTAGAATTGGTGGTGATACATTTTCAGAATCACTTATAAGCTATGTCAGAAGGAACTATGGTTGTGTAATTGGAGATCCCACAGCAGAAAAAATAAAACATGAAATAGGCTCTGCGTATCCAAGTAGTGACTTACTAGAGATAGAAGTTAAAGGTACAAACTTAGCTGCTGGTGTTCCTCAATCATTCACAATAAATAGTAATGAAACACTTGAGGCGCTTCAAGAAGCACTTCAAGGCATAGTAGCTGCTGTGAAAACAGCACTTGAAAATACACCTCCTGAACTTGGAGCAGACATTCATGAAAGAGGTATGGTACTCACAGGTGGAGGTGCTCTCTTAAAGGATCTCGATATGCTAATCAAAGAAGAAACCGGAATGAATGTTATCGTAGCAGAGGATCCTCTCAGTTGTGTTGCGAGAGGTGGTGGAAAAGTTCTAGAAATAATAGATGAGAAAGGAGTAGAATTTCTCTCAATGGACTAAACCGTGTCTTCATCAATTTTTAAAAAAAGCGTAAGTAACTTCTACCTTCTTATGCTCTTAATTAGTTTCTCCATTGCTTCAATCGTACTCGACTTAAAATATTCAAACTCAAACTATATTAGAATAGTAATCAATGATTTTTTGATAACACCCATACAATATCTTGCTAGTACTCCATCAACTTTTTTTACAAAATTTGTTGAGGAAAAAAAGACCATAGAAGAACTTAGACTTCAAATTGAAAATCTCCAGAAAGAAAATACTGCGATGAAGATTAATCTTCAAAGAATAGATGTTCTTGAGAATGAGGTCTCTAGACTTAGATCAATTAAGAAGAACGCTGATTTTAGTTTAAAAAATATTAAAATTGCTCAAATTACACAAATGGATGTTATTCCAAATAAAAAGTCCGTGCAAATTAATATTGGATCAGATTATAATGCTCGGATCGGTCAAACTGTGATGGGCGTAAAAGGTTTGCTAGGTCAAATAGTAGAAGTAAATGTCTATACAAGCAAAGTGCTACTTATCACAGATATTGATAGTAATGTTCCTGCTAAGATTGCTAGAACAGGACAACAAATAATCATCAAAGGTAGATCACAAGATGATATGCTTGAAATTCCATTCCTACCAAGTGATAGTGAAATTGAATCGGGTGATCTCTTAGTGACGTCAGGTCAAGCAAAAAGATTTATCCCATCACTAAAAATTGGAAGAGTTGTTGAAGTCACAAGGAATGAGGGAGAGCGTTTTAGCCAAGTTATCATTCAGCCACTTGAGGATATAAATAATGTTTCTGAAGTAATTATTTCTGTAGATGAAAAATGAGAGTTAGTCAATGTTGATAATCTTAATTACAGTCATCTTGGGATTGTTCATAACGCTGATTACTCTACCACTCGGTTATTATGCTCCAGAGTGGATGCTGTTAGTTATAGTCTACTGGGCAATTGCTGTGCCATCTAATAACAAAATGGTTTTAGCATTTTTAAGTGGTATTATAGTTGACATAGTATTTGGACAAGCATTGGGAATTTCATCTCTATTTTATGTAGTTTTGATATACTTCATTTTAAGATTATATAACTCGCTTAGGTATATGACTATCATACAACAAGCGGTAGTCTTGTTTTTCTTTATTTTTATAAAGCAACACCTTTTAGTCTGGGCATATTACATAATAGGTAGAAATATTGATTACCAGGCGCTGCTGATTAGTGCGATTATCACCGCGTTTGTCTGGCCGCTCATTTATTACACTTTACGCTTTATTAGAAGAAAGTTTAATATTAGCGGTTAAACGGGAAAAAATTATGCTTCCCATCATTCTTTCTGATTACCCAGAGATCGCATTAAATGAGACTCCTCGTGGATATGAAATTAAGGATAATAAAAATAATATGAAGATGACATTGTCGCTTGATGATTACAAAAGAATCATTTCAGAAAATAAAAAGCATCAATTGAGTAAAATCTTAAAGTCCACTGGCTTAAATATCTTAGACTGTACGGGGGGTTTTGCAAGAGATGCAGCTATTCTGACATCTTTAGGAAACAAAGTTACACTTATTGAGCAGAACCCATTAATCATGTCTTTACTCATAAATGCTAAAATGAATATTAAGAATGAGAAGATCAAAAGTATCTTTGAGAGTATGCAAACTAGACTAGGAAATTGCATAGATTTTATAAGAAATACAAATGCAAGGTTTGACTATATATACTTTGACTTTATGTTCAATAATAAAAAATCTTCATTGCCCTCAAAAAAAGAGCAGTTTTTAAGAAAAATAGTTAAAACTGATATAAGAGAAAATTTGGATATTGTTAGAGAAACACTCATACGAGTATCTAATAAAATAATAATTAAGGAGCATATTTCCTCAAATGATTATAGAGATTTTGATATTATAAACACATATAAAGGTAAAACAGTCAAATATCATCTATTAAAAGGAAAAAAATGAAGATTACGCAGTATCTTAAAAATAAGAAAAATATAAAAATATTATGCTTGGTAGATGACAAAGATGTCTTAAAGAATATGGATTTGGCCGATTACAATAATATAAACTCACTTAATGATTACGCGAATCATCTATTCTCAGATAACGAATTAGTTGTCATAATCATGAATCATAAACATCTATTCCGAGATGATATTTTCAAAAAAAACTTTGGGCTACAGAATATAATGTTGCTGGTGTTAAATGATGAAGAATTTAATAAAAACATGACAAAGTATACCAATATGCTTTTTAGCTATGGATACAAATACTTTGGGTTATCAGATAATGACAGGGCACAAGTATTTATCTATGATATTTCTGAATATAAAGATAACCCTGACTGGTTAAATAACAAAAACTGGGCCAATCCAGAACTATGGGAGAAGTGAAATGAAAGATACCATAACTAATGCAATCTCAAATCAAATTAAATTAGAAGATTTATTGGTGGAAGGTTCAGAATCAAAATATACTGTCGAAATAGTAAGTGATGAGTTTGTTGACAAATCAATCATTCAAAGGCACAAGATGATTTATGCCATTCTTGATCAATACATTAAGACAGGCGAGATTCATGCTTTGACAATTAAAGCAATGACACTCGATGAGTCAAAAAACTAATTTCTGGAAAAATAGAAAGATAATCCATATTGATATGGATAGCTTCTTTGCTTCAATTGAAGTTAGAGACAATCCGAGTCTTAAGAATAAACCTGTTGCTGTCGGCGGGAAAGCTAATGAGAGAGGAGTTCTCACCACATGTAACTATTTAGCACGCGAATATGGTCTCCATTCCGCGATGTCCTCTAAAAGAGCGACTCAACTGTGCAAGGATGTAATCATACTACCGGTCGACATAGCTAAGTATAGAAAGGAATCGATAGAAATATTCAAAATTTTTAAATGCTACTCAAAGAGAATTGAGCCTGTCTCGATAGATGAGGCTTTTTTAGATGTCACCGAATCTAAATACTGTAATGGCAATCCTGAAGAGATGGCAAAACAAATAAGATTATGTATAAAAGATGAATTCGGTCTTACTGCCTCAGCTGGTATCTCATCAAATAAATTAATAGCTAAAATCTGTTCGGATTGGAAGAAACCAGATAACCAATTCTCTATTGATGATGATAATATTGCATCATTCATTAAAAACGTAAGTTTAAAATCAATCCCGGGAATAGGTAAAGTAAATTACAAAAAGTGTCAAGACTTGAACATGGCTACATGTAAAGACATGTATGATATGTCAAGAGGGGATCTAATTAAGTGGTTTGGTTCCTACGGAAATACTTTATTCGATCTAATTAGAGGAATAGATGGTAGAGAAGTTGAAACAGATAGAGTTAGGAAAAGCATAAGTGTAGAGGATACATTTCTACATGATTTAAAAGATGCCAATTCTTGTTTAGAAAAAATTTCTATTTTATATGAGAAGTTAATCAGTAGATGTGAATCTGCAAAAATTAAATCTGATAGTATAAGTGATATATTTGTTAAAATTAAATTTAGTGACTTTGAAGTTATTACAAGACAGAAAAAAACTAATAATTTCAATATCAGTGAATTTATAAACTTATTCACTACTAACTTAGAGTCAATTACTAAGCCAATAAGACTTCTCGGTCTTGGGCTCAAGATAAATCAGGAAGAGGAGCCTACGCAGTTTGACATTTTCAATAGATAATTTTAGCTATATCTTATAAACTATGATATGAGAATATGTCAAAGGGGTAGAAATTATGAAATTTGAGACTATAGCAATACATGGCGGGTATTCACCAGAGCCAACAACAAAATCAGTAGCGGTGCCAATCTACCAGACGACATCATACTCTTTTGATGATACACAACATGGTGCCGATTTATTTGATTTAAAAGTAGCTGGCAATATCTACACTAGAATTATGAATCCAACTTCAGATGTTCTGGAAAAAAGAGTTGCCGCAATGGAGGGTGGTATCGGTGCATTAGCACTAGCCTCAGGTTCTGCTGCTACGACTTACGCAATAATGACGATCTGTGAAGCAGGAGACAATATAGTAAGTACAAGTACTTTGTATGGTGGAACATACACACTATTTGCTCATCAACTTCCGAGATTTGGGGTTGATGTTAAATTTGGTGATCATGACGATATACCAAGTCTTGAAAAACTTATAGATAAAAAGACCAAAGCTATTTTTTGTGAATCTATTGGTAATCCTGCTGCTAATGTTGTTGATGTGCCTGAGATAGCTAAAATTGCTCACAAACATAATATTCCCTTGATTGTCGATAATACTGTTCCCTCGCCATACTTGTTTAGACCTATAGAGCATGGTGCAGATATAGTGGTCCATTCACTAACAAAATATATGGGCGGGCACGGCACCACAATAGGTGGAATCATAGTAGACTCTGGAAAATTTCCATGGGCGAAGCACAAAACTAAATTCAAACGTCTAAATACACCTGATATGTCTTACCATGGTGTAGTGTTTACTGATGCTATGGGTGAAGCTGCATTCATAGGTGCAGCAAGAGTAGTGCCACTGAGAAACATGGGTGCTGCTATATCACCATTTAATAGCTTTATGATATTACAAGGTATTGAATCACTTCCTGTGAGAATGGATAGGCATTGTGAAAATGCAACAAAAGTTGCCGAGTTTTTGGAAAATCATAAAGGTGTAACCTGGGTAAATTATCCTGGCCTAGAATCTCACAAAGAATACAAGCTAACAAAAAAATTAATGAATGGCAAAGCATCAAGCGTTCTGAGTTTTGGCATTAAAGGAGGCATGAAAAAAGGTGGTGTTTTTATAGATAATCTCAAGTTGATTACAAGACTAGTTAATATAGGTGATGCTAAATCTTTAGCATGTCATCCAGCTAGTACTACTCATAGGCAACTGTCTAAGAAAGAGCTTGAAGCTGCAGGAGTGCCTGAGGATTTGGTGAGACTATCAATTGGACTTGAGAATATTGACGACATACTTGATGATCTAGACCAAGCTCTCAAAGTATCTCAAAAATAATTATTTCTTTATATAAATTTTATTGCCGGATGCTGCGAATTCTTTCGATTTCTCTTTCATACCTCTATCGACAGCAATTTTGATATCCTTGATATTATACTTAGATGCATAATCACGAATATCTTGTGTTATTTTCATAGAGCAAAAATTAGGGCCACACATAGAGCAGAAATGTGCTGATTTAGCACTCTCCTGAGGAAGAGTTTCATCATGAAATTCCTTAGCTTTGTATGGATCTAGTGATAGGTTAAATTGATCTAGCCACCTAAACTCAAATCGTGCTCTAGATAACTCGTTATCTCTTTCAACAGCAAAACTGTGACCTTTTGAAATATCTGATGCGTGTGCAGCGATTTTGTATGCAACGAGACCGTCTTTCACATCCTCCTTATTGGGTAAGCCCAAGTGTTCTTTTGGAGTGACATAACATAATAAAGAGGTTCCGTAAGAACCAATATTAGCTGCGCCAATTGCAGAGGTTATATGGTCGTAGCCAGGAGCTATATCAGTAACTAATGGTCCCAAGGTATAGAAAGGGGCCTCACTGCAGTAATCTTCTTCTAAGGTGACATTTTCTTTAATTTTATTGAGAGGAACATGACCAGGTCCCTCAATCATGACTTGAACGCCCTTTGATCTAGCTTTGTTGGTTAATTCTCCTAGTGTCCTCAATTCCAAGAATTGCGCTTCATCATTAGCGTCTGATATTGACCCCGGTCGGAGACCATCTCCTAGAGAAAAAGAAACGTCATACTTTTTCATAATGTCACACAAATCATCAAAATTATCATATAAAAAATTTTCTTTGTGATGTGCTAAACACCATTTAGCAATTATAGAACCGCCTCTAGAAACTATTCCTGTTAATCTTTTTGTTGTGGTAGGGATAAAGCTTAATCTTAATCCAGCATGAATAGTAAAGTAATCTACACCTTGTTCAGCTTGAGAGATAATTACGTCACGAAAGATGTCATAACTTAGGTCCTCTGCTTTTCCATTTACTTTTTCTAAAGCTTCATATATAGGGACAGTTCCAATTGGAACGGGAGAATTTCTAATAATAGCTTCTCTAGTTTCGTAAATATTTTTTCCTGTCGACAGATCCATAACGGTATCAGCGCCCCATCTTACAGCCCATAGTAATTTATCTAGCTCTTCCTCAATGTTTGATTTTACAGGTGAGTTACCAATGTTAGCATTGACCTTAGTAAGAAATTTTTTACCAATTATCATAGGTTCAAGTTCTGGATGCTTCATGTTACTTGGAATTATTGCTCTACCTGACTCAATTTCTTTTCTCACAAATTCTGGAGTGATTTGTGATTCCTTTTTTGAATCAAAACTATTTTCTCTAGCTGCAACGAACTCCATCTCCTTGGTAATTATTCCATTTCTAGCGTAAGTAAGCTGCGTGACATTGTCTGTAAATCTAACATCAGATTCATATTGTTTTTTTCGTTTTTGAAGCCAATCATTTCTATCTTTTGGCAAACCAGTGTCTAGATTTATCTCATAAGTAGGATTTGTATATGGCCCAGTGGTGTCATAAACATGAAACTGTTTATCTGCACCAGAACTATCAGATATAGTAATCGCACGATATGGTATATTCAAACCATCAATTTTTTTGAAAACTTTCTCAGAGTTTGGAAAATTTACCTTATATTCATTGAGATCAATTTTATCTTTTTTCATATGATAGTCTTTATATAGTTCAATAGTAGCATAAAGATAGATATAATTACCTGATGAGTACAAATGATCATCTTAACCAGATCTATAGATGTAATTATATTCTAGATGAAAAGATACTGTGTGTCATCAGAAAGATTGAAAGAGACAACTTTGTCCCAGAATCATATAAGAGTTTTTCATATTCAGATATATCAATACCTCTTGGACCAAATTCTCATATGCTAACCCCATCCTGTGAGGCTATGATTCTCCAAGAGATGGAATTCCATGAAAATGATAATGTATTAGTAGTTGGTAATGGAAGTGGTCATTTAACTGAATGTTTAGCGTATATAACCAATTCAGTGAGTGCATATGAGCATGATGCCTCAATATATGAATTTGGTAAGAAGAATTTGGATGCACATAGCAAGAATAGACACCGAATATATCTTTATAATGAAAATATTTTTAATTCTGTTGAAAAAATATCCAAATATACAAAAATTGTTTTCACATGCTCAATGAAATCATATAACTCATTCGTAAAGTATTTAGGTGAAAATTCGAAGACTTTTACATTTTTGTGGCAAGAAAAGTCCCCTTACAGCACCGGTATAGTAATTAACAAGGCAAGAAATAGTTACACACTTAACAAAAATATAGTAACATCACATACTGATTTAATTGTTGAGATATAATGCAAGAAAAAACACCTTTAGAAATAAAAGAAATGATCGATTCTAACCCATTGGTGAAGGTCATCGATGTCCGTGAACAGTGGGAGTTTGATAAATGCCACATAGAAAATAGCACTCATATTCCTATGGGTAAAATACCTGATTCCATAAATCATTTTGAGGACTCAAATGAATATGTAATAGTCTGCCATCATGGAATCAGAAGCAGAACAGTAGCTCTTTATTTAGAGCAGAATGGTGTTAGCAACTTATATAATCTAACTGGTGGACTAGATAAATGGTCAGATGATGTAGACCCTGATCTAGAGAAATACAAATGAAAAAGTTCTCATTAGTACTTCTACTTTTCTCGATAAATGGCTATGCGACCGATTTGATCAGCCTATATGATAGAGCAAAACAGCACAATATAGATATCCTTAATAATCAAATTGATGTAAGTATCGCCAATGAATCTCTAAAACAAACTAGATCAAGTGTATTTCCAGAAGTAAATTTCAATGCTCGTGCCAGCGAGACTACCATAGAAAGATATAAATCATCAGGAGCATATAACCCGGCTGATTATGATAGAGATACATACAACCTTTCAATAAGACAGCCATTGCTTCACCTATATGTGTTTGATGAAATTAAAAAAGCTAAAAATACTTTAGAGCAAAATGAAATTACTAAGAGTAACGCAGATTCATTGCTCATACTTGAAGCAGTAAGAAACTATTTCAATCTGATAAGATTCAATAATAAAGTTGATCTAAACCAGGCAATAAGCGATTATCAAAAATCAAAATATATGGCTTCCATTAAATTGTACGAAAGCGGGAGTATATCGCAAGAAACATATGAGAATTTTAATAATGATTATGAATCATCTAAAAATGAATTAATCATTAGTGAGAATAATCTATCACAAATTAAAAATGATGTTTATATATTCTCAGGCAAGGAACTAAATGATATTAATGATATTGAATTGACAGAACTTGACCACAAAGTTTTTGATCTAAATAATCTCCTTAATTCAGCTTATATAAATAATAATACTATTCGTATGTCGAAACAAAATGTGAATATTAATCGAAATGAAATAGCGGCTCAAAAATCACGCCATTATCCAACAATTGATTTAGTTGCTGAATATAATTATCTTGATATTACTCAAGGTGGGTCACAGTTTGGTGCTACCACTAGAGAAGATTCTACCATATCATTCGTTCTAAACTTCCCAATATTCAATGGCGGATATCAATCCTCGAAAATCAATGAGGCACGACTCAAATATCAAAAAGCTAGACTTGATCATAAGCACTCCAGAAGAACAGTAAAGAAAGAGATAATAGATAATTTCAATAATTATAATGCAAACAAAAAGCTGTATGAGACATCATTAATGAAATTGGAGACGAATGCAAAAAAATATAAGAATTCGCAGATTGGGTTTGAAAAAGGTATCTACACTAACAGTCAAATGCTTGGCGCTAGAGTTGAATACCTCACTACCCTATTTGATGCAAAGAATATTATGATGGATTATTTATATAGTGAGTTAACCATTGAGTATTTACAAAACAGTTTAGATACTTCTTCTTTGAGAAGAATTAATTCCTATCTCGTGTGGTAATGCTTAAATATAATTTTTTATTATATTTAACCTCACCCTTTATTTTCATTAAACTTATTTTCTACGGATTAAGGAACTCAACAAAGTTATCCTTCATAGGCCAAAAATTATTCGGAGCGAAACTAACCAAAGCTTACTCAGTTTGGCTGCATGCTGCGTCAGTAGGTGAAATGAAAATAGCATTACATGTTACAAAATGTCTGAGAAATAGAGGCCTTAAGGATATTCTCATAACGTCAAATACGCCATCCTCTAAGCTTATTTTTGATGAGGCTAAGCTTGATAATGCAGATCATGAATATCTTCCATTTGACTTTTTTTTTGCAACAAAGAAATTTACTAAGTCCATATCTGCAGATTTATTAATTATTATAGAAACTGAAATATGGCCTAATCTTTATTATCATTGCAATATAAATCGTACAGACATAATAACTATAAATGCAAGGTTTAATCCACCAAAAGGGATTCTTGGCTTATTGTCCAAGGGATTATATAAAAATACACTTGATAAAGTTAATCATTTTTACTGTAAATCAAAAAATGATGTAGGAGCTTTCAAAAAATATGTAGATGGAAAGAAAGTTAGTTTCATGGGAAATATTAAACATGCATTGGTAAATAATGATGTGACATCTGAAAAAATAATCGATAAAAAGTATGTCCTTCTCGCATCCTCTCATCATAGAGAGGAGATACTTATAATTAAAGAATGGTTGAAACTTAAATCAACTAAGTATCTTCTTGTTATAGCGCCTAGGCATCCTGAGAGACTTGGAGATATATTATCAGATATACCATTATCAGGTGTAAATATAGCTATTAGGACCAAGAAAGAAAAAATAAGAAATTCAACTCAAATATATATTGCAGATACTTTGGGCGAAATGGATAATTTAATTAAATATTCAGAATTCACTATATTTGGTGGATCATTTGTTGATGTTGGTGGACATTCATTTATGGAGGCAGCTGCGCACTCAAAAGCGATAATAGTTGGTCCCTACATGTATAATTTTGTAGAGGAAACTGAGGAGTTTTTAAAAAATAACGCGCTAATCATGTGTCAAAAACCAGAAATGCTTAAAAATATTTTTGAGAAGCTCTTCAGGTCAAAGTCTAAGAGAGAAATATTTGAAAAGAATGCTAAGCTATTAGTAGAAGCAAAAAAGTCGATTCTAGATGACTATATTGTAATTATAGAAAAACATGCTAATTTTCAATAGCTCTTAGAAACTTTTTCCAAACAAAACTCGTAAATAAATCATGTTTTTTGAGAGAGTCTCTGAATTTTGAAATCACCTGTGACGAGTTAAGTTTCGAATTTCTTTTCGTTGTATTTATCATAACTTTATCGAAATCTATAAACGAAATTTTGTTTGCTTCATAATTAATGATTATATTTTTCAGGTTCATATCAAAATTATAGACCCCATTCTCAAACATAAATTTAAAGCAAAGTCCAAGCTGTTCCTCTAAATTAGATTTTTCTTTTCTCTTTAAAGCCAGATCAAGTGTTTCGCCTAATATTTTTGAAAGTATGATGTCACCAGTATAAAAAAACCTATTTCTTATAATATAAGAAAATATAGGGGTGCATAACTCGACTTTATCTATTATCCAATCATTTTTGGAGTTTTGAACAATCTGTATAAAATCCATATAGTTTTTATGTTCTCTAATTGGCCTTGTATTTTTAAGACCATAGAAAAAGTATTTATCTCCAAGAAAGTGCATTGCCCCTTTCCTACAAAAATGTTTTTTTATCAATCCATTATTTAAGTCAAGAAAATTTGATGAATTAGACAGTCTAAATTCGTCGGATTCAATAGAAGCTAATATTCTATCTTTAAGTATTGGTTGGATAGATGAATCGTAACAGATATACTGGTCATTAAACTTGTGAGTGACGATTGAACCGAATTTCGTTTTTATCATATGGTCAAAGAAAATAATACATCAATATCAATATGTATTCTAAGATTATCCTCAATTGGAGATGTGTCTCATATTATACCAATAATATCAACAATAAGAAATGAATACCCAAGAGCAAGGATTAGTTGGGTAATTGGCAAAACTGAACATCAGTTGGTTAAGAGCATCAAAGATGTTGAGTTTATTGTAGTAGATAAAAGCAAAACTATTGACTCAATAGTTGAATTACGTAGATTGCTCAGAATTAACAAATTTGATGTAGTTCTTCATATGCAAAAATCGCTAAGATCTAAACTAATTTCAAAAGCAATTAGTGGGAGGGTAAATGTTACTTTTAATGATATTGATACTACACAATCTCATGTAATAGATCATTTTTTTGGGTTTCTAGAGAAAATAAATATAGAAAAAAAAATACTAGATTGGCAGTGTAAGAGTATCCTCAGTGATAATGAAGTGTTTATAAAAAAGAATAAACTTATGGAATCCCAACCATTTATTGCTATTAATCCGTTTACGAGTGTTCGTTCAAATAATTTCCGAGAGTGGAATTATGATAACTTTGCCACTGTATCAGAATATTGTAAGAATCAATACTCCCTAAATACTATAATCCTAGGAAAAACTAATCGTGATAGGGCCGACAAACTTCGTACTTGTTTTAAACCAAATAGTGGCACTGTCGATCTAATTAACAAAACAAGTCTTAGCGAAATGCTTACAGTACTAAGTTTAAGCAAATTATACATTGGCCCAGATTCTGGAACGCTTCATATGGCGAGAATGGTTGATATACCGATAATTGGTCTTTATGCAACATCCAACCCTCACAGAACTGGTCCGTATCAAAGGATGGAATATGTGATCAATAAATATGAAGAAGCTGTAGAAAAATATTTGGACATCGGAGACAAAAGCATTAAGTGGGGTGAAAGAGTCAGAAATGCTGATGCGATGAATTTAATAACAATAAATGATGTTAAGGATAAAATTAAAAAAATATTTAAGAAGTGATTTTTTTAATACGTTCAATGATACTTGTTGTAGATTTTTGTTCGATTATATCAACTAGTTCAATTTTTTTATTTTTTTTTATCATATAATCAGCACCAGCTATATCATCTACATTATAGTCTTTACCTTTGACCAATATATCGGGTGTTAGTTTCATAATTATCTCCTCTGGTGTGCTTTCATCAAAAATAAAGATATAATCGACTGATTCTAAACCTGCTAATACATATGCGCGATCATGATGAGTACAAATCGGTCTAGAATTTGACTTGAAGCTTTTAACTGATTTATCAGAATTAAGTCCAACGATAAGAAAATCTCCCTTAGACTTAGCTTGCTCAAGAATATAAATATGGCCAGGATGTAATATGTCAAAGCAACCATTTGTAAAAACGACACATTTACCTTCTTTTTGCTTTTTTTCGACAATAGCTTTTAAACTATCAATGTCTGAGATTATTTTAGAGTTTTCTAATAGCATTATTTAAATCAGATTTGCTAACACTTACAGTTCCTAAATGCTGTATTGATAGTCCTGCAGCAATATTTGCTAACTCACATGATTTTTTAAGAGTTTTATTGGATGACAAAGAGGCAGCCAAGACTGATATTACGGTATCACCGGCGCCAGTCACGTCGTATACCTCTTTCTGCGAGGTCGCAAAAGTAATTACAGACTTTTTATCAAAGAGTACCATGCCATTTTTCCCAAGCGTCAATAATAAGGCATCTAAGTTGAGGGATTCCTTTAACTCTTTGCCTTTCTTTATCATATCATTCTTATTTTTTGATTTGCCAACTATTGTCTCAAATTCTAGTTCGTTTGGTTTCACCAAATAGGCGCCTTTATATATAGTATAGTCTGTACCTTTTGGATCAATTATAACTTTTATTTTATATTGGTTAGCAAGGTCTATTATTTTATTTGCAAGTGGTTTTATTACTCCCTTGTCATAATCTGATATCACAATCAAGTCAGAAGATTTGACATATTTATTAATCTTCTTAAATAAGGGATCATGCATGTTAGATTTATTTTTATCCTCGTGATCAAGTCTCATTAAATGTTGATCATTAC
>MDSZ01105057.1_pt1 | contig 20452 bp, 21 predicted proteins | sample 811201 | NCBI WGS metagenome assembly MDSZ01 (sample SAMN05326647, study PRJNA326480) | marine metagenome | isolation source: seawater | place: Indian Ocean: North | collected 2010 | reverse complement strand
TTTGGCTTTGTTTATATCGATTAGTCCCGCTCCCGGCACAGGGCGGTTCCAGTATTCTGGATAATCTCTGCGTAGCTTTGAGAACTGATTGGCCAAACGCCTACACCTACAACAATTCAGTAGGGCTCGACCATTGTCGGTGGCGAAGACTTGGGAGTAGTAATAAGGTTTGATCACAGCGCTATTTTAGCCTGTGACTCTCCGACCTCAAGCCAATCAATTGCCTTCTATGAATGTAAAATGCAAAGACCAAATTAATGAAAGTGTTTCCATTAGTCGGTGGTCTTCTTCGAAACAGAAAACTTCCCAGTACAGCGGTCCCAAAAGTGAGCACCCTAAAAAAAAGCTTGCAGATTGGTTTGCGCGCGCCCGAGGATCAACGCGTGAATATCGTGCGTACCTTCATAGGTATTGACCGTTTCGAGATTCATCACATGCCTAATTACGTGATACTCGTCAGATATGCCGTTGCCGCCGTGCATGTCCCTTGCCATACGGGCTATTTCCAAAGCCTTACCGCAGTTATTTCTTTTCATCATAGAGATGTTCTCGACAGGGCAATTATCATCATCCATCAAACGTCCTATTCGAAGCGCGCCTTGCAGACCCAGTGTAATTTCCGTCTGCATATCGGCGAGCTTTCGTTGGACGAGCTGGTTAGAGGCCAAAGGACGACCAAATTGTTTTCTTTCTAACGTGTATTCCCTGGCGGCTAGCCAACAAAATTCAGCCGCTCCCATTGCCCCCCAGGCAATGCCATATCGGGCCTTATTCAAACACCCAAATGGACCGCTGAGACCCTTAGCATTGGGCAATAAGTTTTCTTCTGGCACCTCTACTTCATTCAGTACGATTTCCCCAGTGACTGATGCCCTTAGGCTGAATTTACCCTCAATTTTTGGTGTCTCAAATCCTGGCATTCCACGTTCAACAACAAAACCTCTTATCTTGTCGTCAAGCTTAGCCCAGACCACCGCCAGGTCTGCGATTGGTGAGTTGGTAATCCACATTTTTGCCCCGTTCAAGAGGTACCCACCGTCGGTTTTTTCCGCTCGTGAAATCATACTCCCGGGGTCCGACCCATGATCCGGTTCGGTAAGACCGAAACACCCCACCCATTCGCCGGATGCAAGCTTAGGTAAATATTTTTCTCGCTGGGCTTCGTTACCGTAGGAATATATTGGATGCATTACTAGTGAGGACTGAACGCTCATGGCGGAGCGGTACCCTGAATCAACTCGTTCAATCTCACGCGCAACTAAGCCATACGATACATAATTTACATTAGAGCAGCCGTACTTTTCCGGTAGCGTTGGGCCTAACAACCCCAACTCGCCCATTTCACTCATGATGTTTCGATCAAAACTTTCATCGCGGTAGGCCTGCTTGACTCGCGACAATAGTTTGTCCTGCGCATATGTTCGCGCGGCGTCCCTGATTAGACGTTCTTCCTCGCTAAGTTGTTCGTCCAGGAAGAAAGGATCGTCCCATTTAAAACCGACCATGTTTACCTCTGGCTACCTTCGAAAGACGCAAATTATATAGAGTTAAGCAATAACACGCGCAGGAATTTGCGCACTGTCAAAGTGGCTCGCATATTTAGTTGGGTAAACTGAGAGTGGGAAAATTGCGTCAGAAAACTATACACGCGCCCCTTTAAGCCCTATTCTCCCACGAGGGGCATAAATCAGTCCTGCCATTAACCAGCAAGGTATTTTTTGGCCTATGAAGGGTTACTCAACTCGCGACGTAGCTGAATTATTAGAGATTCCGCCTGGAGTCATCCGAGATATAGCTCGCTCCGGTATTCTTGAACCCGCGCGCACACCCAGCAATCATTATCGTTTTAATTTCCAAGACATCATCATACTTCGCACGGCAAAAGAACTCCTGTTATCCGGCGTAAAAAGAGCACAAATCAATAATGCATTATTTCGGCTTAAGTCTAGACTGCCTTCAAACCGATCACTCACATCTATGCGTATTTCTGGTGATGGCGGTGCTGTAGTCATCCGAGAGGATGATCAGGTCTACAATCCAGACTCTGGTCAATTCCACTTTAATTTCACAGTCGCTGATCTCGCTGGAACTGTGGCTCCACTTGCCCGACAAGCCGCCGAGAAAGCGGAAAATAGTGACCAACTAACCTCCGACGACTGGTTCGATCTCGGCGTAGACCTTGAAGCGGTCTCACCAGAAGATGCTCCTGCCGCTTATCTGCGAGCACTTGAACTAGACCCAAGTCACTCTGATGCTCACGTAAATATCGGTCGGCTACTCCAGGAAGCTGGAGAAAGTGCGGCCGCTGAACAGCACTATAACCTTGCACTGAGTGCCGAACCTGACAACGTCCTTGCAGCCTTTAACTTAGGCACTCTTTTTGAAGATATGGGACGATTAGATGATGCAATTTCTGCCTATAAACGCGCATCTAGTCTTGCTGATGCTCACTATAATCTCTCTCGACTCTATGAATTAGTAGGAGAACACGGGGAAGCCCTAAAACACTTGAAGACATATCGTAGCCTAATCGAACCGAAATAAACGGCATAGCCCCAACCAAAAGTCTAGTGAATCACCGGATTAGAAGTCTCCAATTGGCTTCTCAATAATCGATGACCCAAGATTACAAGTTGGCCTTGATAACGATTAACGCCATCGGATGAGTACTCAAAACGATACTCGCGCCAGAAGCGCCATTGCTGTGCGTGATTTCGACTAAGAGAAAGTTTTTGCTGCTGCACAGTCTGATCGAGCAGCTGTACACCGTGTTTTTCGCACTCACGCCTAGCGTAAACCACCGCAAAGGTTTTCGCTTGCTGCGCGGTGTACCAATATACAAGCATGCAAACAAGGACCAAGACAAAGATATAGGCTTCCACCAGAGCTTACTTACAATTGTGAACGACAAAACTTAGAGTATTGAAGAACGCTCCGCTTAACAACAAGCGAGGAATATTTTATAGTGCGAGCCGCAGCGGAGGGGTGGCAGAGCGGTTGAATGCACCGGTCTTGAAAACCGGCGACTGTAACAGGTCCGAGAGTTCGAATCTCTCCCCCTCCGCCACTTTGTGAAGCGAAACGTGACTTTCCAGCGATATGTATAGCTAGACTTGGACTTTTAACATCTCATTGATTGTCAAAAAAATGTTCAATCAGTTTCGGTTCAGCTTGCCTTTGCAATTTTTCGCTCGTAACGTAAACTTTTAGTTACTGACGTTTTGAAATCAAAGGAGATCTCAATGGCTGAGACACAATTCGTTACCAGCGGACAAACCGCAGCTACAGCGACACACAAAGTACTTCGAAACACTTATATATTGCTTTCCATGACTCTGATGTTCAGTGCGGCTATGGCGGGTGTTGCAATGGCTATGGACGCTCCCCACATGGGGTTTTTGCCGCTCCTAGTTGCTCTAGGACTACTGTTCGCAATAAATAAAACACGCAACAGCGTATGGGGTATTGTGCTGGTCTTTGCCTTTACTGGCTTCATGGGCTTTTCAATTGGTCCCGTAGTTAGTTACTACATGGCAACCTCTGGTGGTAGCCAGATAGTTATGACCGCACTTGGAATGACAGGACTCGTTTTTTTCTCGCTTTCAGGATATACATTAGTTACTAAAAAAGACTTTTCCTTCATGTCTGGTTTCCTGATGACGGGCCTCTGGGTTGTGTTCGGGAGCATGATATTAATGTTGCTCGGTGGACTACTCGGTTGGCATATCCCAGGCCTACATCTCGCGATATCAGCAGCTGTCGTGATATTAATGTCAGGATTGATTCTATTCGACACAAGCCGCATCCTACATGGCGGAGAAACCAATTACGTTATGGCTACCGTCTCTTTATATTTGAGTATCTATAATATTTTCCAGTCACTTCTTATATTGCTTGGGGCCGCGGACGACTAACAACGAGGTAACCTAATCAAAGCCCTGGTATTCCAAATATGCCGGGGCTTTTTTTTGTAATGTCATCACTCAGCTTTATAGATTAACCATTCTGATTATTTAAATGATAAATAGTTTGCCATGACCTCCCTTAAATTTGCCCTTGTAGTCTACGGTGCACCCTATTCCTCCGAGGGGTGCCTTTCAGCTTTACAATTCGCTGAGGCTGTCATTGCAGAGGGTCATGAAATCCTGCGTGTCTTTTTCTACCACGACGGTGTTTATACGGCGAACAGTCTTACTAACCCTCCGCAGGATGAACCTGATATTGGAACCTTATGGCAAGAGTTTGGTCTTGAATACGACTTAGATATGGTCGTTTGTATAGCGTCTTGCCTGCGACGTGGCATTATCGACGCTAAAGAAGCGACAAGACACGAGAAATTTTCGGCTAACCTCAGGCCAGGCTTTACAATCTCTGGTCTTGGACAACTGGTTGAAGCATCGTTGAATGCAGATCGAGTCGTGACATTTGGCCACTGAAATGAAACTACTTTTTGTCATGAGTCACGCTCCACATGGCAGCATCTGCGCACAGGAAGGTCTTGATGCAGTGCTCATGGGGTCTGCCTTTTCCGTGTGCAGCTTGTTATTTATCGGTGCCGGAGTGCTTCAACTTGTAAGAGATCAGGACACTGAACTTCTAGGTATTAAGAACTTTTCACGAACCTTTGGCGCATTACCTGATTACGGCGTTACCGAAGTTTTTTGCTGCGAAAAGGCCTTAAAAGATTATCAGCTCACGACCAATGATCTGTTGCTGAAACCAAAGGTTGTAACCTCGCCAGTAATACAGGCTCTACTAAACGATCATAATCAAGTGCTGACCTTTTGATGATTCTTCATACTGTTAACAAACCAGCAGCATGGGTAAAGTGTTCGGATCTTATTGGTCCGCATGATGAGATCGTGCTGCTAGAGGACGGCGTCTATCTTGCTCTTACTAAAATTAAAAAGGCTTCAGCCATCAGGGCTGATATTGAAGCCAGAGGATTAACTCATTTACTGCCTTCTGGCATTGAGCTAATTGACTACCCGAACTTCGTGAAGCTTTGCTGTCACTCGGAAAAAATCTGTGCCTGGTTCTGATGTAACTCCAGATCTAGATGACGAGGGCTTTCTTCGATCCATCAAGGATTGGGATCAGGCGGTCGCTAAATATCTAGCCGACCAAGCATCTATAGTTCTTACTGAGGCGCATTGGGACATAATCTACTTAGTCAGGGAGTATCAAAATCAGCACGGTGTTTTCCCACCTAACCGGGTACTTATCAAGCTAATAGGAGAAAAATTGGGTAGAGAAAAAGCCTCAAGTATCTTTTTGATGAGGCTGTTTACCGGTACGCCCAGACGTTACCTCGCCATGATTGCGGGCCTGCCCAAACCGACAAATTGCGATTAACCACTGCGATCTCATCAGTGAGCCGCAAAATTAATCACCTCCCCAACGATAATTAACGTTGGGGATTGAATTTGGGTGCGTGCAACCATTCCAGGAATTGTCTCTAGATTACCCTTAAGCACCTGTTGATCAGGTGTGGTTCCTTTCGAGATTATAGCAACTGGCGTGTCAGCCCTGCGGCCATGTCGAAGCATCTGTGAGCAAATTGCAGTCAGTCCGCCGAGTCCCATGTAAAAAACAATAGTTTCGTTCTGGTGCGTCAGCTCCTGCCAGGGAAGGTCAACCTGTCCATTCTTTGGGTGCCCCGTGACAAAACGAACGCTCTGGGCCAACTCACGATGAGTTAATGGGATACCTGCATAAGCCGCACAACCTGAAGCTGCGGTAATCCCAGGCACTACCTTGAAGGGAATTTCTTGATGGATCAGCGCTGTAATCTCCTCACCACCACGACCAAAAACGAAAGGGTCACCACCCTTAAGCCTCAACACGCGTTGTCCCTCAAGCGCCAGTCTGACTAACAGGTCATTAATATCTTCCTGGCTTGTCGAACGATAACCACTGCGTTTACCCACAAACTCCATACTAGCATCGCGTCGGACTCGATCCAGAACAGCGTCAGAGACGAGATTGTCATAAAACACCACGTCTGCCAGTTGCATAAGTTGCAGAGCCTTTAGGGTTAAGAGATCAGGATCGCCAGGACCTGCCCCAACTATAAAGACTTCACCTGTTACCAGATCATTCGACTGATGGAGTAGATATTGATCAGCCTGCTTCAGGTCTCCAGCATCAACAGCTGCTACACCAGGCGAGGATAGAAATTTCTCAGTCTTTCTTCGGCGTTGCTCCAGATCCGGCATCAGGTCTTTCATTCTATCTCGCCGACTTCCCAAATAGGCGGCTAATCTTGATAAGCCCTGGGGCAAGTGGGTCTCAATTAACTGGCGTACGGAGCGCGTTAATACGGGCGAGGCGGCTGAAGAACCTACTGATACGATTACAGGATCTCTATCAATAATGGCAGGAAAAATGACACTGCTCAACGATGGTGCATCGACAACATTGACTGGAATATTGTCCGCTTGCGCTGCGACGGAAATTCTCTCGTTCAACTTCGCATCGCTTGTAGCCGCTATAACCAAAGCGATAGATAGCTCAGCGGGAAGCCCTGAATAGGCCGACTCGACAATAACATGATCTTCCAGCATAACACGTAGCTTTGGGATTATTTGAAGGGCAATCAGATGTACCCTTGCTCCTGCGCGGAGTAGGAGATCGACCTTGCGTCTGGCTACTTCTCCCCCACCAATTACCAAAACCGTTCGATCACGCAGATCGACATGTAGAGGCAAGTAGCGCATGGCTGACCGATTAATCAGCCCCGAGGGCGATAGTCGTCTCGCCAGCCAAATAAGGTTGAAGAGATTCAGGGACGGCCACAGAACCATCTGAGAGTTGGTAGTTTTCAAGAACGGCCACGAGCGTTCGACCAATGGCGAGTCCTGAACCGTTCAACGTGTGAATTAATTCCGGTCTACCGGTATCTGGATTGCGCCAACGTGCTTGCATACGCCTCGCTTGGAAGTCGAGGAAATTACTACAGGAGGAAATTTCCCTATATTTGTTTTGCCCTGGCAACCATACTTCAAGATCGTAAGTTTTTGCTGCTGCGAAACCAAGATCACCACCGCAGAGATTTACTACACGGTAAGGCAGTCCAAGTTTTTGCAGAATCACTTCAGCATGACCTGTCAATTCCTCGAGGGCTGTCCAAGAATCCTCTGCCCTAACCATCATGACTAACTCTACCTTTTCGAACTGATGCTGGCGGATCATTCCCTTGGTATCCTTACCGTAGCTGCCAGCTTCAGAGCGGAAGCAGGGAGTGTGACAGACGAATTTTTGAGGCATAGCAGATGCATCTATGATCTCACCTCTAGCCAAATTTGTAACAGGCACTTCGGCTGTTGAAGTAAGGTAGAAATCCCGGTCGCCTTCAAGTTTGAAAAGATCTTCTTCGAACTTAGGCAATTGGCCGGTGCCAATTAAAGAGTCCTGATTAACAATGTAGGGTACGTATACTTCTTCGTACCCATGTTTTTGAATGTGCGTATCTAACATGAACTGGGTCAGTGCTCTGTGCATCCTGGCAATACCCCCCCGCATCACAACAAACCGAGAGCCCGCTATTTTGCTAGCCTGCTCAAAGTTTATTAATCCGCTCTCATTAGTCAGATCGACATGATCTTTTGGCGTAAAGCTAAACTCACCAGGAGCGCTCCAGGTTCTTACCAGGACGTTGTCTTCTTCTGTAGCTCCCTCCGGCACTGAAGTGTCAGGAATATTTGGCACCGCCATCAATATTCCATCCAGCTTAGTCTTAACCGCTTCCAACTCCTGTTTTTTTGCATCCAGTTGATCGCCGAGTTCAGACACTTCTGACAGCAGGTGTTCAATATCTAGGCCTTCTGCTTTAGCCTTGCCGATAGCTTTTGATTGGGCGTTGCGCTTTGCCTGCAGTTCCTCAGTCTGAATTTGGAGATTTTTACGTGAGGATTCTAACAAATCGACCGAAGCGACATCCAACTCAAAGCCTTTAATACGAAGTGCCCGAGCAGTTTGCTCAAGCTCCTGTCTGAATAATCGTTGATCTAGCATCGTCCGATAGGCCCTGTCTTTTGCAGGGCGGATATTTTAGCAGAAGCCGTTTAAATCCGTTAATGCAACTCTCGGATGCAGACGTACTCATGCTAGCAACTGAAGACAAACAGAGCTAAACGGAGAAGGAGATGACTCATCACTTCCACGAACCGGCGTGCTTTATTAAATTGAAGAGGATGGATGTAGATTGTTGAAAAGGTCATACTCGGGAGAAAGGGTCATAAAGAATAACCGCAAAGCTGTAATGTTTAACCTTCCTGAAGGATCAGAAATAACCGAATCCTCTTTACAGCCGACCTAAGCAAATTCACCAGAGAACTTCCACAAAAAAACTTAGAGTCAAATGAATACTCTGAAAAGACCGCGTTAAAAAAGTCCAGCAAACCGACAGAAATGATAATTGCGATCGCTACTAGCGATTATCATCCCCAACATCACTCTTGTAGCGTTGGAAATCGCTTTCCTCATTTAAGCGACGCAGATGATCGAGTTTCGCGGCAATTTTAATCTCGAGCCCTCGGTCTACCGGAAAGTAGTAGCGCTCGCCATACAAGCTTTCGGGCAAATAGGATTCACCAGGGACAAAAGCATCCTGTCGGTTATGCACATAATTATAGTCTGCACCATAGCCTAGCTCTTTCATCATGTTAGTGGGAGCATTACGAATATGCATGGGCACCTCCAGACTTCCTGTCTCAGTAATACGCTTAGCAATATTCGTAACCGCACTGTAAACAGAGTTACTTTTAGCTGCCACAGCAAGATATGCTACCGCCTGGGCTATAGCTAGCTCACCCTCAGGACTACCAAGGCGCTCCTGCACTTCCCACGCATTCAGAGCAATCTGCAGTGCTCGAGGATCAGCGTTGCCGATATCCTCACTGGCCATGCGCACAACACGCCGAGCAATGTATAACGGATCACAACCCCCATCAACCATTCGCACGAACCAGTAAAGCGAGGCATCCGGATCGGACCCACGAACTGACTTATGAAGTGCTGATATCTGTTCGTAAAAAATATCACCACCTTTATCAAAACGGCGCATTTCATCACTAAACAATTCTGAAAGCAGAGATTCCGTTAGCTCCTTTCCTTGGCACATGTCTGAAGAGACTTCGAGAATGTTAAGCGCTCGTCTGGCATCACCATCAGCTGCCTTGGCTATTACCTTAAGAACACTTTCCTCCGCGTTTATAGATTTAGCTTGCAACTCTGCATCACGATCTAGGGCCTGCTCTAGCACTTTAACCAGATGTTCCTCGGTCAAGGATAAAAGTTTATAAATCCGAGCGCGGGACAGCAGCGCATTATTCAACTCAAACGATGGGTTCTCGGTTGTCGCCCCGGCAAAAATTACAGTGCCATCCTCAACATAGGGTAGAAACGCATCCTGTTGTGCTTTGTTGAATCGATGTACCTCATCAACAAAAAGAAGTGTTTTTCGACCAGTGTTCTTTCGGAACTGTTCTGCGATAGAGATCGCTCCTCTTATGTCTTTCACCCCGGCCAACACGGCGGAAACCGACTGGAACTCTATATCGCAGACCTCCGCAATTAGTTTTGCAAGAGTCGTCTTACCGACGCCTGGGGGTCCCCATAGCACCATTGAATGCAACATTGATGATTCAATCGATTCTCGCAGCGGCTTTCCAATTCCCAAGAGATGCTCCTGGCCGACGTAATGCTCGAGGCGAGTGGGTCGCATGCGAGATGCAAGAGGTTGATAGGTTGATTCAGCTTCAAACAAAGCCGTCATCAGTTCACACCAGCACGATCATCGATTACATCAACTCGTTCGGGCATTTTAAAATCGTAAACTTTTGCGTCGATATCATCGAGCGAGACATCGAACAGTCTAATAATCGTTTGTCGATCCATAGCAGTTTCGAAAACAAACTCAATTGGGACACCACCGGAAAAGCCGAGAACGATTCTGCCTACAGAACCTGTTTGATTCAGCGGCGTTAGCGCAAACCGCGTCAAAGCACCACGATCATGTCGCTCAACCTCATAGTATTCATATACACGTTGAGGCTCACCAGCAAAAAGTAGCAAAGGGATATCCAAGGCTCTGTCGTTTAGGTGGGAAATAATCACCTGTTCCAGATCCAGATCATGAGTCCAAAGAACATTGCCATCAGATACGACAGTCTGGCTGATAGGGGCAGATGCCTGCATCCGAAAACGATCGGGTCTACTCAACCATAAACGTCCTGTATGTGAGGTATTCTGGCTATCTTGCTCATAGCGCGCAGCAAAATTGTCGATCTCGCTGAGCAAAAAGACCAGTTGGTCCTCCGCTTTGGCACCTAGTGCCTTAGGCGAACCGGCGATTAGCAGTAAAATCAGGAGTTTGGAGAACAAGATTTAGAATTACTCAGGCGGGGGATTAACCAGTACTTCTCTGGATCCATTTGAATTCATTTCGCTGACAACTCCGACTCTTTCCATGGTTTCAATCATTCTTGCGGCCCTGTTGTAACCGATACGAAGTTTTCTCTGCACAGCTGAAATTGATGCACGGCGAGATTGGGTGACAAACTCAACGGCCTCATCATAGAGTGGATCTGATTCGTCGTCGTTGTCTTCGTCCCCCGATTGTGCTCCAGCGACTCCAGGGAGCATCTCGTTTTCACTCGCTCCCTCGAGAATCGATTCCAGATAATTCGGTTTACCAAGCTCTTTCCAGCTTTCGACAACTCTGTGCACCTCCTCATCGTCGACGAAGGCACCATGTACACGCATAGGTAACGGCGATCCTGCCTGTAAATAAAGCATGTCACCATGACCTAGTAACTGTTCCGCGCCGCCTTGGTCCAGAATAGTCCTTGAGTCTACTTTGGAAGATACCTGGAAACCTATTCTGGTTGGCACATTTGCCTTGATTAGGCCAGTAATGACATCAACAGACGGTCGCTGCGTTGCCAGTATCAAATGTATACCAGCCGCTCGTGCTTTCTGTGCAATTCGAGCGATTAGCTCCTCGACTTTCTTACCGACAATCATCATCATGTCAGCAAACTCGTCTATCACCACGACAATGAAAGGCAATGTTTCAAGCTCAGGTGCAGTTTGGTCCGCGTCACTTAGCAAAGGATCTGGCTGCCAGAGAGGGTCTGTCAAAGGCTCCTTGGCCTTTATCGCATCACTGACCTTTCGATTAAAGCCGCCTACATTTCGAACGCCCAGAGCTGCCATCAAACGATAGCGACGTTCCATCTCAGCAACGCACCATCTCAAGGCATTAGCGGCATCTTTCATATCCGTGACAACAGGAGTGAGCAAATGCGGTATTTCCTCGTAAACAGCAAGTTCCAGCATCTTTGGGTCAACCATAATCATTCTCACATCCTTCGGAGATGCTTTGAAGAGAAGCGACATGATCATTGCGTTCAAACCTACCGATTTACCCGAACCTGTGGTGCCAGCTACGAGGAGATGAGGCATTTTTTGAAGATCTTCAACTACCGGCTCTCCCGAAATATCATGACCTAATGCAAGCGAAAGTGGCGATTGAGAATTATCGTAAGCACGCGATTTCAGAACTTCACTGATTAGTACAACTTCTCGATCCACATTCGGAATCTCGATGCCTACGACTGATTTGCCAGGAATGACTTCGACCACTCTAACACTGATTACCGCAAGCGATCGTGCCAAGTCTTTGGCCAACCCAGATATCCTCGATACTTTTACCCCTGGCGCGGGCTGGATCTCAAAACGGGTGATCACAGGGCCTGGGAAAACAGCAACCACTTCAGCCTCTACGCCGTAATCCTTTAACTTAAGTTCCAGTAGCCGCGACATGGCTTCAAGATCATCTGGCGAATAACCACGCTTTTGATCTGATGTATTATCATCAAGCAAGTGCAAAGCTGGCAGACCATCGACCGCTGCAACGCGGAATAGGTTACCCTGCCTTTCTTTCGAAGCTCGTTTGCTTTCCTGAGGTTTTAGTTTCGGAGGGGCTTCGATAACTGGCGCTGCTCGCTGTTGCTTCTTTTCAACATGTTTTTCGAGAGCCTCGCGACGGTGCTCTGCTGATTTTTTTATCTCAGATTTTTCCTTCCAGCTAGCGACCATACGGTGCGCCTGATATTGGATAGCCCCTAATGCCGACATTGCAAATCGGCCAATTTGCTCCATAACTTTAATCCAAGATATATCAAGGAAAGCGGTTAAACCAAATAAAAAAGTAGCCAACATAAATAGGGTCGCACCTACATAGGAAAATACAGGTATCAAAAGGTTAGTTATTTCTGCACCAATGATTCCACCACTACCCTCTTGATACCCGATACCAAACTGGTAAAAGTGCATGCCTGCTAGAGCTGCGCCCGATAAAATGACCAATACTAACCCCAGGCCTTTAAAAAAGAATACTGGCCAGCTGAATTCCTCTGCGGACTCCCGGTCACGAAAAATAATCCAGGCCTGCCACGCCAGCATTGCTGGAAAAAGAAAGGCCAGGAAACCAAAAAAGAATAAAAATACATCTGCAATCCAAGCGCCACTGCGCCCGACCAAGTTACTCACGGTTTCGTTGGAGCCAGTATATGTCCAGCCAGGATCAGCTTTGTCGAAAGACAGTAAAGCCATAGTCATGAAAAGCGCTAGCGCAACCAGAACAATGAAAAGCCCTTCCTTTAGCCGCGGCGCAAGCAGAACCCTAAAGTCCTTTTTTTCGCTAGCTTTTAAGTTCCCTTGAGCCACGATTCCCGCCTATAAAATCAGAAAAATCAACACTTTAAATTTTATACGTAATCGCGATCCGCACAAAGGGTTAGTTTATCGAATGGTACGATGTGGTGTAGAATGCCGCGGTTTTGCTGACCGTTAAATTATGTCTGGACCAAGCCAACCAAAAGTTACTAATGAAGAGTGGAGCGATCAACGCGTCCTCAGTTTCCTTTGCCTCGAACCCGCTAGAGGGATCAGCGCCGATTATCATGCTCTAGAGGCAGCCTATAGACACATGCGTGCGACCGATTTTGAACGTTTCCTAAAATTCTTCAGCGAAGCAGGTCGAAACCTGGATGCCAGAGATCCTCGCGGCAGAACACTTTGGGACGTCATATCAGCGCATCGGCATGGGACCGCTTTCATAGAAGCACGACAAAAACAGGACTGAATGCATGCAAGAAGTTCATCACAAACTAATCATTTTAGGTTCTGGTCCAGCTGGATTTTCTGCCGCTATCTACGCCGCACGCGCCAACCTGGAACCCGTAGTCATTACCGGTATAGAAACAGGTGGGCAACTTACTACTACGACTGACGTCGATAACTGGCCAGCAGGTGTAGAAGGTTTACAAGGACCCGACTTAATGATTCAAATGCAAAGCCATGCTGAACGCTTTGATACAAAAGTCATCTATGATCATATACATACAGCAGAGCTGGGTGTTAGTCCCTTTCGTCTCTTCGGTGATAAAGCAATCTACAATTGTGATGCACTTATAATCACCACGGGAGCATCTGCACGATATCTAGGCCTGCCCTCCGAAGAAGCCTTTAAGGGAAAAGGTGTCAGCGCCTGCGCGACCTGCGATGGTTTTTTCTATCGAAAGCAGAAAGTCGCGGTAATTGGTGGAGGCAACACCGCGCTGGAAGAAGCACTATATCTCGCTAATATCGCAGACGAAGTTTTCATGGTGCATCGACGTGATAAGTTCCGCGGCGAGAAGATCCTGCAACAGCGGGTATTGGAGAAAGACAATATCACCATTCATTGGGATCATGTTTTGGACGAGGTGCTTGGTGATGAAATGGGCGTCACTGGGATGCGGATAAAACACACAGAATCAAAAAGGAGCCTAGAGCTCGGCTTGCAGGGTGTCTTCATCGCCATCGGGCATACACCTAATACAGAAATTTTTGAAGGCCAGCTCTCTATGAAGAATGGCTATATCCAGATTCAGTCAGGTCTCCATGGTAATGTCACAGCAACGAACATACCCGGGATCTTCGCCGCTGGTGACGTCGCCGATCAAGTTTATCGCCAGGCCGTAACCTCGGCAGGATTTGGCTGCATGGCAGCCCTCGATGCCGAAAAGTATCTGGACGAGATAACGGACGCCTGACCACATGGGGCAGTTGTTCGCACTCAACGACGACTTGGCTTTTCCCGATATTGACTACGCTCTGGAAGAACCAAACGGCCTTTTAGCTGTTGGCGGTGATCTTTCGACTAACAGACTCATAGCTGCATACAAACATGGTATTTTCCCCTGGTATCAAGACAACCAACCTATCCTCTGGTGGTCACCTAACCCTCGATGTGTCATAGACCCGAGCACATTTAAAGCCAGCAAAACCCTTGCCAAGAAGATCGCACGAGGAGAATTTGATATTGGTATAGACCAGAACTTTACTAATGTAATCGCCGCTTGCAGCCAACGCGATCAAAATGAAGCAACTTGGATTACTCGAGATATGCAGGATGCATATATAAAGCTATATGAAAAGGGTGTCGCACATTCCATCGAGTGCTACAAGGACGGCGAGTTAGTAGGCGGTCTCTACGGCCTCAGTATTGGCAGTCTTTTTTTCGGCGAATCTATGTTTCATAGGGTTACTGACGCATCAAAAGTGGCGTTTGCGCAGTTGATGAGATTAATGAGGATGCAAGGTTCGCCAATGGTCGACTGCCAACTAAGCAACCCTCATCTCTTGTCACTTGGTGCCATCGAAATTCCTCGTGCCCGTTTCAAGACTATTTTACGACAGCACATCAATGATTCCCCAATAGACTGGCAACAGCTGGCGAATGCCTGACTTGAGTACAACACTCGACTTCGGTTAACTTATTTAAATGACCTCTCTTTCCGAATTGAGATTTTTTACCACACCCGCTCACGACTGCAGTTACCTCAGTGATAAGCAGGCAATTACGTTATTCGCTGACCCCCTTGCCAAGATAAATAAAGATCTCTACTCGGCTCTTTCATCCGCGGGATTTCGTCGAAGTGGCAACCACATATATCGTCCACATTGTCAGTCTTGCAACGCGTGTATTCCAGTCAGGATCCCAGTGTCGACTTTCAAAATGAAGAGACGGTTTAGAAGGATCTTGCGACGCAATGTCGACGTCAAAGTTAACACGGTAGAACCCGAACTTACCGAAGAATACTTTGATCTATACGAACGTTACATCAATGCTAGACACTCTGATGGCGATATGTTCCCGGCTTCAAGAGATCAGTTCCAGTCTTTTCTAGTAGATGGAAGGCCTGAGGCCTGCTTCATTGAATTCCGTACTTCTGCACGATTGCTCGCAGTTGCGGTTGCAGACGAACTGAACGACGGCCTCTCAGCTATCTATTCTTTTTTTGATCCGAGAGAAGAAGAACGAGCGCCAGGTGTTTTTGCAATATTAGAGCTGATTAATGCCGCAAAATTTAGAGATCTTGATTACCTTTATCTAGGATACTGGATAAAGCACTGCAAAAAAATGAATTACAAACTTGACTACCGTCCAATCGAAATATTCGTGAATAACCGCTGGGTCATGGCAGGAAGTTAATGGGCTTGACACAACACCTTTGCCAATAACTGGTGTTTCAGGCAAAATGCAGCCCGGTTTAGGCTGAAGCCTACTGGGGAGTTAATGGCTAAAGAAGAGCAAATTACGATGGCGGGCACGGTCGTCGACACCTTACCGAACACTATGTTTCGCGTGGAACTAGAGAACGGCCATACTGTTACGGCCCACATCAGCGGCAAGATGAGAAAGAATTACATCAAAATTCTAACAGGTGACTCTGTAAAAGTTGAACTGTCACCGTATGATCTTTCTAAAGGTCGCATTACCTTTAGGGAATAAAATCAGGCTGGCGCTTTTTCAGGCTCTTCTATTTCCAGGATTAGTCCATCATCACCTACACGTACCCGCACCAAACCACCGCCGTTCGCAAGCTTGCCGAATAAAATATCCTCTGCAAGTTCCTTCTTAATGCTATTTTGAATGAGTCTCTGCATGGGCCTAGCACCCATTTTTTCGTCGTAACCATTCTCGGCCAGCCATTCCCGAGCCTCATCTGTAACGTCCAACTGTACTTTTTTATCATCCAGCTGTACTTGGATTTCAACCAAAAACTTATCAACAACTGTTTTGATAACCTCCTTAGATAGGGCGGCAAATTGAATTATTGCGTCGAGACGATTGCGGAATTCAGGAGTGAACATTTTTTTTATAACTTCCATGCCATCAGTGCTGTGATCTTGCCTTTGAAATCCGATGGAGCTTCGACTCATTTCTTGGGCACCAGCATTCGTCGTCATTATGATAACTACATTGCGGAAGTCAGCTTTTCGGCCATTGTTGTCGGTTAAAATCCCATGATCAAAAACCTGCAACATGAGGTTGAATACCTCAGGGTGGGCCTTTTCTATTTCATCAAGTAACAATACGCAGTGCGGTTGCTTGGTAATTGACTCTGTCAACAACCCACCTTGGTCATAACCAACGTAACCTGGGGGCGCACCAATAAGCCTCGATACGGTATGTCGTTCCATATATTCAGACATATCAAAACGTATCAATTCGACTCCCATTATACTGGCAAGTTGACGACAAACTTCTGTTTTACCAACACCAGTGGGACCACTGAACAGGAAGGACCCTATTGGTTTGCCCTCTTCTTTTAAGCCTGCGCGTGACAGCTTTATTGCACTACCTAGGCTTTCGATCGCCTCGTCTTGCCCAAAGATGACCATTTTGAGGTTCGTTTCCAGATCTCTGAGAGCATTTTTATCGGAGGAGGACACATTCTTCGCAGGTATCCTCGCGATCTTTGCTACCATCTGCTCTACATCCCCTACCGATATCTGTTTCTTGCGGCGGCTTGGAGGCAGTAGCTGCTGATAAGCACCGACTTCATCGATTACGTCGATTGCTTTATCCGGCATAAAACGGTCATTGATGTATTTGTCCGCTAACTCAGCAGCCACTTTCAATGCACGGTCTGTATACTTAAGGTGGTGGTGTTCTTCGAAGCGAGTCTTCAGCCCTTTTAGAATCTGATAAGTATCATTTACACTTGGTTCGGTCACATCAATCTTCTGAAACCGTCTGGAAAGAGCCCTGTCTTTGTCAAAAATACCGCGATACTCCTGATATGTGGTGGAGCCAACACAGCGGATTTCGCCGGACGCTAACAGAGGCTTCAGGAGGTTTGATGCATCCATAACCCCGCCAGACGCGGCACCCGCACCGATAATAGTATGGATTTCATCAATAAAAAGAATCTGATCTGGGGTTTCTTTTAATTCATTAAGTAACGCCTTAAGTCTCTTTTCGAAATCACCCCGGTACTTTGTGCCAGCCAGCAATGCGCCCAAATCGAGAGAGTGTACCGTGCTTTCTTTTATCACTTCGGGTACCTGACCATCCACGATAAGCTTTGCTAATCCCTCTGCTATAGCCGTCTTACCCACCCCTGACTCACCCACCAACAACGGGTTATTTTTTCTTCGACGACATAGGATCTGTATGACACGTTCCACCTCCGAATCACGTCCTACCAAGGGGTCTATCCGACCGCTTTTTGCTTGTTCATTTAGGTTAGTCGCATAGGCCTGAAGGGCTGTTACATGCTTTTCACTGGTCTCTTCCTCACCCGAGATTTCTTCTCCATGGCCTGAATCTTCTGAACCATCCTTTGAGACGCCGTGTGCTATATAATTAACAACATCAATCCGGTTGATGCCTTGCTGTTTAAGCAAGAAAACTGCGTGGCTTTCTTGCTCGCTAAAAATTGCTACGAGCACGTTCGAACCATCAACTTCTTTTCGACCGCTGGACTGGACGTGGAAAACAGCTCTTTGGAGTACTCTTTGGAAACCCAAAGTAGGCTGCGTTTCCCTGTTATCTTCACTGACGGGTATCAAAGGTGTAGTCGCATCAAGGAACTCAACCAGTTCAGCGCGAAGTTTTTCAATATCTCCATCGCAAGCGCTTAGTACAGAAACAGCGGACGCGTTATCCAGCAAAGCCAAAAGGAGATGCTCTACCGACATCATTTCATGTCTTTTTGCCCTAGCATCCTTGAAAGCCAAGTTCAGGGTTACTTCTAGTTCTCTACTTAACATACTAGCTGCTGTATTCCTTGATTGATTGTTTGTTTATTAGTACTTGGCCCTTTATGTATCGTCATCATCGACGGCTTCAATTTCAGATACAAGAGGATGCTGATTCTCTTGGGCAAACTGGTTAACTTGAGCAGATTTTGTTTCTGCGATGTCTCGTGGAAAAATACCACAAGTGGCTTTGCCAACTGTGTGTACGGCGAGCATCACTTGAGTAGCCTTCTCCCTATTCATCCCGAAAAAAACCTGTAAAACTTCTACGACGAACTCCATGGGCGTGAAATCGTCGTTCAAGAGTACCACTTTGTAAAGCGGTGGCTTCTTAAGCTTAGGTCTGGCGGGAGCCTCCAGTACATCAGCTCCCCGGCCCGGTTCTGATGGCTCTTGATCGTTTCCGGCGACTAGTTTTTCTTTATACATATTTCGAGGATCTTATAGATTTTGGTTTTGGCTTTGTGTTTTACAGCTGTCTAAACTTTAACTCTTTTATTTCGATGGCCGACTTTTTTAAATATACGAATAGTAGTTCAACAAGTTCACTAAAGAGTTATTTCGAAAGCTTATGGAACGAGTGCCCGCACCATCTCTTTTCTTGTGACGTTGATTCTAACCACTTTCCAATTTAGTTAAAGGCTTGACCACCCTTTCAGGCCAGCAGCATTAATTGGTCAATATCGACCAAATTGTCATAATAGTAAGTTAAGCTATTGTTTTTATTCGCTCTTTATTTGCTTGATCAAATCTCCATGCGGACTTAAAGTATTGGAACATCAGCACAGAGATCACGACTATGCCGACTGGACGAGTCAAGTGGTTCAATAATGCGAAGGGTTTTGGATTTATTTTGTCAGAAGACGACAGCGAGGACTATTTCGTTCATTACTCCTCAATTCTAATGGACGGTTACAAGACTCTAAAAGCTGGTCAGCTAGTCTCGTTTGAGTTAATTGATGGCCCTAAAGGTATGAACGCCGTCAATATAAAACTGGCAGGTACTGACCCTGCTGATTCCTAACCAGGCTAGAGACTGAGACCTTTCCTGAACAATCTTATTATATTTAATAAACCTTATGGGGTGACAAGCCAGTTCACTGGTTACCAGCCAAACCTCAGCAATTTTATCGATAAAAAAGGCTTTTATCCTGCAGGCCGTTTAGATAAGGACTCTGAAGGTCTGCTTCTCTTGACTAACGATGGCCGTTTACAGGCACGAATAGCTCACCCTAAATTCAAAATGCCCAAAACTTATCTGGTGCAGGTTGAGGGACTCGTGTCTAGTGAGGCCCTCAATCGGCTTCGATCCGGTCTTCGGCTCAAAGATGGCCTCACAAGTCCTGCTATAGCCAGGCGCTTCGAAGGGAAGGTCGAGGCGGAGCGAAATCCTCCAATCCGTGTGAGAGCCAATCGAGAGACCAGTTGGATCGAAATTACGATCAAAGAGGGACGAAATCGACAAGTCCGTCGGATGACAGCGGCAACAGGGTTCCCCACCTTAAGATTATTAAGATGCAGAGTCGGGCCTTGGCATCTTAATCAAATAAAGCCAGGAGAATACTGCGAAGAACAGGTTAATCTGCCAAATCGCTAGTCTCCCAAACAGCCTCCGCGTCAAGGTCGCTCTGACGAGTGGTCAACCATCTGTCACCCTCGGGAGTAGTCTCTTTTTTCCAAAAAGGCGCCCTGGTTTTGAGAAAATCCATGATGAACTGGCAAGCAGCGAAAGCATCACCGCGGTGACGACTTGAGACCCCTGCGAACACAATTTCATCGCCAGGTAAAAGGTCACCCACCCTATGAATTACTGTCGCTGCCATAATATCCCATCGCCCCCCTGCTTCTGACAGAATTTTTGAAATTTCTTTTTCTGTCATCCCAGGATAGTGTTCCAACTTGAGCCCTGCTACATCGTCTCCGTCGTTCAAATCACGAACCGTGCCAACAAATATTGCTAAGGCGCCCACTTCAAGACTTGTCGACTTGAGCAACTGATATTCAGCCGATAGATCAAAGGGTTGATCCTGAATAATAACTCTCGTCGAAAGCCCCACTTTTTATCCGCCGGTTACCGGTGGGAAAAAAGCGATCTCGTCAGTATCACCAACAGTAACCTCCCCAACAATCAATTCCTGGTTGACAGCAACCCTTACATTTTCGGCTGTCAAAGCAGGAAGCCAGTGCTCTCCGCCTTCTTTAACCAGCAAGTTAATCAGCTGCGATAGGTTTACTGGCGCAGCAAGTTTCATATCTATCTCACCGCACTCAATCTCTTCCCGGATGTTTGCAAAAAAAACAACTCGCGCCATTCGACAATTCCTACATTAATTTCCAGTCGCCGGACTTT
>MDSZ01203396.1_pt1 | contig 20454 bp, 17 predicted proteins | sample 811201 | NCBI WGS metagenome assembly MDSZ01 (sample SAMN05326647, study PRJNA326480) | marine metagenome | isolation source: seawater | place: Indian Ocean: North | collected 2010 | reverse complement strand
CGGATGCAGGGCAAAATCGGTAAACGCCCGCGCACCGATCCGGAATGGCATGCCGAAGCCCTGCTTGACCTCCCGGGGCCGACGGCCGACTTCCGGAACGTCGACGGTGAGCACCAGGGTCTGGTAGCCCGCAACCCGCGCCCGCTCCACCAGACGCAGCGTGCCGGAGCCATCACCGCTGTAGTAGAGCTGGAACCAGGCTCGGCCCTCAGAGAGCGTCAGCATCTCTTCGAGCGAGCTGGAAGCCACGGTGGAAACGCCGAGCGGGATGTTTTCCGCAGCCGCAAGCCGCGCCAGCATACGGTCCGCACCAGGCCAGGCGAGGTTGCACATGCCCATGGGCGCAACGCCAAAGGGCAGATCGTAGTCCTGCCCGAATATCTGCGTGGCGAGGCTGCGTTCCCGCACGTCGCGCAGGATACGGGGCTGCAGCCTGATTGCGCGCAGGGCTCGTCGGTTGTCGGCCTCGCCGTCCCCCTGCCCTGCGGCACCATCGATATAGTCAAAGATCAGCCGCGGCAGCGCCCGCCGCGCCCGGGCCCGGGCGTCGGCGGCATCGGTAACGGGGCTGTCGGGCAGCACGGAGCCTAGGCCTTTACCGCGTCCATGAACCGGTCGCGGATGCTGACCGGATCGCGGGTGATCACCGGAACCTTGACGTTCCCTGACTCAACCTTGGAGACGATAATGGTCATCTTGTCGCCGGCCAGCGCCGCCTCGACGGCCGCCGGGGTATCTGCGCCGGAGCACTCGACCACGTTCTCACAGCCACAGGCCCGCGCCACCTCGGTCAGCGAGGTCTTCATCCCGGCATAGGTCGGCTGGTCGCCGGTCGAGCCGTAGGAGCCATTGTCGACGATCAGCAGCACGTAGTTGTCCGCGACATTGTTGGCGATGGTCGGCAGCGTGCCGAGGTTGGTCAGCACAGAACCGTCGCCGTCGATGACCAAGACCTTCTTGTCCTGTGCCAGCGCCAGCCCCAGCCCGATCGACGAGGCCAGACCCATGGTGCCCAGCATGTAGAAATTGGTCTCGCGGTCATCAATCATGTGCATTTCCTGGCTGGGGAGGCCGATGTTGCAGACAACGAGGTGATCGGCGATGACCGGTGCCAGTTCACGAAGCAGTTCAGAGCGGATCATGGTCAGTACCCCTTCCAGAAAGATGCATCGGTGAGGATGGCCACCGGCTTGTTACACATGAAGGTGTACTTCAGGATCTTGTCGAATTCCTCGACGTCTTCTTCCTGGTGGAAGTGGTAGGTCGGGATATTCAGTTGCGCGAGCAAGGCCTTGGTGTGCACGGCCATTTCGACCTGACAGGCCACTGGCTCGCCCAGCTCACCGCGATAGCTGATCAGCATGGGCAACGGCATCCGGTAGAACTGCGTCAGGGTTACCAGCGTGTTGATGGTCACGCCGATCGCCGTGTTCTGCATGATGATCGCCGGGCGCTTGCCGCCCATGAAGGCACCGGCACACAGCCCCATGCCTTCGTCTTCCTTGTTGGCCGGGATGTGATAGATCGCCGGATGGGCCTCCACGGCTTCGATCACGCCACCCAGCTGCTTGCACGGCACGGTCGTGATGAAACTCACGTCATTCGCAACAAAGTCCGAAACGATTTTTTCGCTGACGTCCACCCGCCATCCTCCAACTAAACGATAATGTAAGCGCTTGCATAACACGCCCCTGACACGTCGGAAAGGCACGCGTCAGACATAGGCGTCCTGAGCTGAGCGAGGGGGCTTGGCGGGCAGCCTTACCAGCCGCCCCCTCCGCCGCCGCCGCCGCCGCCGCCACTGAATGAGCTGCCGCCGCTGCCGCTGCTCGAGGATGGGCTGTAGTTCGCCGCCGACTGGAAGCCGCTCTCGAAGCTGTCCAGATTATCCTCGAAGCGGTTGTGATGCATGCCGTACCAGGGATCGACAACCGCACCGGCCGCCGCCCACGAGGCCATTTCATTGGCAAATTTTCCAGCCCAGACCGCGTTCAGCCCGAGGGCAAAGGCATAGGGGTAGATCAGCGAGAACCGCCTGTAGTCCGGCTCCGGCTCTTCCTGCAGTTCGCCGTGCTCGGCCGCCTTGATATAGAGCTTCAAACCCTCGAGCTCGGCGGCCATCTCAGCCCCGGACTGGGTATAGTTCTTGAAGTGCCGGGGGATCATCAGCAGCGCCACGGTCGACAGGCCAAAGGCCAGCATGATGGGGATATTGCTAAGCAGGCTCTGCACGTTGGCATTGCCCACCACGTTCAGCACGAACCCACCGATCTGGAAGACGAAGAAAATCGGCATGAGGATGAACCAGAACCAGCCTTTTCCAGCGGCACGGAAAACGCTGGAGAAGATCGGCGCGATCACCGACAGCACCAGCAGTAACATCGCCCAGGCAAAGATACTGTCGAGCGCGGAGGCCGCAAACCCGGTCAACCAGATCAGGTTGAGCAGGATGATCATGCCCAGACTCCAGAACCAGTTGGTCCGGTAGGTGCTGCGGAACTCGTCCCTGATTTCGGTGACGACAGCCTTGGCCGCCTTTTTCAGTTCGCTGGCCGTGGTCGTGTCTTTCTCGACGATGACATAGGTGTCGTCGGGCCGGTTGAGCCGTAGCGTGCTCAGCGCCATCTTTTCCGAGGGCGTCAGGGCTTCACCCCCGTCTTCGAGGCGGGTGATCAACTTGTCTTCGAGCCGGATGTAGCCCTTGACCGACAGGCTCACCAGCACGGTGATCAGCATCTTGATGTTGCTGATGTTGCCCTGCCGGCTGATGAAGCGGGCTGCGCCAGCCCCGACGTTCTGTGGTGGGTCGAAGCGCGGGTAGACCGGCGGCATCACCGCCTTCTCCCGGCCCAGCCGCATCCACAGCAGCACGGCGAGCACAGCGAAGATCAGCACGGCGATCAGCAGGGCGATCCCGGCGACCTGGGCGCGCTCAGCTTCGCGCGCGCGGCGCTCGACCTCTGCTGCCGCGCGCTCTTCGGCGAGGCGGGCCTGCTCGGCGTAGTAGGCATCATTAATCACGGGATAGTTGGCGCCCGGCGCCACCATGTCGGGGGCGAAGGCGAGCACGAGGGTCACCCCGGCGAAAGCGGGCAGGCTGTCACCGCTGAGTGCGAAACCACCGTCCGCAGCGGTCAGGACACCATTGTAGGGATTGCCCTCCGTCCCACGAGGACCACTGAGAACCCGCGACCCCAGCAACTCAGCGCCCGCAGGCGGGTTGAGCGTCACGCTCCAGTTGCGGATCGGCACGGTCCAATCATGGGGAATGATGTTCCAGTCGAAGTTGTCGGAGTCATCAAACTGCAAGATACCGCGATCGATGCGGTATCGCAGGGTGTAGGTGTAGTACTGGTTGGTGGTCAGGAACACGTCTTCCTGCCCGAGGTAGATCCGGTAGTTGCCGCCGGTGTATTCAGTGCGGGCGATGTTTTCGCCCTGGCCGTCGCGGAAGGCCGCCACGCTGCGGTACGGATTATCTGGCTGCCAGCTCTCGAGGCTGGAAAGCGGGAAATCACGGTAAATTCCACGCTTGAAAACGTCCCCCAGCACAAACACGCGGATGCGCTCTTCGATGGCGAGGCTGCCATCGGCGCCGATGTCGACGCTGACGTCGTAGCGGTCGATGTGCTCTCTGCTGAAATCCTGCGCCTGTGCGCTGCCCGCGAGACCGCCCCCGGCGAGCAGGAAGACGAAGGCGAGACAGGCGAGACCAAGCCTGCGCAGGCGTTGCAGGCCGTCACTGAGGGGGTTCAGGCGCGCGGTCATGAGAAGTCCACCTCGGTCACGGCCCGCTGCGCATCGTCGTCGATTTCGAAGAAGTCGGCTTTCACGAAGCCGAACATATTGGCGATGATTACGCTGGGGAAAGATTCTACAGTGGTGTTGAAGGTGCGGACGGCACCGTTGTAGTAGCGCCGTGCCTTCTGGATCGTGTCCTCTAGCGCGCTGAGTTCGCGCTGCAGTTCGAGGAAGTTGCCGTCAGCCTTCAGGTCCGGGTAGTTCTCCGACACCGCGAACAGATTGGCGAGCGCGCCGCTGACCTTGTTTTCGGCTGCGGCCCGGGCCACTGGGTCATCGCTGCGGACCTCGGTGCGCATGTTGGTGACCTCCGCGAGGGTTTCGGCCTCGTGCTTGGCGTAGCCCTTGACCGTCGAGACCAGGTTGCCAACAAGGTTGAAGCGCCGCCGCAGCTGGACGTCGATACCACTCCACCCTTCCGACACGTAGTTCCGCTGGGAGACCAGCGCATTGTAGATGGCGATGGCGAGGAACGCGACCGCGACCAGACCAACAATGATCAGAATAACGATTATGAGTAGTGCGGTGAGCATGGCGTAATTCCCGACCCGAAGTGCAAAGATGTGCTGAGATACAGACGCGCCATTATTGGTCGTATTTCACCCCGATACAAGATTGCAGCTCAACTCCTCCCGCCATTGGGCCCGTTCGGCACAATGAGGCCATTCCCACCAAAATCCAATTTGGAGGCTAAGCAGTTCAATTACCGGTCGCTTCCTGCTGCGCGAAGAACGACGTGCCCTCCGGGATTTCAGGCAGCTGCATCTCGTAGCTTGAACAGCGTATCCGACCCGTGACCTCGCCCCGGACCAGCTCGTGGGTCAGCGTGCTGGGCAGCGCATTCGGGCTCAATTCCACCGCGTCTTCGGCATAGTAAGTCGTGATGTAGAGCGTGCGCGGGCCGTCGCTCAGATTGGGCGCTGAGCCGTGCAGCAGGCTCGAATGCATCAGGCAGACCGACCCCGCCTTTCCCGTACAGGGTACCGCCTTGGGCGCAACCTCGGCCGTCACTTCCTCCGCAACGGCACCCGTGAAGCGCCCGCCGTTCCAGTGCGAATACAGGGGGCCCCGGTGCGAACCCGGCACCACTTCCAACGGGCCATTCTCCAGCGTCACGTCATCGAGGAACAGCAGGCAGGTGATGATGTCGTCGTTGCTCATCGGCTGGAAAGGAAAGTCCTGGTGAAACTTGACCTGGGTTGGCGTGCCGGGGAGCTTGGAATTCACCTTACCGTGGTGGAAGCGCAGGTTGGGGCCAATCAGGTCGGCAACCATGTCCACCGTTGCCGCCTCGCGCATGACATTGGCATAGACCTCCGAGACTTCCTCGGGGGACTGGACCCGGCGCAAGCCCGGGGTCTCCGGGCTGTGACCGGGCTGCAAATCGAAGCGGGCGCGGCCGTCGACCGTCTCGCCGTAGTCCTCGGCGTGGGCGCGACTTTCATCGACCCAGCCGTCGAAGACAGCGCGCAGCGCCGCAAGCTGTTCCGGCGTGACCGCATCCTCGGCAACAACCACACCGTCGCGCCAGAAGGCGTCGACCTGCTCGGTGGACAGCATACTCGGGCTCATGGGCACTTTCCCCCCTTTTCGGACAGCCGGTATCGTCATTTAAGGGAAAGCGCAGGCCGCTTTGCTATCGCGTTTCCGTCACCAAAACCGCGATCCAGCGGCAAAACAAATCTCGACCCCAGCCGCCCCACACCTATATTCCTGAATAGCCAGTAACGTCGAATGGAAGTCAGACCATGACCGCAGGTACAGCCGCATCGACAGCGCCCACCGCCGCGAAACCCGGGACAAAGACGACCAAGCCTGCCGCCGCCGCGTCCCAGGCCGCTCAGGCCGACGCTCGGTCCGAGGCAGAGGCCGCAGCCCACGCCCTGCTCCGCCGCCTCGACGCAGCCAAGCACAGCTGGGCGAAGACCACGCCAGAAGAGCGGGTCGCCCTACTGCACGCGGTCAAGGACGCGATCATGCCGGTGGCCGAAGACTGGGTGTCGACGGCCTGCAGAAACAAGCAGATCCCGGTGGGCTCACCGCTGGAAGGGGAAGAATGGTTCTCTGGTCCCTATGCCCTCCTTTCTGCCTGCAACAATTTCATCGGAACCCTCGAAGCCATGGATGGCGGGTCGGTGGCCGCGTCCCTGCCCCGGCGGCGGCTGCGCAACGGTCAGACCGCGGTCCGCGTCGTGCCGCATACGCTCTGGGACAGGCTGCTGCTCTCAGGCATCCACGCCGAGGTTTGGATGCAGCCGGGGATCGACAGCGCCGACGTCAACGAGCGCGCGGCGCAGGCCTACGCCACCCCTGCCGACGCGCGCGAGGGCCGGGTCGCATTGGTGCTGGGCGCGGGCAATATCGCGGCCATCCCGCTGCTCGACACACTGCAGAAGCTACTGGTCGAAAACCAAGTCGTGCTGCTCAAGCTCAACCCGGTCAATGACTACCTGCTACCTTTCTTCGAGGCGGCCTTCAAACCCCTGATCGATCGGGACTCTCTGGCCGTGATCCCGGGTGATGCGGCGCTGGGCGCCTGGGCCTGCGAACACGATCTGGTCGAGGAGATCCACGTCACCGGGGCGGGCTCGACCCACGATGCCATCGTCTGGGGCAAGGGCACGGACGGCGAGCGACGGCGTCAGGCCGGGACGCCGCTGAACAGCCGCCGGATCACCTCCGAGCTTGGCGCCGTCTGCCCCACCATCGTCGTGCCGGGTCCGTGGAGCACCGACGATGTCCGCTATCAGGCCGAACAGATCGCCACCCAAAAGCTGCACAACGGCGGCCACAACTGCGTCTCCTGCCAGACCCTGATCATGCCCGAAGGCTGGGATCAGGCGCAGGACCTGCTGGACGGCTTCAGGACGGTGGTTGCGAGCGCGGGTGAGCGCGGCGTCTATTATCCCGGCGCCAAGGACCGGCTACGGGCCTTCGCTGACCGTGCCGCTTCGGGCAGCGGGGTCGAGCGCTTGCGTCGCGGCGCATCGCAGGAACTGCTGCTGACCACCTTCGACAGCGACGCGGATGGTCAGCACGAAGTTTTCGCCCCGGCGATGAATATCAAATGGTTGGAGGGCAGCGTCCCAGCCGCCTTCCTCGAGGCCGCGATCGACTTCGCCAACGACCGGCTCGAGGGCACGCTGGGCGCAAATATCGTGATCCACCCGGCAACCCGGCGCGCCATCGGCGAAGCACGGTTCGAAGAACTGATCGGCAAGCTTGCCTACGGCGAAATTGCCATCAACGCCTGGACGGGGGTCAACTTTCTCGCGGTTGCCCTGCCCTGGGGTGGGTTTCCCGGCACCACGCCCGAGGATGTCGGCTCCGGTATCGGGGTGGTGCACAACACATTCATGCTCGAAGGCGTCGAACGCAGCGTGCTCGAAGCGCCGTGGCGGCCCTTTCCCCGGGGGCTGTTGAGCGGAAGTTTCGCGCTGATGCCCAAGCCGCCGTGGTTTGTGACCCACCGCCGCGCTGCGGCCGTCGGGCGGCAGCTGACGCGCTTTGCCCACCGGCCATCGCTGCTCAAAATCCCGGGAATCTTTCTCAACGTCCTGCGCGACTGAGGCGCAGGGCTGCCCGCTTACCCACAAAACGGAGGCCTGACCATGAAACCCGGCTACCTGCTACTCGACACCGTGATCGACGACCCCGAAGCCTACGAAGACTACAAGGCGCAAGTGGTGCCCATCGTTGAGTCCTTCGGCGGCGAGTACCTGATCCGGGGTGGCGAAATGACCGTCGAGCAGGACGAACTGTGGCAGCCCAACCGCATCGTGCTGCTGCGCTTTCCCTCGGTCGCTCAGGCTCAGGCCTTTCTCAACAGCGAGGCCTATGCCCCGGTGAAGGCGGTGCGGCTGGCCAATTCCCGCGCGACGGCCATGGTCATCGAAGGCCTGTGATCAGAAGGCCTGTGATCAGAAGACCTGTGATCAGGAGGCTTCAGCCATCGGCTGACCCAGAACATCCCAGTTCGGGGTGATGCCCAGCCCCGGAGCTTCGGAGGCGGTCATGAAACCGTCGGCGATCACCGGGCCGCCGCTGGCGATCGACACGGTGGCGTACTCGCTGAAGGCCGATGACTGGAAGTGCAGCTCGCGCGGGGTGGAATGTGCCAGATGGGCGATGGCGGCGTCGGTCAGCTCCCCGCCCCACGTATCCTCGATGGTCATGATGATCCCCAGCTCGGCGCAGACATCGCGCACGACCTTGGTCTTGGTCAGGCCGCCAAAGCGGCTGATCTTCAGGTTGACCGCGTCCATGGCCCGATCCTGATGCGCGGTCAGCACAGTTTGCAGCGACGTCATGCATTCATCGAGGATCATTGGAAGATTGGAAACATCGCGGACCACGCGGCAGGCCTCGTAGGTCTCGCAGGGCTGCTCGATGTAGAGCGGCATATCGTTGACGGCGGAGACCACCCGAACCGCCTCGTGCTGCATCCAGCCACAGTTGGCGTCGGCGGCGAGTTTGTTCCCGCTTTCCAGCACCGCCGTGACCTTGCGGATGCGCTCGATATCGAGATCCGCGCCAGCGCCGACCTTCATCTGGAACTGGTTGAAGCCCTGCGCCTGATAGGCCTGCAGGCGCTCGGCCATGGCGTCCGGGTCGCCGCGCGAGACGACCTTGAACAGGCGTACGCTGTCCTGCACCCGGCCACCGAGAAGGTTGCAGACCGGCTGGCCGGTGGCCTTGCCCAGCAGATCCCAACAGGCGATGTCGAGCGCCGACTTGACGTAAGGGTGCCCCTTGAGCGCGCGATCCATGACGAGATTGATCGACCCGATCTGCCGGGGATCGAGGCCGATCAGGCTGTCGGCGAGCTTCATGATCCCGGTGCGGGCACCCTCGGCGTAGGCAGGCAGATAGGCCGGCCCTAGCGGGCAGATTTCGCCGTAGCCCGTCTGTCCGTCGTCGGTGGTGACTTCGACGACCGTGCTGTCGAAGGCGGCAAAGCTCTGGTTTGACCAGCTGTAGGCGCCTTCCTTCATCGGCAGCGCAACGGCGTAGAGGGCAATCTTGGCGATCTTCATGGGCGAGGCCTCCTGCGAGAGCGGGCGAGCGGGCCTTCTTTACGCACCAAAGCGCCGGGGACGGCAATACCTTTCGCGCCCGGCGCGGCCGGAGGACAGAGCCAGTCTTTGGCCGCGACCGCTCGTGTCTCCGCGCTCAGGTATCCGTTGCGAGCCAGTCGGGCAGTCCTGCGGGCGTCAGGCCCTGAACGGCGGCATCGACACAGGCCTCCAGCCCACCGAGCCGAACCTCGCGCCCGGATAGGCCGTGGGCGTAGTGGGCGTACTTGCCGGAGTTGGTGAGGATGCTCTGAGCCTCGGGCGGGAACACGGGTTCGTTGATCGAGCACCAGCACAGGTCGGCCACCAGCGACACCCCGGCGGCCTGCAGCACGGCGGCAGCGCCGTCGGTTTGGAGCTGTACAAGCACGTCGCGGGCCAGAGTGATGATCATGGGAGCGGCGTCGCAGGACCGCCCGTCGAGCAATCCGGCGACCCGCTGGCACTCAGCGAAGGACGCGTGGGGGCTCCCGATGGCTACCAGATCAACAGCACCGCTGGCGCGATTGAGCGCGCGCCACGCAGCCCGCAGGTCTGCAGCGTCCAGTGCGACCCGTTCTGCGCCTGCCATCGGGGTGAGGTCGGCTTCGGGGGTACGCCCGGCAACGTGCAGCATGGGCGCACCTGAGGTCGTGCCGAAAGCGGCACAGATCGCGCGCAAGTCATCCTCGGACAGCGTCGCGTGCTCAAAACCCGTGATCAGCGGTACACAGTCCGGCGCCGCCTTCCCGGCGAGCCAGCCCACCAGCGGCCACAGACTGTCGTCGGCATCGGGCCACGACGGCAGGTCGAAATGCAGCATCCGGGCCGGGCGCCGACCGGCCTCTTCATAGACCCCCGCGCGCGGCGCGCGGCCGGTCATGGCGATGAACAGGTCGAGGTAGTCCGGATGCTTGGTGGTCCGTGCCCCCAAGACCGAATTGGCGTAGATCACCGCGTTGGATTCAGACCAGCCGATGACCTCCCCCTGTAGTGGGCGGTCCTCGCGATGGTAGGGCGCGCAGGTGAAGGTCGGCTGGGCGCCCATGCGGACGTAGGCTTCGGCGAGGCGACTGGCGCGCTGACCGAAATCGGCGGGCACCCCCTGATCCTGCCAGGCCTCCCGATCGACCGAGATGGCGTTGATGGTGGTCGGGACACCGACCTGCGCGCCCATATCGGCCATGGTCTCTGCAAAGATCAGGTTGGCATCGTGGGCGAGGATACAGCCGTCGATGTGGCCCCGACTGACGTCGAGCAGCTCGGTGGCACCCTGCGCTGTGGCCATCTGCACTATCACCTCCATGGCGACCTGCACGGCGCGGCCCTGCCCACCCGCCAAGCGCGCCCGGTCAGTGTCGTTCAGCTGGACCACTTCGGCTCCGAGCCCTGCAACGGCGATGGCCCGTGCCTGCCGCCCATCGAGGTCGAACGACAATCCGGCAGCGTCGAGCTGTGCCCACTCTGCCCCAGCCAGCGCCGCGTAGTCCGGCGGCGGCAGGAACAGCACGGGAACCGGGCGATCGAACAGCCGGTTGGCGACCAGCGCACCGAGGCTCAGGGTCTCCTCAGGCTCCCTGAACACCAGCGCTGCGGGGGCCTTGCCACCCAGCGCCAGTGCCAGCAGGACGCCGCTGCCGCTGCACGACCCGCGCGAGGTGGGCATCAATACGATCTGGCCGGAAACCACGGCACCGCGTTGGGGGTGGTGCGCGTCGATGATTGCGCCCGTGTCCGGGTCGACCCCACCCCAGAAGCTCAGCCCTTCATCGCAGGCGAGAACGGGCGCGGCGATCACCTGCCCCGGATCACCGGTCGAGAGCAGGCGTCGTGCCTGCCGGCTATGCTGGTTGCTGAAGCTCAAGGGCCAGGCCTCGTCGCCATGAACGAAATAGGCGCGCAGCTTAGACGGAGCCTCGTGGGGATGTACATGCTCACGAACGCAGGCTCGGAAATCAGCCCGGAGGCCGTGTCTGCGTCCAAACACGCCTTGCCTGCTGCACGGGTCTGTGCAGACTACCGGAAATGGCCGCACAACGGATGCACCCCATGACAAACACACCAAAGCAAGCAGTCCTGTACCGCCGTGTCATTCCCAACAATACCTGCGTCCACGGGCGCAAGGCGCTGGCGTTGCTCCAACGCCGGGGTTACCGGGTCGAAGACCGCCACCTGACCTCGCGCGAGGCCATCGACGCCGCCAAGCTCGAATTCGACGTGGCGACCTTCCCGCAGGCCTTCATCGCGGGCGAGCGGGTCGGTGGTTACACGGATTTGCTGGCGCACTTCGGCCGCCCGGTGCCCGACCCCAAGGCCAAGACCTACACGCCCGTGATCGCGCTGTTCAGTGTCGCGGCGCTGCTGGCGGTGGCGCTCGATTTTGCCGGGCTGGGCGAAAACCCCGGCACCGCGCTGATCCGAATGGCCGAGCAGTTCATCGCCGGTTCCATGGTGATGCTCGGCCTGCTGAAGCTGAGCGATCTGGAGGGCTTTGCCAGCCAGTTCCTGAACTATGACCTGCTGGCTCAGCGCCGGGTGCGCTATGCCTACCTCTACCCCTTTGCCGAAACCGGGGCCGGGATCCTGATGTTCGCCGGTTTGCTGCCGTGGCTCGCAGCACCGGTGGCCCTGTTCATCAGCACGATTGGGGGTATGTCAGTCATCAAAGCCGTGTATATCGATAAGCGATACCTCAAGTGCGCCTGCGTGGGCGGCAATTCCAACGTCCCGCTTGGAGCGGTGTCGCTGACAGAAAATCTCCTGATGTTCGCTATGGCAGTGTGGATGCTGATCAAGCTGAGCCCAATCGGGCCGATCTGACCCGGTAAACCGCTCTGCGGGCGGTCACGCAGCCACCCTGACCAGAACCAACGGAAAGAAAAGAACAGCCTTATGTGTGGAATTGTCGGCCTGTTTCTTAAAGACGACAGCCTCTCGCCCCGGCTCGGCGGCATGCTCTCCGATATGCTAGTTACCATGACCGATCGCGGACCGGACAGCGCCGGGATCGCCGTCTACGGCGCGGAGACCAGCGGCGGCTTCAAAATCACCGTGCAGGCTGAAGACCCGGAGACGGCCTTTGCACAGCTGGCCGAGCACCTCAGCGCCGCGACCGGGCAGCTTTGCAGCCTCGCAGCCAAGTCGAGCCATGCGGTGATTTCGACCGCCCCGGACAACGCCACCGCGCTGATCAGCCACCTGCGCGAAAGCCATTCAGACCTGCGGATCATGTCGACCGGCGAAGCCATGGAAATCTACAAGGAAGTGGGCCTACCTCGCGACGTCTCCGCCCGCTTCGGCATTGGCGCCATGGGTGGCACCCACGGCATCGGCCACACGCGTATGGCGACGGAATCCGCGGTGACGACCATGGGCGCGCACCCGTTTTCGACCGGCGCCGACCAGTGCCTGGTGCACAACGGTTCGCTGTCGAACCACAACAGCCTGCGCCGCAAGCTCCAGCGCGAAGGCGTGTGCATTGAAACCGAGAACGACACTGAAGTTGCAGCCGCCTATCTGACCTATCGCATGCAGCAGGGTCGCAACCTTGGGCAGGCGCTGGAAGACAGCCTCGATGACCTCGACGGTTTCTTCACCTTTGTCGTCGGCACCAAGAACGGCTTCGGCGTGCTGCGCGACCCGATCGCCTGCAAGCCTGCCGTCATGGCCGAGACAGACGCCTACGTCGCCTTCGGCTCCGAATACCGTGCGCTGGTGTCCCTACCCGGGATCGACGCCGCGCGGGTCTGGGAACCCGAACCCGCCAACGTCTATTTCTGGGAGCGCTGAGCCGTGCCAACAATTGACCTTGCCAAGGACGACTTGCGCGCCCTGAACCAGCAATTACAGACCGCGGCCCGCGCCGTGGCAGAGGCCCAGTCCAACGAAACCCAGTGGCGGATCGACAATCCGCGCGGCAGCCACGCCATCGCTGTCGGGCTCGACGGCCCCATCGCCGTCACCGTTGGCGGCTCCACCGGCTACTACTGCGCAGGCATGAACAAGGAAGCCAGCATCACCGTCGAGGGCTCCGCCGGACCGGGCGTGGCTGAAAACATGATGTCCGGCACCGTGGTGATCGAGGGCGACGCCAGCCAGTACGCCGGGGCGACCGGTCGCGGCGGCCTGCTGGTGGTCAAGGGCAACGCCGCCTCACGCTGCGGCATTTCGATGAAGGGCATCGATATCGTCGTCCACGGCAACATCGGCCACATGTCGGCCTTCATGGCGCAGAGCGGCACGCTGGTGGTCTGCGGGGATGCGGGGGACGCGCTGGGAGACTCGCTCTACGAAGCCCGACTGTTCGTGCGCGGATCGGTCAAGAGCCTCGGGGCGGACTGCGTGGAAAAGGAAATGCGGCCCGAGCACCTCGAACTGCTCACCGACCTGCTCGAACGCGCCGGCGCCGACGCCCGGCCCGAGGAATTTCGACGCTACGGCTCGGCCCGGCAGCTCTACACCTTCAACATCGACAACGCCTCGTCGTACTGAGCGGAGACCCAGACCATGACCGACAAGCCGCACCGCACGACGCCCGTTAAATCCTGGACCTTCGACGACCGCACCAACTCGGAAATCCGGCGCGCTGCCTCGACCGGCATCTACGACATTCGCGGCGGCGGGGCCAAGCGCCGGGTTCCGCATTTCGATGACCTGCTGTTTCTGGGCGCCTCGGTGTCGCGTTACCCGCTGGAGGGCTACCGCGAGACCTGCGCCACCGATGTCAGCCTCGGCACCCGCCACGCGGCCAACCCGATCAACCTCGATATTCCGATCACCATCGCCGGGATGAGCTTCGGCGCGCTCTCGGGCACAGCCAAGGAGGCGCTGGGCCGCGGAGCAACAGCGGCCGGGACCTCGACCACCACCGGTGATGGCGGCATGACCGAGGAAGAACGCGGGCATTCGGACAAGCTGGTCTACCAGTACCTGCCCTCGCGCTATGGCATGAACCCCGACGACCTGCGCCGCGCGGACGCCATCGAGATCGTCGTCGGTCAGGGCGCCAAGCCCGGCGGTGGCGGCATGCTGCTGGGGCAGAAAATCTCCGACCGCGTTGCAGAAATGCGTAACCTGCCGCAGGGCATCGATCAGCGCTCGGCCTGCCGTCACCCGGACTGGACCGGTCCCGACGACCTCGAGATCAAGATCCTTGAGCTGCGGGAGATCACCGGCTGGAAGGTGCCGATTTACGTCAAGGTCGGCGGTGCCCGCCCCTACTTCGACACCACGCTGGCGGTGAAGGCTGGCGCCGATGTGGTTGTGCTCGACGGTATGCAAGGCGGCACAGCGGCCACGCAGGATGTGTTCATCGAACACGTCGGACAGCCCACGCTCGCCTGTATCCGCCCCGCCGTGAAGGCGCTGCAGGATCTGGGCCTGCACCGGGACGGGGTTCAGTTGGTAATCTCCGGGGGCATCCGCAGCGGTGCAGACGTCGCCAAGGCTATCGCGCTGGGCGCGGACGCGGTGTCCATCGGGACAGCTGCGCTGATCGCGCTGGGCGACAACGACCCGAAGTGGGAAGCGGACTACCAGAAGCTCGGCACCACCGCCGGAGCCTACGACGACTGGCACGAAGGCCAGGACCCAGCCGGGATCAACACCCAGGACCCCGAACTGCAGAAGCGGCTCGACCCGGTGCTGGGGGGACGCCGGCTCTCCAACTACCTCAAGGTCATGACGCTGGAGGCGCAGACCATCGCGCGCGCCTGCGGCAAGAGCCACTTGCACAACCTCGAGCCTGAGGACCTCTGTGCCCTGACCATGGAGGCAGCGGCCATGGCGCAGGTGCCGCTGGCCGGGACCGACTGGTACCCGGGAAAGGCTGGCTTTTGAGCGCGGCTGGGCTAGGCTCGCCCAAAGACAGACGCGATGCAGACTTATAGACCACGACAATAATCAGACTTCCGGAGAGTGACATGACCACCGACCTCGCGGCCTTCGCCAAGGAAAAAGGCGTTAAGTACTTCATGGTCTCTTTCACCGATCTGTTCGGTGCACAGCGGGCAAAACTGGTGCCCACGCAGGCCATCGCGGACATGCAGGAAGAAGGTGCAGGCTTCGCCGGGTTCGCCAGCTGGCTGGACATGACCCCGGCGCACGCCGACATGCTAGCCGTGCCGGACCCGTCCTCGGTCATCCAGCTGCCGTGGAAGCGCGAAGTCGCCTGGGTCGCCGCCAATCTGGTGATGGAAGATGAGCTGGTGGAGCAGGCCCCGCGCAACGTGCTCAACCGCCTGCTTGCCCGCGCCGAGGCCGACGGCCTGCGCGTCAAGACCGGGGTGGAGGCCGAATTCTTCCTGCTCACGCCCGAGGGAACCGAGATTTCCGACCCTTACGATCGCGCCGAAAAGCCCTGCTACGACCAGCAGGCGGTGATGCGCCGCTACGACGTCATCGCTGAGATCTGCGACTATATGCTGGAGCTGGGCTGGGGCGCGTACCAGAACGACCACGAGGACGCCAACGGCCAGTTTGAAATGAACTGGGAGTTCGACGACGCCTTGCGCACGGCCGATAAGCACTCGTTCTTCAAATTCATGGTCAAGTCCGTTGCCGAAAAGCACGGCTACCGGGCGACCTTCATGCCCAAGCCGGTCGAGGGCCTGACCGGCAACGGCTGCCACGTGCACGTCTCGGTCTGGGATCAGGCCGGAACCACCAACGCCTTCGCCGATGATGGCATGGAGCTGGGGCTGAGCGCGCGCGGGCGGCACTTCCTGGGCGGGATCATGAAGCACGCCAGCGCGATGGCAGCGATCACCAACCCGACGGTCAATTCCTACAAGCGGATCAACGCACCGCGGACGCTCTCGGGCGCGAGCTGGGCGCCGAACACCATCACCTGGACCGGCAACAACCGCACCCACATGGTCCGGGTTCCCGGCCCGGGACGGTTCGAACTGCGCCTGCCCGATGGCGCGGCCAACCCCTACCTGCTGCAGGCGGTGATCATCGCCGCGGGTCTCTCGGGTCTGGCCAGCGAAGCCGACCCCGGCCCCCGCTACGACATCGACATGTACGCCGAAGGACACACTGTAAAGGACGCACCGCGCCTGCCCCTGAACCTGCTCGACGCCCTGCGCGGTCTGGAGGCCGACACGGCCCTGACGGAAGCCATGGGCTCCGAGTTTTCCGAGGCTTTTCTCAAGCTCAAGCGCCAGGAGTGGAATTCCTACGTCAGCCACTTCTCGCAGTGGGAGCGGGACAACACGCTGGATGTCTGACCGGCGCCAGAGCCCTTGCGGGGCTCAGGTAACGCGCGACCGGGTCTGAAACTCAGGCCGGTCCCACAGCCGGTCGCGGATCACACGTTCGAGCACGTCGACAGCGGCGATCACGTCGGCCTCGTCGAGATACAGCGGGGTGAAGCCAAAGCGCATGATGTCGGGCGCGCGGAAGTCGCCGATCACGCCGCCAGCGATCAGCGCCTGCATGGCGGGATAGCCGTGCTCGAAGTGGAAAGACACCTGCGAGCCTCGGCGCTGCGGGTCGCGGGGTGACGCCAGTTCCAGCCCCGGGCAGCGACGTTCGACCTCGGCAATAAAGGTCTCGCTGAGCCCCAGTGAGGCGTCGCGCAGCGCCTGCATCGACACCCCTTCCCAGACATCCAAAGCGGCCTCCAGCATGCGCATCTGCACAATCGGCGGGGTGCCGATCCGGAAGCGCTCCGCCGCCGGGCCGGGCTCGTACACCGGGTCCATGGCAAAGGGGTTGGCGTGGCCCATCCAGCCCGCCAAGGCCGGTTGAACATCGTCCGGCAGGTCGGGGCGAATGTAGATGAACGCCGGCGCCCCGGGGCCAGCGTTGAGGTACTTGTAAGTACAGCCCACGGCGAATTCGGCCGGGTTGGCCGCCATGTCGACCGGAACAGCGCCCAGCGAGTGCGCCAAATCCCAGATCATCACCGCACCGACATCGTGCACGGCCCGGGTGATCTTCGCTGAATCGAGCCGCCGTCCGGTGCGGTAGTCGACCTCCGTCAGCAGCACGACTGCGACCTCGTCTGTCAGTGCGGTTTCAATGTCATCGGCGGGCACGGTCTCCAGCCGGTAGCCCTGCCCCAGCGTCTCGATCAGCCCCTGCGCCATGTAGAGATCGGAGGGGAAATTGTTGCTGTCCGAGAGGATCACCCGCCGGTCGGGGCGCATCTTCAGCGCGGCGGTCAGCGCCTGATAGACCTTGATCGACAGGGTATCACCGACTGACACCGACCCGGCGGGCGCGTTCAGAAACATGGCCCCCAGCCGGTCACCCAACTGTGTCGGTAGGTCCATCCAGCCCTCGGCGTTCCACGCCCGGATCAGCGACTGTCCCCACTCGCGATCAATGGTCTCCGCGACCCGCGCGCCGACAGCCTTGGGCAGCATACCCAGCGAGTTACCATCGAGGTAGATCAGGCCCTCGGGCATATCGAACAGGTGCTTTCGGGGAAGCTCGGCGCCTTGGGTCATTCTCTGCCGCTCTCTCTGCCGCTCTTGTCTGGGTCCGTGGGTTTCGGGTACTGGCATATGGGTTGGCCGCAGCCCGCGCAAGCCGTTTCCGGGGCCTGTGACATCAACCACGCCCCCCGGACCGACCCGAGGGCGAACCAAAACGGATCTAACCATGACAGACAAGACCCCTGCCCCATCTGCCCGGAACGCGCTGGATCAGAGCCCGCTGCATCAGGCCATGCACGAGCAAATGCAGGACGGCAGCTTGTTCACCCGCGCCATCGAGCACGGGCAGGCCTACCTGCGCGGGATCAGCGACCGGCCCGTCGCCCCGGATGCTGCGGCACAGGCTGCGCTCGACGGGCTGGAAGGCCCGCTGCCCGAGGGGCCGGGTGAGGCTGAAGCCATCCTTGACCAGCTCGCGCAGCTCGGCGGTCCGGCAACCACCGCACAGGTGGGGGGACGCTTCTTCGGCATGGTCAACGGCGGCCTGCTGCCCACCGCGCTCGCCGCGCGCCTGTTGGCCGATACCTGGGACCAGAATGCCGTGGTGCACGCCGTCTCACCGACCAATTCCCGCCTTGAGGAGGTCTGCCAGCGCTGGCTGATCGAGTTGCTGGGGCTGCCGGAGCGGACCGTAGCAGGCTTTGTCAGCGGCACGTCCATGGCCATCGTCTGCGGTCTTGCCGCTGCACGCTGGCGGCTGTGCCAACGGGTAGGCTGTGACATCAACGCCGCCGGGTTGGCGTCGGCGCCGCGCCTGCGGCTGATCACCAGCCGCCACGCGCATTCGACCGTGCTCAAGGCCGTGGCCCTGCTGGGCTTCGGCACGGATACCATCGAATATGCCGAAGTCGATGATCAAGGACGATTGCGCCCGGAGACCCTGCCCGCGCTGGACGAGACCTGCATCCTCATCCTGCAGGCCGGCAACGTCAATTCCGGTTCTTTCGACCCGATCCGCGCCTGCTGTGAGGCGGCACGTGCCGCCGGTGCCTGGGTGCACATCGACGGGGCCTTCGGGCTGTGGGCGGCGGCCTGCCCCAATCTGGCTTACCTGACCGACGGACTGGAACTGGCGCAATCGTGGAGCGTCGATGCCCACAAGACCCTGAACGCGCCCTACGACAGCGGCCTGTCGCTCTGCGCCGACCCCGAGGCCATGGTTGCCGCGCTGCAGAACTCTGGCGCCTATATCCCCACCTCCGAGCATCGTGACGGCATGCAGTTCACCCCGGAGATGTCGCGCCGGACCCGGGCGATCGACCTGTGGGCGGCGCTCAGCTTTCTCGGCCGCAGCGGGGTCGCCACGCTGGTCGAGGGCCTCCACGCGCGCGCGCGCCAGTTCGAGGCCGAACTCAAGCAGGCCGGCTTCAGCGTCATCAATGACGTGGTCTTCAACCAGGTGCTGCTGGAGATCGGCGACGAGGCTAAGACGACATCCTTTGTCGATCACGTGAAGGCATCGGGCGAGGCATGGATCGGCCCGTCACGCTGGTTCGACCGGCCGGTGGTGCGGGTCAGTCTCTGCTCGTGGGCCACGACCCCGGCAGATGTGGCCCGGGCTGTGGCTGCCTTCGTGGCCGCGCGGGATCAGGGTTAACCCGGCTCAGGCGTGGATGAAGCGCATCCGGTCGAAGCCTCGCCGCCACTGGGCTACCCTGGCGGGGTCGGGCCGACCGCCGAGGGCGTCGGCGATCAGCCCGCCCAGCCGGTCCATATCGGCGACCCCCATGCCCCAGCGCACCAGCTCCGGCGTTCCCAGCCGCAGGCCGTTCATGTCGCCCTCGACCGCCGGGCGCGGCAAGCCGATCCCGCAGGCCAGAAAGCCCGCCTGACGCAGCATTTTGGACGCCGCCTGCCCGCCGCCGAAGGCCGCGGCTTCGAGCGCAAACTGATGAGACCGTGTGGACCTGCCCCGCGCCGTGAACACCGGCAGCCCGCGTTCGGCCAGCGCGTCAGCCAGCGCAGCGGCGGTGGCGATCATCTCGGCGGCGTAGGCCTGCCCGAAGTCGCGCCAGTCGAGCATAGTCACGGCCAGCGCCGCTGACTTGGCGGCATCGAAATTGGCGGTCATCCCGGGGAAAGCAATCCGGTCGAGCCGCTCGGCAATCTCGGCGCTGTCGGTGACGATCAGACCACCCGCCGGGCCGCCGAGGCTCTTGTAGGTGCTCATTGTCATCAGGTCCGCGCCCTGCTTGAGCGGGTTGGACCAGGCACGCCCGGCGATCACCCCGCACTGGTGGGCGGCGTCGAACAGCACCCGCGCCCCGACCGCGTCCGCGATCTCCCGCACGGCTGCAACCGGGTGTTCGTGCAGGTTGAGGCTCCCACCCAGCGTGATCAGCGCAGGCTTCTCCGCCAGCGCCAGTGCCCGCAGGCCCTCGACATCGACGCTGTAACCGTCGGCTTCCACCGGCGCTTCGAGAATACACAGGCCAAACAGGCCCGCGCAGCCCGGCCCGTGGTGGGTGACGTGTCCACCGATCGACGCTGGCGGGACAATGATCGTGTCCCCGGGCTGGCAGGTCGCCATGAAGCCATAGAGGTTGGCCAGCGCGCCCGAAGGCACCCGGATCTCGGCATATTTGGCATCGAAGACCTCGGCGCTGAGCTGGGCCGCGATCACTTCGATCTCTTCGATCGCCTCCAGCCCCATTTCGTACTTGTCACCGGGGTACCCCAGTGATGGCCGTGAGCCGATCCCAGAGGCGAGCATGGCCTCGGCACGGGGGTTCATGGCATTGGTCGCCGGGTTGAGGTTGAAGCACTCGCGCTCGTGGATCGACTGGTTCTCCTCGGCCAATGACTGCAGGCGCGCAAACACGTCGGTCGAAGACTGCTCTGCGGTTGCCGTTGCAATGCGTTGGACGAGGGATTCGCTGGTCTCAGCAACCCAAGCGCGGCGCTCAAGTTTCATAGTCTCACACCTTGTATTCGATCGGATAGGTTTGCGTCGGCGTCCGGCTACAGCAGCGGTTGCCAGTCCGGCCCCCAGGCATCCTGCCAGAAGCCGTTGAAGGTGACATTGGATTTGGCGCGACCGCCTGTCCAGAGGTCATACTGAGGCTGACTGTAGCACTCGAAAAAGGCCTCGACTTCGGCGCGCAGACCGGCGGCCGTCTCAGCATGCTGCGGGTTGTCGATCAGGTTGGTCCGTT
>MDSZ01052797.1_pt1 | contig 20455 bp, 11 predicted proteins | sample 811201 | NCBI WGS metagenome assembly MDSZ01 (sample SAMN05326647, study PRJNA326480) | marine metagenome | isolation source: seawater | place: Indian Ocean: North | collected 2010 | reverse complement strand
TGAATTGATAACTACGACAACACGAATTGCATCCATCATGCCGTCTTGGTTACTGTCGAGGCTATCATTTCTCAAAGCGACCAAACTTAATCCGGCCTCTTCAAATGGATCTAATTCCTCTTCAGCAGAAACATTGCCTGCGAACGACAGAGAGACCATGAGGGCGATTAGAAACCACTCACGCATTTGAATCACCTCCTGATGCCTCTTCAGCGATGCCCTTCTCTAATGAAGAAACTGATCGAGAATACCTGACTATCATTGCTAGAGCTGAAGAAATCAACATCACAGTTCCAAGTATCATGTAAGTCAACCAACTAGAGGCAGGTTCTTCGCCCATAATTGAAAAAGCTGCATTCCAACTTCCATATTCGTCTGACCAGCCGTCCCCATCTGAGTCGATGCAGCCCTGTACGTCTCGAGTAGATGTGCCTGCTACTTCTGGACAATCATCTCTCTTCGCACCCATTGGTACGTCACCAAAGCCGTCCTCATCGCTGTCCTGCCACTGAAGCCTATCGGTTGGGAAAGCATCTGCTTGTCCCCAAGGTGAGGCAAGCCAATTTTGCGAAGGGTCAGACCAACCGTCACCATCTGAATCTCTGCAACCTAACCTGTCGAAGAATGACTGGCCTCTTTCATTGGGGCAGGCATCTCCTTCATGCCCGTCGGAATTATCTCCAAAGCCGTCGCCATCCAAATCACGCCATTGAGTCGGCTCATGCAGGAATCTGTCACCTTGGTCTGACCAACCATCGCCATCAGTGTCGTGACATCCCCATCGGTCACCGCCTTCGGTCGGTCCTTTGGAAGTACCAGGCACATCCGGGCAAACATCAGCAGTTGTTCCCATTGGGTTGTCTCCTCTACCATCCCCATCTCTGTCATGCCATTGAGTTTCATCGCCGGGCCATGCATCTGCCAATCCACCTGGACTTGCTAACCAATGGGTTGTAGGGTCTGACCAACCATCGCCATCAGAATCAGGGCAACCCCATCTGTCCATTGCAGAGTTGCCTTCTGTCGCAACACAGCCATCGCCTCTCCAAGCAGGCCGCCAAGTTTCTCCGTCGAAATACTCTAAATTGTCACCATAGCCGTCGTCGTCTGTATCATGCCACTGAGTTTCATCATCCGGGAAAGCATCTGCAAACCCATCAGGGTGAGAAATCCACCAATCGTCAGGGTTGGAAAATCCATCCATATCAGAATCCAAGCAACCGAATCTATCTAGAGAACTTATCCAGCCACTTTCCACTTCTTCTATAGTGCTTTGAGGGCAAACATCGCCTTGGAACCCATCTAAGTTATCCCCATATCCATCTCCGTCTGTATCTCTGTATTGACTTGGAACAAGAGGGAAGTCATCAACTTGTGTTGCTCCGTATGAATTATTGTCACCCCAGCCATCTCCGTCTGTATCCAGCCATTGGGTTGGATTATCCGGAAAATCATCAATCTGGAGGGCTCCTTCGCTTTGATTGTCACCCCAACCATCGCCATCCATATCCGACCACTGGGTTGGGTTATCGGGGAATGCATCTGCTCCATCTTTCGCAGTCCAATTTGAATCTGGATTAGACCAACCATCGCTATCAGCGTCGGGACAGCCAAATCTGTCCTCAATAGAATAACCTGTAACGAATGGACATGCATCGGGCTCTGTGGCGTTAGAATACCAGATTCCAATAGACCAATTCATGCGAGTATCATTCCATGAACCATCAGCCCAATTGTCCCCAAAGCCATCTGAGTCAGTGTCATTCCACTGACTTGGAGTGAACGGGAACGCATCAGCTGAGCCATTTGGGTGGGCAAACCAAGGCTCGACTCCGTCAAGACCTCCAGGATCCGCATCAGACCAACCATCTCCGTCAGAGTCTAGGCAACCGAAGCGGTCAAGTTCGGAATAACCTCTGCGATATGGGCAGTGGTCAGGTTCGAAACCATCGAGATTATCTCCAAAGCCATCGTTGTCAGAATCAATCCACTGCGATGGCTGAGTTGGGAAGGCGTCCGCTCCATTATTCGTTGTCCAACCTTCATCTGGGTCAGACCAACCGTCCGAATCTGTATCTATGCATCCAAGCCTATCGTTTGTGGAGGTACCAGGAGTCAGGTCGCAATCATCTTCATTGTCAATAAAACCGTCCTCGTCCGTGTCACGATTATCTTGGTTTAGAGAAGGAGTAAGCGTGTAATCTACTCCATCATTACACCAACTATTCTTTCCTTTAATTTTGACATAAACCCAGCCAGGGCTGGGCATTGTTGTCGATAAGGTTGTGGAAGATCCTGCATCGCTCATCGCTTGACTCGCAACTTGCGCGCCGTTAGAATCGTGAATTGAAAAATCTGCTTCCCAACCGTCTCCAGGACACCACCATGCCGGGTTATTCATTGATCCGGAGAACCCGACTTGGACGATGTCTCCTTTGTATGCGTAAATCTTCCACCAATCGACATCATCGTTTGGAGAACATCCATCGTCGGAACAAACATATCCGTTGGTTGAGACGCCATTTGTGAGTACATTTGCCGTAGATGTATCATTATCAGCGCTAACCGCTGGTAAGAACGTTAACAGCAAGACTGCGAGGAAGCATACCACCCACTGCTCCGCGCGCATGTGTGCGCATGCGAGGGTTTGGTTTTCAAAACAACGCAAGATTGTCATTCACGTGATGTTGAAATTTATGTGATTTATTTCGTGTTATTCTTTTCAATCGCTCTTTTGAAAACATCCACATAATCACTTGCATTGTGTTCGTAGGTATACTTCGATAAGACTCTCTGCCTACCTAATTCTGCTTTAGAAGCGGTCTCAGAACTAGAGAGCATTTCGTTCACACAGCGGGCTAAATCTTCAGGGTCTCCACGCTTGAAAAGACCGCCCACCGTATTGTCTACCATCTCTGTGAGTGGCTCTTGATCAACTGTTGCCACCGGTGTACCACTAGCAAGGGACTCGAGGGGAATCAGGCCCTGTCCTTCGTAGTATGAGGGATATACAACCAAATCTGCAGAACGGAAATGTTGTGCAAGTTCTTCGAATGATAGGCTAGATTGTATAAAAATTGAATTTTCAATTCTCAGTTTTTTGGCAGTCTTCTGTAAGCTTGATTTCATGTGTCCTCTTCCAACGATTACTAGTTTCGCATCAGGATTCTTTTCCAAGATATTTGGCATAGCCCTCAGCAATGTCATGTAACCTTTTCTTGCAACTAAACGGCCTACAGCAAGTAACATTGGTGTTTTTGTCTCTGAAGAGTAATTCAAAGAAGCCTCATCGCCACATTCATACTGCTTTCTGATCCTTTCATGCTCTAATTGTTCGGCTTCGTTATCGGTATTTGGTGGGCGGAACACCTTGTGATCGCAGCCCCAGAGAATTACCTCACAATCGAAATCATTAGTTGGCCTGTACCACTGCTTGAACTCCTTCAATGTCGATTGAGAGTTAGCTACGCATATGCTAGATTCTAGAACACCAGCCCTTTCATATTTTGAATACCAACCTGCTGTTGTTAGTATTGCCAAGTCATTCGGATTTTTCCAAGTTGCAGATTCTTTAGCTGCAGCTGCCCTCTTTACACCCTCTTTTTCACCAAGCCATGAACCATGTAAGCAAGACACAACAGGTGCAATATTTTGTTCTAGCCAAGAGAACTCTTTGCGTTTCCATGAGACCAAAGGAAGGTGAGCGTTTATGACATCAATTGATTTCTTTGAATGCAATTTCTTTAGCGCTTTCATAGCACTTTTGCCATAGGAACGAGTGAAAGCCATCGGTAATTTAGCCCATTTAACTGGAATCACTGTTACTCCCTCCTGAGATGGAGCAGCATCCTGATGAGACCTGGTGATAATTGTCACTTCATGCCCTAGTTCGACAAAGTGTCCTGCAAGATGGAAAACCACAGATCCTATACCACCCCAGCGAGGTGGATATTCACCGGACACTATGGCTATGTGCATGTCGAACAAACCCCCGACTTAGTCTTGTGCTAAATAATCCAACGGATAGGTGCCTTCAAATGAAATCCTTCAGTCGACTACTCATGGCCGACAAGTTACCAGTCTCTGTCACCATTATTCTTCCTACAAGGAACGAGGAAGAAGCCCTTGGACCTACAGTGGACTCCATTCCACGGGATTGGTGTGAGGAACTAGAGATCATGATTGTTGATGGTAACTCTACTGACAAGACCCGAGAAATTGCACTTGAAAAGGGAATTCGCGTTCATCTAGAACCGAGAAAGGGCTATGGTAGAGCGTATAGAACTGGTTTTGTTGTTGCAAAGGGAGATATCATTGTTACAATGGATGCAGACTGTACTTATCCTGCAGAGGTTGTCCCTGAATTGGTCAAGAAATTAATTGATGAAGATTTAGATTTCATCACTTGTGACAGACTAACACTCGCCGAAGAAGGGTCGATGTCTGGCCTCCACGGATTTGGCAATTGGATGTTATCCTTCAATGCAAGACTCGCATTCGGGTATGGAATCAAGGATTCTCAATCCGGAATGTGGGTTTTTAGAAAGTCGATTTTCAATAATGAGAAGATGCGTCCAACTAATGATGGAATGCCTCTCTCTGAAGAAATGAAAATTCTCGCACGTCGTGTACTAGGGAAGAAGAAAGCAATCGAAATTTCAGTTCCTTACAGGCCGAGAGTTGGTGAAGCTGAAATTCACACATGGGGCGACGGATGGAAAAATCTGAAATTCATCTGGGCGAAGAGATTCGGACTTAATAAGACACGAACAGAGTGGGGTCCACTAGATGACAATCCAGATTCTTTGAACGGTAATATTCCTGAACAGAAGTAATCACATCAACTGTGGTTTGTCGATTCTAACCCGAGAAACAACATTCACTATACTTGGTGCCAATACAAATAGCACTAACCAAGCCCAGACCAATTCAACAACGAATGGGCTGTAATGAATTCCTGCAACCCCGTCCAAAGCCATGAATGAGGAGTGATCTTTTCCAGGTGCTTCCTCCACAACAGAATCTAACTCACTTTCATCAACTAAACCTAGGTCGTATGATTCTGTAGTAAAATCTACTTCTAATTCACCATTGAGCAAATCAAATACTAGTGAACTTTCTGTTTCACTGTGGACTGTTGATTCCATATTGTCATCCTCGAATGAGCCCGTTCCAAACTCCATCCCACCAACATATCCCAGCGGTGCTAAAACAACCAAACTGATGCATATCCACAATACAAAACCGCTCAGTATTAACCCCATTATCCAACTGTACTTGATTTGAAAAATCGCTAATCCGGCTACCAGAATGCCTAGAGAGAAAGCTATTTTTGTCATGATAGGAATTTCTTCCTGTAATTCAGATAACGGCTTCAATTGGGACGAGTCAAATTCTGATTTTTCCTCTGAACTCTCTACTGGAATTGCAGTATCATTACGAGTATTTTGCCACTGCATGAATGTAATGAAACCATCAATGTGAATGCTAACGTCCGCTGAATCTTGGTCTACTTCTAATTCTACTTCCATGCCGGAGTTTTTTGGTAGGCCGTCTGTGTATTCAACATCCACAACACCAGTGTACCAAATGTGGGTGTTTACAGCCTGAATTAGAGAAAACAGAACTACTAACTGAACTGCATGTAGAAGCAATTTAGCATACGGTTTCCCCTCCCTCATAGCCGAGGGAGGGGAATCCTCTTGGTATCAAATCTTGCCTAGTCCTTGCGGCCTTGAAGGCTGGCTACTAGTCCAGCGATAGCAATCAATGCGATTGTAACAACTGGGGAAACGAATGGCAGTAGGCCTCCTTCGGTTCCTTCCTCTGTCTCTTCACCAGCACCGCCTTCTCCATCACCGTACTCAGCAAGAGCATCCTCAAGGGCGTCTTCGATGATGTCATCATTGTGCTGAGTTAGGTCAACAAGGTCTTCGAGAGTTGTGTCCTCAACTATTTCAGCTTCCTGCACAATTGCTTGTGAGCCTGAGAAGTAAGTAACGGAAAGTGGAGCAGGTGCTGTTCCGTAAGAATCGGATTCGGGGCCGATTAGAGTGTACCACAAGTTGCTATCATCGGTTGTAACAATCATCTGGAATCCAACCACCATGTCGCTGTTTGTGTCCCAGAGAACAAACATGTCTCCGTCATCATATGGGAAGTCTGCTTCATAATCTTCCATACGATATTCCAGGTTTTCACCGAAATTCTCCATGACGTTATCAAGAGTTGATTCTGAGAATCCCTCTGCGATGTCCTGAAGCAATTGACTTGGCTCCATCTCTTGTGGAACATTGACACATACATCAATGGTTTCCATAACTTGGCCGTTGTCAGCATTCTCTAGTTTTGCTGTCAAACAGTGCTCTCCCCAGGAGTCAGAATTCATGTATGAATTGTCATAATAATAAGTGTCAGAGAATGCAAACGTGTCAACATCTTGAGTGATTCCGTCAGAGTCGGTTAGAACTAGATCGATTTCATAGTTTGTGTTGTAGTCTAGTCCGTTCACGTTGAAGTATGCATTAATATCGTCCTTACTCGAGGCGTCAAGTTCGATTCCCATGTAATTTCCTTCAACGTATGCATTGTTATCACCACTATCGAAACTGTCCGCAATTTCTTCAGTACTGTCTTCTACCATGTCTGCTAGAGTTGGTGCGTCTTCAGTACCTTCGAATGCATGTATGAATAGGTTAGCAATGTGACAGGTCATTCCCCATGGTAGAGGAGATGTGTAAGCTTGCATAACCTCAATTTGCTCGCCATCTGTTGTAATCATCTGAGTTCCTTCGAACAACTCAATTCCCATTTCACAGCGATATTCTTCATCAGAGAAACTACCTGTATCTGTTGCAGAATCTGATGCAGAGATATCCCACTTACCGGCTGGGAACCCAAATTCTTCAGCAGGCAGCCCGGTAAGTTCGAAATTGAACCCTGTTGATGTTGTGAAATCACCGGAGTGAGGTTCTGCTTCATCGCCCATGTTTGGACTTGTTCCGTCTTGGTAATGAGTCCATGATAGTGAGTTTTCCCAATCATCGTTTTCGCCAAAGTCATCAGTGCACTGATACTCGTTATAGTTGGAGTAGTATTCACAATAATACCACCAATCATCATTCCAGCCATCGTCGGTGTTACAATTGTAGAAACCACCTTCGTATTGATCCCACTCACAAGTCCAATCACTTGCGTCTAATTGTCTCCAGTAAACGTATTCGTCATCGTCATCGCTTCCTACACTCCATGATAGGTCTTCTCCGCCTTCTAAGGCAGAGAGTTGCTGATGGATATCAGCAGGTTCTGTGTATAGAACTGAGCTCTCAGCATTTGAGACTGAGTAATCCACACTCATCCCCATTTGGATATTTAGGGGCATAACCTTGTCACCATCATCTGCTTCAAGACTGCCCTGAAGGCCGAAACCGTATGTCTGGTCTGCTTCCATTGACATTACCATGTCGTGTCCGTAAAGTAAGTCATCAGTATCGCGGTACTCGACATAAAACGCATCAATGTTGAAAACACCGTCAGCATTTGCTGAGATGGTTAAATCCCAACCAGCTCTTGCGTCCGACCATTCGGTAATGATTGCCAAATCTGCGAGTTGGCCGTGCCTTACTGTCAACTCGGTTACGTGCTTGGTAACTTCGACAGTACTGCCACTATAATCCAACATGGTTGTACCATCTTCATATTGATCGATAATCATTGAAGATGTACCTGTTAGTTCTTCCAATATTAGCAAGTCTATGCCGGCATCATCAGCAGACTGCATGACGTCCCCCAATATTTCGTCCAATTCTAATCCAGTCATTGTTTCGAAATCGGTGTCCATATCACTCCAATCGTATTCCATTCCAAAAGCAAAGTGCTCGGTTGTCGTTTCATCTGCTGCAACATTTTGTGGTAACAAAGATGCACACAAAAGGAGGGCCAGCAGGACGGCGTTCATTCTTGAGAAACTCTTCCTCATAGGCTAAATGAGGATTTGGTACCATATGAATGTACTGCCGGAGTTTAGAAGATTAATTTTCTAAGTCTTCACCAAGATATTCTTTCTGATCCCCGCCAAATACACCCCAAGAATCTATCAAATCGATATCTGCGAGTCGCTTCCTTCTTCTAATGATCAGCCAAACTAACAGAGATGCTACAATTAGGAATGAAGCAATTCCACCTGCTATGACAAACAGAGACGAATTATCGGATTCCTTCTCAACAAAGTCTACATCAATAGACATGAAATCTATCGTCTCACCATCGAACGCAGTCACTTTTACCTGTGCTTTTCCCGCCTCTGTAGCAATCAATTCAATGCTTCCAACCCATATCCCATCATTATTCTCGTCGGTGAGATTTAATTCCCATGTTTGTAGGTTTTTGGTAATCGTGGCGTTCACGTGACCGGTTGTACCATCCGGGTCATCCAGAGTTACGCTTACTGTTACTTTGGTAAGTTCATTCACAGGAACAAACTTAGGAGAAACTGAGAGGTTTGATAAATCCGGATTACTGGAGGCGACTGTTATGTTGAGGTGGACCTCGTCACTGCCGCCTCTTCGGTCTTCGACGAACAAAGATACATGATGAACACCTGGTTGCAAATTTGTGGTGAAAAAGGCAGAATTTGAAATTACACTGGGGGATATTGCACCACCCGGATGAAGGCGCCATTCCCTTCTAGTGATGTCATTATCTGCATCATTAGTTCCATTAGAATCGAAAATTATCAATTCTCCAGGCTGGTAGAATTGATTGTTGAGTGGCTCATAAATCACAACTTCAGGATCTGATTCAACGACTAGTAAGTTTACGATTTCCTCTCTGATTAGACCAGTTGTATCAACTAATGTGAAAGTTAGTTCATGTTCTCCCGCTCCGAGTTGAAGTTGATGCAATTCAAGAGGGTTAGAATCAACCAGCAGTTCACCAGAAATATCACTAGACAGATTGAAAGTGAATAGATCACCGTCATAATCCACGCTATCCCTTAGGTCAAACTCGATCACTTCACTTGAATAATATCCTTGCTCCAAGTTTGGGCTGTCCAATACTAAGACAGGTGCCGAAGCGGCAACATCAAGAAGGATAGATTCGGTTACTTGGGGGTTTATTCCATCATCCAGAGTAAGAGTGATAGTGTGCAGACCGCTAGAAAGATGAGTCTCAAATATCAACCAATCAGAGCCATCTTCTTGCAAAAATCCGTCTAAGTCTGATTCCCACTTGTAGATTAAGTACTCCGAGCCCGTGGCTGGTTCAAAATCTGAACAATGCCAATCAATATCTGCAGGGAATGTTTCACAAGCGCTATCATAATCTCCTGAGCCGGATGCATTGAATTCGAATAAATGGCTTGAATCATGGACATCAGTCGCTAGTGGAGAGTGAATCACAGCCATTGGTGGACTATTTTTAACAACTAAAATTTCAGAGGCGATACTGGTTGAATTTACGTGCTCCATCCTACCATCATTTACGCTTAGAGAAATTACATGACTGCCTCGTGAAAGGTGGCCTTGCCACGAGCTTTGGTTAGACAGTACGCCGTCTAGATTACTTTCCCAGAGGTAGGTTATATCGTCACCTTCCGGGTCGATTGTTGTGCTTGTAAGGGTTACAATATCTTCAGACAGGTTACCTAAACGTGTAATCTCAAATGATGCATTTGGCATCTCATTATACAACTCAACTGGAATTACCCATTCACTTGGTTGGTTGACTGAATCTGAAACAGTCAATGTCAAATCAAATGTTGTAACTATCTCATCAGCAAAGGTCAGGCTTCCTGTTCCGTTTACACAGTCTGTTACCTGTTGGGTCTTTCCAAGCCAGTTCCATGTGCAAATTAGTTCGTCCCCTTCAGGGTCATATGTTCCATTCAAAGAGAATTCGACCGGCTTGGTAATCGGTGTAATCAGTTCACCCCAAGGCGACAACTGAGGGTCAGTTGAGACGGCGATGATTGGAGGTTGATTGGATAACTCAATTGTGCGAACCTCATCTACACAATTTCCTTTGTCGTCACATATCTCTAGAGTTATGTCATGAATCCCGTCACTTAATCCCACTAATGGTGCGGTTATTCCGTTAGCAGTAAATTCAGAATATAGGCCCTGAATTAACTGACCATCTATAGAAGAGGACCAGGTAAAAGTCATAAAATCATCATCTAAATCCCATGATCTAGATGCATTGAACAACACTTCACTCTGTGATGGGAAGGTCGTTTGGTCTGCAGGGCTGTCCCACATGATGAAGGGAGCTTGATTCTCAAGAGGTAAATGACACCAAACCATTCTATCCTCTGAGAGAGAAACGTTTGTTGAATTTCCTACGCCATCATAGGCACAACTAATCGTGACAGTTGTGTATGGGCTTTCTCCTAAGCTGTTGTACTTCTTCCCACGAAGGTCTGGGAATAGCACGAAACCAAGGTCGTTTGTTGAATCACCAATCGTGGTTTCAAGTTGGTCGAATTCAAGCGTTACAGCCGCAGATGGAACGCCATTCGAATTGTTGTTGATTACCCAAACTTCGACATTCCATGATTCTTCAATCCAACCGTTACCTGATATGGTGGCATTTGCATAATCAATGTTCGTTGGTTGATGCAAGTGAAGGTGGGAATCCGTGTCGACATTCAAAACGTGACTTCCTAAGTCTGTGAGACCTGACCAATTTAGTTCTACATTAGTGAAATTCAATTCGCCAGTACAATCGGTTGTGATGTTGTTGCTGTAGCCGAAAAGTTGGTCGTGATTTGACAAGTTAAGACAGCCTGTTCCACTTAAATTTGCATTTGAGAGAATGCTATTTCTCTCCAGGTTGTGATTGGCATCCCACCTCAGTCCTGAGTGTACTCCATACATATTCAAACCATCAATCTCGCCTTCCGCGCCAAATATTTCGATTGCTGGACCGGTTTGATTAACCCATGTTGTGAGGTTGTGCATGTGGAACATTCCACCTTGAACTCCAATGTTCAACCCACTATTGTTAATCGAGACTGCAGGCCCATTATTTGGGTCATGAACCAGTAAATTGTCGAAGTACAAATCGACTGAGTCTATGGCAACAACACCTCTGTTGTTTCCAATTGACTTACAATCGGTGCATCTGACATCTCCCGATGCAGATTCTATATCGTTTGCCCGGTTGAATTCAAGGCCTGCATCGCCGTTTCCAATACTAGTCAGATTGGAAAGGAAAACGTATCTTGCGTCATCAATGTGTACTCCTGAGTTTGAATTGTTCTCTAAGATGAGACCATCAACAATTGTCGCTGCACTCTCAAGATAGAAACCCTCCTGCCCGTTGTTGTGAAGATGCCAATCATTACCCTGTATCGCTCCTCCACTAATCGAAAAGACACCCGCTGAAGTCGAATTTGAAACCTCCAATCCATCGAATTTTGGAGCAAAATATGAGGAGCGAACAGATATTCCTGCGCCATCAGCACCCGTTCCTGAACCACCGGTATTATTTATCGAGAGATTTGTGAAAACAGTTGAGGAATCTACGAAATAAAGTTGAATCCCAACAGCGTCGTTATCTTCTAGGTGAGCTTCTTCTATCCAAGCACCTGTTGCGTTGATTTCTAGTGTCGCAGTAGCAAGCCCGGGAGTTTTTGCATCCGGACCGCCGGTGCCGCTAATCTCTAAACCTTCTATCACAGCACTCTGATAATTGGTATAGTTTGTCTTGTCCTCCTTGTCCAAAACTAATCCTTTGTACATTGAGTTGTGAATCTCTATATCACGCATCACCGCCCTTGTGATTTGGCTATCATCGATGTGGCGAATAATTGCGCCATGGTCTGCACGATTGACAACTGCACCTTCAATTAAAGGAACGCTATCCTCGACCCATATTCCAGCAGATTGGGCTAGTGTAGCCCCGGTGATGTTTGTGAGTGAGAGATTTCTGATTAACCCACCAGAATTGCCCCAAATGTTCAGACCCCTCGTAACTGCATCATTAACGATTAAACCATCGATATTTGGTGCAGAACCAGCACCGATTGAAAGACCGATTCCATATCTCCAGTATATCGGGAATGACCAATCTTGACCAGCTTCATCGATCACTAAGTCTCTGATTGTAGGAGTTGCTGAACTAAACAAATCTACACCCACGTCATCAGGGTCAAATACTGTCACATTAGCAAGATATGGATTTGAACCATAAACGGTAATTCCGTAAGTTGAATGTATTATTGAAGCATTATCTATCCTACTACCTCTGCCGTTTGAGGAAGTATTGAACTGTATACCCATGTGGTCGCCGCCTCCTGCATAATCGAAGTATACGGGACAATTTTCTGTACCTTCAACGGTAATTCTACCTTCGACGTAAATTCTAACATCATTGGACATCGTCACGTTTGTGCATTCCTCGATTACCAATTCATCAGTGATAGCTATCGTGTAATGATTGTTCAATGTAACCTGTCCACTCCAGATGGTTTGAGCCCTGCCCGAGGTCTCAGTTATTACCGAGTTTTCTAAAAGTAGAGGTGATTGTACCGAAAATAGAAACATCGTCAAGAGGAGTAGAGATGATGCAACTTTACTCCTCATCATAATTAACAACCCATCGCTCATACCATTATATTGTTCCCCTTCTCGATTCATCGTAAAATGAAAGCGGCACAGTGAATAAGGGGCTTTAGGTGGCCCGGCACGATGCCTGAAGCATTCGTCTTGTTCAAGACTGAGCCCACTCGAGAAAGGGACGTCTATCTATCCCTTTCAAGCAATGATGCGGTTGCTGAGGTACACGTATTGTATGGCGAGTTTGATATTCTGGTGAGGGTATCTTCTGATAATTCAGGTGAACTATCAAAAATATTAGTTCAAGACTTCAGACAGATAGATGGGGTCAGAGAAACTCAGACTATGATTGCAGTGGACTATTGAGGTGGAGATATGGCGACGGGATTCGTTTTGATTACTACAAAACCAGGAAAAGAACACGATGTAAGAGCACGTCTCGATGAAATCAAAGAAGTCACAAGCCGTTGGATGCTTTTTGGAGAGTATGATCTTATTGCCAAAGTTGAATCTGATGAAGAGTATAATTTGACCAGAGTAATCGTTGAAGAGATAAGGCCAATTTTAGGAATTACAGATACAAAGACACTACTAGGTGCTGAACTGTAATCAGAGCATTTGGTGCATTAATTGGGTTGCTTCTTTTGCGGCACTTGGACAGAGAGAGCGTTTCCAAAGAGAGATCGCTTCAGCCATTGCTGACAGCGGATTATGAGTTTTGTAAATAGCCCTGTAATACCAAATCATTGCAGAAACTCTTCGTGCGGATGTCATATTCTTTTGAGATTCGCCGCTAGGTATTTCAATCCTCATTAGTATCGATTTAGCACGCTCTTCATCACATTTTTCAATCAAGGACAACTGAAGCATTTTTGCACGTAACCCACTATGTGAAAATGCCTGCTCAATCAACTTGTCAAAAGATGGTGAATTTCCAGAGGTTTGAGCGACCTCGGCTCTAAGATTCATGGCGTTTAATTGAGGGTCGCTGCTGTGGGATATCGATGCCAAGCTTTCACGCAGATGGGATGCCTCGGTCCAATTTTCTCTAGATATGTACCAAGCATGCTTTACATGGGCTATCGCAACCAGTACTACTTTTCTCATATCTTCGGATAAGTTCGAGACATCGATATCTTCGATTAATTGTAAAACTGTATCCTCAACCTGTTTTCCAGGTAATTTGTCATCTAGCCTGCGAGCAGCTTCAGATATTAGTAGCCGGGCATCCGCATCTTCCGGCAATTCTACACCAACATCACCTTTTAGCAAAGAGTTAGAGTAATCTAAGTCAGGAGCATTACAATTCTGAAGGTGTTCAGATGCTACGTCCGCTTCACCTCTCTCTATTGCAACCATTGCAGCGACTCTGTGTAATTTTTCGGTGGGGTGTCTAAAGATAGCATCGCCAATTAATGATGCCAAACCAGAGCTCGAGCGCACCATTAACGACTCCGCATTTCTAATCAGTAGGGATTCAATATCTCCCTCAGAATTCAAAACGTGATGCATCTCTACCAAACGAGCAAGGTCTCCATCCAACTGAGACCAATAATTTGCTGCACTTGCGAAGTCGTCTTTTGTCAACATTGTAGAGCGGACATTCCTGACCAGATGATGCAATTCTACTCCCGACGCAAACCATCGCAATAGTGCATAGTCGTCAAGTTCGATTACGTATTTTTCGTGTTGGAGATATTTTGGAGGAACAGGAACGGGAAGCAAGGATAGTTCGTCAAGTGCCTTGATTTCGTCCTTTAATTTCGACAAAACAACATCTCTAACCCATTCTTGAAGGTCAGAACCAGATTCCGGCAAATCTGAATTTTCATCATGCATCTGTAAAGCCAGAGGGTGTCCTCCGAGGCGTTGAGCAACGGTTTCCCTGTTTTCCAAATGTTCTGGAAGCAACATAATTGCATCTTGAATTTCCAGTGGTGGAACTTCGATTATTTCGAAGCCCTCGCTAATCGGAATAGGAGCCCTACTTGCCATTATGAGATGTGTTGATTTACCAGCAAATTCTTCTATTCTACCTAGATGTCTTTGGCTAACTTCTTGTAACTCATCAAGAATCAAAACCTCTTTTTTCGAAAAATTCAACACTGCGCTCTCACTTGAGAATTGATATTCCCAATCTCCGAAAACTTCTGTGATATCCTTGAATGACTCCATGGTAGCGAATCTAACCGTCATTCCTTCCTTCACTAATTCGTCTGCAATACCACGTAGAATTGAGGTCTTTCCAATCCCTGGCAATCCTGTGAGAATGAATTTTTTCTTTGACTTCAATTGGTCAATCAATTCCACTCTACCGTGTAAATTTGACTGGGTTGGAGGTTTTCCGAGAAGTTCTCCTATGGATTTCTTTGGCTCTGTGTCGTTGCCTTGGCATTCCGCTCTTCCCAAATCTGTGATATGGTAGACCTTTCTTTTGCGACTACCACCACCGATTACGTGTGCCTTTCTTTCTGTCACCATTCCCTTCTTGACCAGTTCGGTAAGAGGCGCATGTAGTGCAGACCTTACCACACCGAGATATTCCGAAAGCCCAGGAAGACAAATATCTCGAGGCACATCCCAAGCAGATTCCAAAGTTGAAGAAAATGTATGCAAGCGGGCTAAAATTCTAGACTCTGGCCCGGTCACCATGGCGAGATGCTGGTACTCATCAATGATGTTTCTTGCCCTCCCATGATTGCGATGTATTCTTGATGCAATGTCACTACAACGCAATCATGCCGGTAAGTCTCGACAAGGTCGATTTGCCGGCGAAGCCGGGAGTTTACCTATTCCGGAATTCTGATGAAAGGGTTCTATATGTTGGAAAAGCCACGGTTTTATCTCAAAGAATTCGATCTTATTTTGCGACAAACCCAGACCGAGCAATGATACCTGAATTGGTTAGGAATTCTGATGACATTGAGTGCATAGTTACGAATTCGCCACAAGAAGCACTCATACTGGAAAGGCAACTGATCAGACAACATCGCCCTAGGTACAACTCGATGCTAAAAGATGACAAATCATATCCATTTCTTGCTTTAACAAAAGAAGAATTCCCTCGAATTTTGTATACAAGACATCCTCCAAAAAAAGCATGGAAATGGGGGCCTTTTCCTAATGCTGCTGCAGCTAAACAAGTTGTTCAACTACTCCGTCGCCATTTTGGAATAAGGGACTGCAAAGAATTGCTACCACAAGGTTGCCTTGCTATGCATATCGGGCTATGTGCAGGCCCCTGTATTGAAGCAGGAGATTATGCTCAGAGAGTTAAGAATGTAAGACGTATCTTAAACGGTGATGCCAGCGAACTAATTGAAGAATTAGCGCAAGAGATGGATGAGCGTTCAAACGCCCAAGAATACGAAATGGCTGCTTCGATAAGAGACACGATAAAAGCAGTTAGAACAGTCACAAGTCAGCAAGTAATCCTCTCTAAAGTATACAGAGAGTGCGATGCAATTGGGATAGGGATTAAGGGAGATTTAGCGGCAATTGTCGTTATCCATGCGGATGATGGAGTTATCAAAGGTCAAGAATCTTGGCCGCTGATTCACAGAGGTGATGAGGGAGATTCAATTTCAACATTCATTGTCGAACATTACTCAAATAGGCGGCCTCCAAAGATACTACTGATTCCAGTTCCAATTTCTACGACACTTCAAGAGTGGCTAAACGAAAGAAGGGGAGCAATTGTCGACGTAAGAGTACCTATGCGTGGAGATTTTGTGACTCTGACAAACCTTGCAAAGCAAAATGCTAAGATGCAAGTTGAACGTTTAGCAAATAAGGCATCTGGATCTCTTGAACAAAGGGCTGCAGATGATGCTGCTTCGCTATTATCAATGAATTCGCTAGACCATATTGTGTGCTTCGACATGGCACAGCTGCTAGGTGATTCCAGAGTTGGTGCTAGCATATGCCTCAGAAACGGTAGGCCATCAAAGAAAGAGTACAGAACTTACACAGTAAAGGGAGACGCTTTAGACGATTTACGAATGATGAGAGAAGTCGTTGAAAGGTGGATCAAAAGAGTCGAGGATTGGCCCGACCTGCTCCTTATCGATGGGGGAGAGACTCACCTAGCAATAATTGCAAAGTTATTGGAAAAACATGGTGTTCGTGACCGTATGGAACTTGCAAGTCTAGCGAAAAGGGAGGAAACAATCCACCGGGAGGGGCATGATGACATAATCCTAGACCGCCGTGGCAGAGTCTTGGTACATGCGAGGGATGAAGCACACAGATTTGTCAATAAATTCCACCGTAAAAGCCGTTCTAGAAATAGACTATCTGATCCACTAGAGGGCGTAAGCGGATTAGGTGCAAAAAAGCTACAATCACTGATCAGACACTTCGGTGGAAGGCAGGGCATCAAGCACGCATCGGTTGCAGATCTGAAAACTGTCCCAGGAATTGGGCCATCATTGGCTCAGAGAATATTTGATTCGCTGCACTAATTCCAAGGCTCATCATCATACATCGAGTAGTTCTTATCATCACCATACAAATCGAAATCACCGCTACTTGGTGCAGACGGATCGTAACCTGCAGTAGGGTCATAACCTGCGCTTAATGCAGCAAAATCAGAGTCAGATAAACCTCCTTTATTAGAGGCTGCAGCGATGACCTTCGTTTCAGCAGCAGCCTCGAGTTCTCGCTTGCGTTTCTTCTTCTTTCGTCTTGCACGTAATCTCCAAACGATTAGCGACAATACAATTGTGGGATATATCCAAATCTGTGATAATACGTACCACCAAGATATTTTGACTCTAAAAGAAATTTCATCGCCAGCAACCAAAGACTCTAGAGACAGCGTGATTTGTTGCCGCCCGTCAACTTCGTCAACTGTTTCCCAGCCGTTGGCGGTTTGGAAATCTTCCAGTATAATGCCATCAGGTAGTGTAAATGTAATATCACCACGTAACTCTGATTCTGTTTCTTCATTCAATTCAACATCGGTTGATTGTAATTCCAAATTGACTGGTTCTCCGTTATTGTCTAACATGATACCGGAACCACCCATTGAAAGGAATTGTAGACCCAGATTTGTGAATACATTCTCAAAGGCTCTTGCTGCGTCCAGAATTGGTGATTGAAGAGCAGTAACTGCGCCGAACACAGGTTCACCGTCAAGTAATCCATTCCAACCATTTATTACTCCGGCTTCGACCGTAAATTGTGGTATCTTAATCGACATCCTGATTGGGGTCTCATCACCAATGGATGTTCCTATTCCACCTAAGTTTTCTAGCGATGTAATTATCTGTATACCTGACAAGTCAATTTCTGCATTTTTTTTCTCTAAACTTACCTTGTCTGCCCTTTCATGAATTTGCTCAGTCATTCTTTGACCTATTCTCCCGACCATCTCTTCAAATCCTTCGGCTGTGAAATTGAACTCTTCTTCTTCATCGCCGCCGAGATCAATTGTATCTGAGGGCGGGTCTGCCATTCTTCCTGCTATGTCAAAACCAAGCCGAATTAGATCAGAAGGTATGACTTCAAGGCTTATTGAGGTATTATCGGATTTTAATTCATCAAGAACTTCATCTGGGATTTTTATTCTGTAAACATCAACCGTCGCAGAGAAAGACGCTGTCAAATCTATGCTCGGCCCCCACTCGTTAAGGTCTAAGTCACTTACATCTAATTCAACATCTAAGTCAATACAAGACCAATCGGCTTCATCTGCTGAGCATATCGCATCACCGTTTGAGTCCAAAATCGCATGGTTTGGTTGGTAAGCAGTCGGACTAGCGATAGATATTCCCAAGTCGTCTTGACCATCCGACCTCTCTACAAGTACAATAGAGCCATCTTCTGTAGCTGATGCTAGCCAAGGAGGCAATATTAATTCCAGAGTCAATTCTGTTGGTGGAAGGTCATCAGGAATCATGTCTTGCAACAAATCCTGACCAAACTCTGTTTGTATTTCTAAGCCAGAATCCAGCAATCTTTCAAAGTCGCTTTCATCAATCGCATCCAAGATTCCTGTAGAATCACTAACCTCCTCTTTCAATAGGTCAAGCAATCTCAACTCAAAGGTAGAAGATGTAGAGCGAAGGTAAATTGGATGAGTTCCATCCATAGCTTTTGGGCCCTCAATGCAGTAGTAAACTTGAGTACCTGGCGGCAATATTTCAGGACAAGAAGGGTGCGTATAATTGAGACCACCCGGAGACCCCGGGATTCCAACAATGTTTGAATTAGAAACCCATGAAGGGTCGCTTAGTGTAATGTCTCCAACCGTTGAAACTGCACCTTCGATTGCATCTGAAATCAAATCCATTGGGAAATTATTGGTAAAATTATCCAATTCGACCAAATCATTCTGATATGCCAGTCTAATACCATCTGATGTAACCCACGGTATGTCCGCATTCTCTGTTACGTCTACAAGTGAAATGCCCCATTCGCTCATAGTCGACGCATCTATGTGATTTATTCCAGCAACAATATCGACGTATGCTGAATCTTCATTTGACAAATCAAGCGTGACCCTAAGTGTAATTCCTGTATCATCAGGAGCAATTGCAACGCTGCTGGTTTGAGTTGAATTTCTGTAACCAATTTCTACACTAACTTCACGTGAAATTCTTTCTCCTCCTATTGGGGCATTCAAATTGTCGATATCCCATTGCGCTGCTAAGTAAGATGGCGGTCCGGACTTAATCACCTGAATACCAGTCGGGTCAACTGACTTAACCGTAGCAAAATCTGGTGGGTTAATCACGAATACGGAGTTATGTCCTGGTTCACTAAACAAATCGAATGATGAGGTGATATCAGAACCCATTACAAGCATTCCGCGATATACCCTATCGAGGGTCAGAGGGTCGACTCCTCCAAGGTTGAAAGTAGATGTTGAAAGGGACACACTCGCTGTTACAGAGAAGCAAATTGGTGGGTCGAACACGTTGTTTGCAAGTCCGGCTTCACTTGCTGTATCCATACCAGGATCGTCAGTACACTGCGTAGTTATTCCAGAGTTAGTAACCGAACTTACATACTCAGATTGGATGGAGTTTACAGAGCCAAAACCACTAGATAGTAGGTCTTCAATGGTGTCATTGACTTCAAGAATTAGTTTGTCTTTGACAGTCTGAGTTCCTGCTCCGGTTGGTGTGTTGAAATAATTCCTGATTAAGTCTGCAGGGGCACCATCCTCTGCACTCATTCCTTCGGCTGCAAGGGCAGCGTCCACGCCTGGAATATTCCCCAACACTGAGCGGTTGTATTCTCGCAATGCCCAAGACATCTCCATCTCGATGGTAGAGGTATCAACCAAATCGAATTCGTAAACTCCTACAACCCAGTCCTGTTGGTTTTCTGTACCGTCATCTGCTTTATCCCAAGTATCACATGTACCTCCATTTAGCAGGCAGCTCTGCATGCCTGTCGCACTTGCAAGGGGTGCGAGTAGAGACATAGCGAATATGGAAATCAGTGACAGAGCAAGTTTGCGATTCATGCTATCATATACTCTGTGTACTGGGACATTTAACATGGTTTGCCTCATCGAGCCAAATATGCCAATCTCTCATGCATATATTTGTGAGAGAGAAAATGCTAATCATGAATATCAAAGATTGAAACAACAAAATTTGCTGAATCAGGATCTGAAACCAAGACCATATGGAAAAGCGATCGCCATTCCTGTAAAAAGTGGTGAGTTAGAGTTAGATTTTGAAGCAATCGAGAGACATAATCCTCAATTTGAATTGAAAGCAATACTCGATAACCCGCCCAGAAAATGGGAGAAATTAGGGGACATGGTGATTTTCAAACAAGGAACTGATACCTCAGAGTGGAACCTTCACGAGGTTGCAGAATCCCTAGGAGCCGGTCGAATAGCAATTCAAAATGAAATCGACTCAGGAAGAATGAGA
>MDSZ01063700.1_pt1 | contig 20456 bp, 23 predicted proteins | sample 811201 | NCBI WGS metagenome assembly MDSZ01 (sample SAMN05326647, study PRJNA326480) | marine metagenome | isolation source: seawater | place: Indian Ocean: North | collected 2010 | reverse complement strand
TAATAGTATGACTGAATTTTTATCGAAATAGCCAAATATATTCTGTACATCAGCCAAATTTAATTCGGTATTGATATTTTTTGATAACAATGCTCTATCTAAAAGTGAGAGGGCATCACGTAAGCTACCCTCAGATAATTTACAAATCAATTTTAATCCATCGTCACTAATTTTACCATTTTCTTTATTTAAAATTATTTTTAAATAATTAAACAAAGTCTCAAATTTAATTCTGGATAAATCAAATCTAGTACACCTCGATATAATTGTAACTAAAATTTTTTTAATTTCTGTAGTACAAAATATAAACACCACATAGTTTGGTGGTTCTTCAAGAATTTTTAATAAAGATTGAGCCCCTGCCTTTGACATGGCTTGTATTTCATCTAAAATTAAAACTTTATACTTGCCAGTAGTTGGTGGATACCTGCAAAATTCTATCAGATCCCTAACAGAATCTATGCCCGTTGCTGTTGCACAATCTTGCTCAATAACATCTAAGTGACTAGAGTTAATTATTGATTCACAATTGTTACAAAAATTTTTAGTACATAGATTATCTACACCATTTTTACAATTAAGTGCTTTTGCAATTATTCTAGCAATAGAAGTTTTTCCTGTGCCTCTAATTCCATGAAATAGAAAAGCATTTGGAATTTTATCAAGTTTAATAGAATTATAAATCGTATTGGCTATTACTTCCTGGCCAATTAAATCATTAAATGTCTTTGGTCTATATTTTAAAGCTAAAACTTTTGAATTCATAATTTAATAGGGCCAATCAACCTGATGAACACTAGTCCTCTGCTGCTGTGTTTCCACTCTGACAGGATAAACTGTATTACCACCTGATTGACCCAATTTCATTATATCAGCAATTTTTTTTAATATATAAATATATTTATTTACTTATCCCTAAAACTTGATTGTTTAAACACACCTAATAATTGAAACTCTGAACAATGCAGTTCTAAATCACTAAGAGCACCTGATACTTTTTCCTCTTCAATATGACCTTGTACTTCACAAAAAAAATAATATGAAGAAAAAGTTCCCTTTTCTGGGAATGATTGAAGCTTAGTCATATTTACTTGTCTTAAACTTAATCCTGTTAATGATTGAAAAAGTGCGGATGGTTTATTTTTTAACTTAAACAAAAATGAAGTGATAAATTTTGTACTTTTGTCAAATTTAGGTTGAATTATATCTTTTTGGAAAACCAAAAATCTTGTGAAATTTATTTTTTCATCTTGAATATTATCATCTAAGACTTTTAAATCATAAATTTTTGCACTTCTTTCTGAAGCTATTGCTGCTTTTGTTGAGTCTTTTAAATTTGAAATAAACAAAGCACTGCCGGCAGTGTCTGCCATTACATGTTCATTAAATTTATTTTTTTTAATAAAGGCATTAGTTTGGCTTAGAGCAGCAGTATGCGAATAAACATCTTTAATATTTTCGATTTTAGTATTCTTTATTCCAAGCAAACAGTGATTTATAGAAAAAAAATGCTCTGCAAAAATATTCATCCTATATTTAAGAACTAATGTTTCAATATTAATTGATCCAATCAATTGGTTTTGTTCTGGAACTAATGCTTTTATTTCTGCATTGTTTTTGGCTAATTCAAATGCATCTTGAAATGTCCTGCATGATATAGTTTCTGATTTAGGATAATTTTCTTTAATACAGCTTTCACTATAAGATCCGGGAATTCCTTGATAAGCAAATTTCATATTATCTTATATTATAAAAAAATTTTTATTCCAATAATTTCTTAACTTTTCTAAAGTCTTCAATTGTATCTACTCCTATTGGTTTATTTTTTGCGAATACAGTATGTATTGGGATATTATTGTCTAATGCTCTTAACTGTTCTAACTTTAATTTTTTTTCAGAAAAAGTTTTTTTAAGTGAGACTATTTTTTTTAAAGTACTATATTTATATAAGTAAATACCTATATGATGATAAATATGTGGGTTATTAAATTTATTTTTTCGAAAAAAATTAATTGCTTTAGAAATTTTTTTTTTTTCTAGAGTTTTATCTGTTGCGACTTTAACTATATCTTTATTATATAATTCATTATTTTTTAACTTACAGGCTAATGTTCCCATTTGATAATTACCTTCTATTATTTTTTTTTTAATAATTTTATATCATTTATGCTAATTAAAGGTTCATCTCCTTGTAAGTTTAAAACATAATCAATATTCTTTTTTTTAATATTTGTAATCCTTCATAAATTCTATCAGTACCAGTAGAATGATTTTTTTTAGTTAGAATTGAATTTCCACCATTATTTTTTACATTCTCGTAAATTTTTATATCTCCAGTTGTGACATAAACTTCTCCTATTTTTGTATCTATCGCTTTTTTATAAACATGATTAATTAAAGTCATTCCATTAATTTTTAATAAGGGTTTACCTGGAAGTCTGCTTGCAGAAAGCCTGGAAGGTATTAAAATTATAGTTTTAGACATAAATTTATTATTAATGCGTCTTTGAGACGCAAAAAACACAATTACTTGTTTTTTTTATTAAATTAGTGTTATACGTCCTAACATATCAATATGGTATACGAATTCCAAAAAATAATCACATCAATTGTAATAGTTGTCCTAGTTGTTTTCGGCATAGGGAAAATAAGTGATTTTTTATTCAAAACTGAAACTAATGTTGTTGCTTACAAGGTGGAGGTTCAAGAAAAAGAAGTATCTGAGTCAGATGCTGTATCCTTCGATTTAGCAAGTTTTGTATCCCTTGGTGATGTTGAGCATGGAAAGAAGGTGTTTAAAAAGTGTGCCGCTTGTCATAGCATAAAAGAGGGTGGAAAAAATAAAATTGGTCCTGCATTATGGTCTGTAATGTTGAGAAAATCAGGTGAACTTAGTGATTTTAAATACTCTAAGGCTCTTTTAGATCATAATAAACAATGGGGTTTTGAAGAAATGAATGGTTTTCTTTTGAAACCTGCAACATGGATTAGAGGTAATAAAATGGGTTTTGCAGGATTAAAAGACGAAAAGGATAGAGCTAGTGTAATATTGTATCTAAATGAAAGCTCTAGCCAACCTCTCCCTTTACCTTAATTTTTCAAGACAATAAAGTAATATAGATTTTTGAACATGAACTCTATTCAGAGCTTGTAACCAAACCTTTGATTGTTTACTTTGAAATACTTCTTCCTCTACCTCTTTTCCTCTCGGCAAACAATGGAGAAAGATGCATTCCTTTTTAGCTAAACTCATCAGTTTTTTGTCGATTTTAAACTTTTTAAAATGATTTAATTTTCTATTTTTATTAACTTTATCATTCATTGATATAACTTTATCTGAAAAAATTACGTCTGCTCCAGCAACTGCTTTTTTTGGATCATTATAAATTAAAATTTTGTTCTTATTTATTTTTATATAATTTAAAACATCTTTTGTAGGTTGGTATTTTTTGGGACAACCTATATTAAGTTTAAATGAAAATTTTATTGAAGCTGCGATTAAACTATTCAATACATTATTAGAATCACCGATCCAACTAATGCATAAATCTGATATTTTTCTTTTTTTAATTTCTTCTACAGTGAATACGTCAGATAAAACTTGTGTTGCATGTGAGCTTGGGCTAAGTCCATTAATGATTGGAATAGACATATGTTTCGTAAACTCTTTCAATTTATCATCACTATCTGTTCTTAAAATGAAAGCATTACCAAAATTTGATATTATTTTAGCTGTATCTTCAATACTTTCACCACCTTTGGATAGATGTAATTCATCCGGTCTTAGTGTTAATGCACTTCCACCAAGTTGTTTAATTGCTAAATAAAAACTTAGCCTTGTTCTCAAGCTAGATTTTTCAAACATTTGAATTAATAATTTTCCTTTTAGTGGTGCACCTTTATCAACTTCAAGATTATTCAGTTTTTTCCTAGAAATTTTTCTTTTTTTCGCATCAACAAGAATTTTTCTTAAATCTTTTGAAGAAATATCTTTTAGATTTATAAAATTTTTCATTTTCTAAAATTCATTGCAAACTTTATTAATAATTTTCAAAGCTTGATCTATTTCACTTTTTTTTACATTCAGTGGTGGCAAGATTCGAACAACATTTTCAGCAGCACGTATTGTTAGAAGTTTATTTTCTGTTAATTTATTTATAAAACTTGTCTGGTCTTTATGTAGTTGTATCCCAATTAATAATCCTCTTCCTCTTATTTCTTTAACAATGTTAGGATATTTTTTTTTTAATTGTTTTAATTCTGAAAAAAAATACTTTGATATTTTTTTGACATTATTAAGAAACTTTTTACTTGAAACTATATCTATTACTGAGTTTCCTACCGCCATTGCCAGAGGATTACCTCCAAAGGTTGAACCGTGACTACCCGGTATCATTCCTTTAGCAACTTTTTTATTTATAAGAACTGCACCAATTGGAAAACCACCCCCAATTCCTTTAGCAATTGGCACTATATCTGGTTTTATTTTTGAATATTCAAATGAAAGAAAACGAGCTGATCTAGATATTCCAGTCTGAACTTCATCAGCAATTAATAAAATTTTTTTTTGATCACATAAGCTTCTTAATTCCTTTAAACACCAATCAGGTATTACCTTAATACCTCCCTCTCCCATTATTGGTTCGACCATAATTGCAGCAGTATTTTTAGTAATTTTTTCCTTTAAAGACTTGTGATTTCCAAAAATAAAATGATCAAATCCTGGAATTTTAGGGCCGAAACCCTCAGTCATTTTTTTTGATCCACTTGCGAAAATAGCAGCAATTGTTCTGCCATGAAATGAATTTTTAATACATAAAATTCTATTTTTTTTTGGTTTTCCGATTGAATAAAAATATCTTCTAGCTACTTTAATAGCTGCCTCAGTAGCCTCAGCACCACTATTTTGAAAAATTACTTTATCAGCAAATGTTTTTCGACATAACTTTCTAGCTAATTTTTCCCCCTCTGGAATTTGAAATGCATTAGAAACATGCCAAAGTTTTTTGGACTGTGCATTAATTGTTTTAACTAGTTCTGGATGAGAGTGACCTAAACAATTAACTGCTATACCTTGTACAAAATCTAAATACTTTGTTCCTTTTGTTGAATATAAAAAACTTCCTTTTCCTTTAGAAAAAGATAATTTTTTTCTGTTATAATTGTTAGCTAAATAATTCATGATCTTATTTTGTATCCTTTTTTATATAACAGAAATGCTATAAACCACATAATTATAGATAAAGAAAATAAGTATATAATTCCAAAAAAGATTGATCCGTCTGAGCTACCAATAAATGAAAATCTAAATCCATCAATCATATGAAAAAAAGGATTAAAAAATGCAATTTTTTGTATCAACTCAGGAAGTTTCTCCATAGAAAAAAAAGTTCCACTTAAAAAAGATAGCGGCACTATTATAAAATTTGTTACTGTAGCCATATGATCAAATTTATCTGCCCAAAGTCCTGCTATAATTCCAGCTGCTCCTAAAATAAAAGATGATAAGAATAAATAAACAAATAAAGTATAAAAATTCTGGATATCTATTTGAATAAAAAAAGAAAATATTACAATCGATAGGAAACAAATTATTATTGCTCTAGTAATTGCAGCTAATATAATTGCTAGAGTGACCTCAGCAGCTGAAAGAGGAGCTCCGATTAAATCAACTATATTTCCCATAACTTTGCCCATTAAAATAGACGAGGAAGAGTGAGCAAATGACTGTGAAATAAATTGCATTGCTATTAATCCTGGGGCTAAAAAAATAATAAATTCAACTCCTAATACATTAGATCTTTCTGTACCGATTGCTAATGATATTACAACAAGGAATAGAATTGCAGTTACAATTGGACCAACTATGGTTTGTCCGAAGACACTTAAAAATCTTAGTGTTTCTTTACAATATAAGGAGTAAAAACCTATCCAATTAATTGTAAACCTTCTTACACCAATTTTATATTTATTCTTTATTTCGATCATTTATTTCCTATAAATCATATAAATTGTTAATAAATTAAAAAAAAAACTTGTTAAGGTTCAATATAACATTAAACTACATATTGTATTAAAGAGTTTATTAATAACAATATAAAGTATAATGAGTTGGACAGAAGAAAAAGTTAAATTACTTAAGGAATTATGGGGTTCTGGCAAAACTGCAAGTCAAATTGCTGAGATTATAGGGGGGATATCAAGAAACGCTGTAATAGGAAAAGCTCATAGGTTGAACTTGAGTGCTAAAATTAAAACCCGTGTAGCTATAAATAATAAAAATGAAGATAGAAAAATCACGCCCAATAGAAAAGGCAGAAAATTTAAATTTCAATCTTTACTATTAGATAAAAATTTCGAGCCTGCGAAAAATTTATCCTTAGAAGAACTTAATGAAAATACTTGCAAATATGCTGAATCAGATCCTGATAAGTCAGATTTTTCTTTCTGCGGAAGAAAAACAGTAGACAAGTTTTCTTATTGTCCATTGCACTTAATATTAATATATCAGGTTAAGAATAAAAAAGACGAAACAAATGAGGAGGAGGAAATTCCTCAATATTTAGAGAAGAAAAATAAATCAGCGTAATTTAAGACAAAATTTTTTCTTTTGCTTTTTTAAATTCATCTTCAGTTAAAATACCATCATCATACATTTTTTTTAATTTTAATAATTTTTCATCTATATCATTTTTTTCAGATGATGATTCTTCTTTTTCTTTTGAAAGTTCTCTTAATTCACTTTTAGCTTCAACTCCCCTTGTTATAGCCTTAACTGCTAGATAAAGAACAAATATTAAAATTGTGGCAACTACAATATAGATAATATTAGCTATCATTTTTTTATATTCTTAGCCAACAAGGAGTATTGACCACCTTCTTGCCAGTTATAAGCATATCTCATAACGCCTTCTTCAAAAAGAATTTTGCTTTTACAGTTAATATCATAATTTGTTAAACCATTATCAGATTTAACATTATCATATCTTAGTAATTTAAGTTGATCAATTGTTAATAATGGATTTGGAAATTTTTGAAATATTGATGCAGTAAATTTTGCAAATAAAGTAGGCAAAGGTATTAAAATTTTATTTTTATTAACAGACTTCATCAAAGTTTGTATTATTTGTTTAAAAGTTAAAATCTCAGGACCTATGGCTTCTATAGTTTTTGAAGTAATACCATTGGATATAACAAAATAAATTAAATTTGCTACATCAGACGCATGTATTGGAGAAAACTTTGTCATTCCATTATAATATAAAGGGAAAAAAGGCATGATATTAATTAAACCTAAAAATCTAGTAGTGAAAGAATCGTCAACGCTGAAGACGACCGATGGTTTTATTATTGTTGTTTTATTATAAGTCTCATTAATAAAAATTTCCCCCTTAGTTTTTGAATTGGCGTATAAAGAATCTCTCATTTTCTCTACCCCCAGTGCAGAAATATGAATAAATTGTGTAGAATTTTCTTTACATAAATTAGCAATTAATTTTGGAAATTTAGCATGGATATTTTCAAAAGAATTATGTTTATCCTTCTCGTATAATATTCCTATTAGATTTACACATATATCTACACTAGATATTAATTCTTCTATTTTTTTCGTATCAAAAATGTTAGCTTCAATTATATCTATATATCCAATAGATCCACTAGTTTTTAAAAAAACTGACTTGTGCGCATTCCTTGTTTGGCAGATAACCTTATAATTATTTTTTGTAAGTTTTCTTATAAGATGCCTTCCAAGTTGCCCGGATGAGCCTAGTATTAACACTTTTTTTTTAATCATAAATCAAAAAATAGACAATTTTGTTAAGTCTTTATATATATAAAATAAAAATGAATATCAAAATCTTTCAAGATGATTTACCTGAAGATATCGACTTATCTAATGAAAAAGTAGTCGCACTAGATAATGAAGCGTTAGGATTGGTTTTGGGTAGAGACCCTTTAACTTTAGTACAGATAGGTCTTATGTCAAAGGAGTGCTTTATAATAAAACTTAATAGAGAAAATTATAATGCACCAAACCTTAAAAAATTTTTATCAAATGAAAAAACTGAGTTTATTATGCACTATGCTCGTCAGGACCTTATTTGGTTAAAATACCATTTAGGTGTTGAGCCAAAAAAAATATTTTGTAGTAAATTAGCATCTAAAATTGCTAGGAGTTTCACAGACTATCATGGTTACAAAGATCTAGTAAAAGAGCTTTGTGGTAAAGAAATTTCTAAAAAACAACAACAAAGTGATTGGGGAAATCCCAACTTAACAGAGTCACAAATAAAATATGCAGCACAAGATACGCAGTATCTTTTTGAAATTAAAGACAAATTATCTGAAATGTTAAGGAGAGAAAAAAGATATGATTTATTCGAAAAATGCTTAAAAGTAATTCCGATATTAGTTGATATGGAAATTTCTGGCTTTAAAATTTCAACATTTGATCATTAAAGAATGAAAAAAAAAAATTTAAAAAAAATTGCCAAAGAAGTTATTGATTTAGAAATTCAGGCACTAAGAAAATTAAAAAACTCAATAAATATTTCTTTTGAAAAAGCGGTTAATGCTATAATAAATTGTAAGTCAAAAGTCATAGTTTGTGGTGTAGGTAAAAGTTATTTGATTGCATCTAAAGTAAGCAGCACAATGTCTTCAATCGGTTGTGCATCTTTTGCGATAAATGCTAACGAATGTTCACACGGAGATCTTGGTAGTATATCGAGAAAGGATGTATTAATTATAATTAGCAATTCAGGGAATACAGATGAACTCAAACCTGTATTGCAATATGCAAATAGGTTTAAAATTAAATTAATAGGTATTACATCTAGAAAAAATTCTTTTTTATATAAAGCAGCCGATATTAAATTACTAATACCAATCGTAAAAGAGGCTGCATTAAGTCTAGTACCCACTAGCAGTACAACCGAACAAATTGCTTTGGGTGACTGTTTGGCTGTCGCCGCATTAAATGTTAAAAACTTCAGTAAAAATAAATATAAAATTTTACATCCAAGCGGAAGTATTTCAAATCAATTAAAAACGGTTGAAGATTTAATGATATCAAAAAAAGGAATACCTTTTATAAATGAAAATACATTAATGAGAAAAGCTCTGTCATTGATAACAAATAAAAAACTAGGAGTATTGATCGCTGTAAATGGAAAAAAAATTACTACAGGAATAATTACTGATGGTCAAATAAGGAGATCAAGTCAAAAGAAGGGAGATCTTTCAAAGTTAAGAGTTAAGGACATAATGACTAGAAATCCAATAAGTGTTGAAAAAGATACACTGGCCGCAAAGGGTCTTTCTATAATGTCTGAAAATAAAATAACTAGTTTATGCGTTTATTCGAAAAAAAAGAGAAATAAAACAATTGGCATTATTCATATACATCATATACTAAATGCAAATATACAATAAATGAGATTAAGTTCCTTATTTCAAATATTAATCATCTTTTTAATCTTTGCATCGATAACTTTTGTTTATTTAAAGTTTTTTAAAAAACAAAATTTTGTTGAGGTAGAAAATAAGGTTATAGAGAGAGAAATTTCAGCAATTAAAGAAATGGAAGATGAGAAGAGTCTTATTATTAACTTAGAATATAAGTCTTTTGACGCTCAAGGGAACAAATATATTATAAAATCAAAATCTGCAAAAAAAACTAACGAAAAAAATGAAATATTAGAGTTAGAGGATGTTTCCGCAATAATTTATTTAAAAGGTAAATCGCCAATTTACATACTATCTGACTTTGCAATTTATGACAAACAGACGCTAAATACAAAGTTTTTTAATAATGTTGAAATAAATCATGATGATATTGATGTTGAGTCTGAAAACCTAGATTTATTATACGAAGACAAGTTTGTAAGTTTATATAATATTACAAAAGCTAAAAACGATAATTTAGAGCTAATAGCTGATAAGATTGAATACAATCTATTGACTAAAGATTTAAGTATAAATATGTATAGTTCTAATAATAAAATTAAAATTAATCACTATTAAAAATGGGTATAATCAAAAAATTTTACATCACGAAATTTAAAAAAGATAGACCTAAAATTGAATTGAAAAATATTTCTTTGTCATTTAACAAAAGACAAATTCTCGACAATATTTCGTTGACTGTACGTGAGGGAGAGATTTTGGGTTTGCTTGGACCTAATGGAGTTGGTAAATCGACTATATTTAATATTATAGTTGGATTACTTAAACCTGATTATGGTGATATTTACATAGATAAAAAAAAAGTTACAAATCTTCCAATTTATAAAAGGGCCTTAGATTTTAAAGTGAGTATAGTGCCCCAAAATGGTGGTGTCTTTACAGATATGACATGTTACCAAAATTTGAGAGCTATAGCTGATTTAGTTGTTAAAGATAAAAAACATATAACTTTTCAAATTGAAAAAATGATTTCAAAGTTCGAGTTGGATGCAGTTGAAAATATAAAGGTTAAATATTTATCCGGAGGTCAAAAAAAAAGATGTGCGATTGCAATGGCCCTGTTATCGAATCCTAAAATTGTTTTAATGGATGAACCATTTCAAGGGCTAGATTTAATTTCTACACGTTATTTGCAAGAAACAATAGTTAATCTTCAAACTGAAGATAATAATAGATGTTGCGTGATTTCAGACCATGCAGCAAGAGACCTTTTGAATATTTCGGATAATGCTGTTGTTTTAGCTAATAAAAAAATTATTGCACATGGAGTACCAAAAGATTTACTTAAAAATGATAAGGCAAGATCTTTGTATTTTGGAGATACATTTAACATTAATTAAGTTAAATGAAAAACTTTGTAAAAATAAACTCAAAAATACCATCATTTAAGAAAGAAATTAATGTTCCAGGAGATAAGTCTATTTCAATAAGATGGGTTTTGCTCGCATCAAAAGCTTTTGGTAAATCAAAAGCATATAATTTACTTGAGTCGGATGATGTTAAAAGCACAATTAAAGCAATGCAAAATTTAGGTGTAAAAATAAAAAAAAAAAATAATTTTTATGAAATTTATGGTTGTGGATTAAAAAATTATAGAAATAAAAAAAATATAACAATTGATGCTGGTAACTCAGGTACTTTAGCTAGGCTAATATGTGGATTATTATCTAATTATAACCATAAGGTAAAAATTATTGGAGATGAAAGTTTATCTAAAAGAGATTTTTATAGGGTTATAGAGCCATTAAAACAATTTGGTGTAAACATTTCTTCAAGATCAGGAAAATTGCCAGTTAATATTTCAGGTAACAGCGATTTGAGACCAATCGATTTTGAGGAGCATAAAGGTAGTGCTCAAGTAAAAAGCTCAATATTACTTGCTGCTTTAAATACTCCTGGCATTACTACAATAAAATGCCCTCCTTCAAGAAATCATACTGAAATTATGTTTAAAAACTGCCTTAAAATTCCTATTAAAATTGTTAAAAAAAAAAAATACGAAATAATTCAAGTTGAAGGATTAAAAAATTTTCGTAAATTTGATTATAAAATACCAGGTGATATAAGTTCTGCGTCTTTTTTTATAGTTTTAACTTTGTTGTCAAAGGGATCAAGATTAAAGATTAGAAATGTAAATATCAATCCGTCTAGAATTGGAATTATTGAAATTCTAAGAAAAATGAATGGTAAAATTAATTTATCAAATAAAAGAATTTATAAGGGTGAACAAATATCTGATATAATTATAGAGAGCACTAAAAATTTAAAAAGTATAAATTGCCCTAAAAATCTTAATACAAAAAGTATAGATGAATTTCTTATTATTTTTCTTTTATGTGCTAGGGCGAAAGGTATATCAAGGTTTAAAGGAATTCAAGAATTGAGACATAAAGAAAGCGATAGATTAAAAATGGCATCGAAATTTTTAAGAATGCTTGGTATTAAAGTAAAAGTTAGTTTTGACTCTATAAGTATTTATGGAAAACCTGATTTAATATTAAAAAAGAAATATGTTGTTAAAAATTTTATGAAAGATCACCGAGTTTTTATGATGGCAACTATAGCTGCTAATGTTTTTGGTGGAAATTTTAAGATTTATGATAAATCCTCTATAAAGTCATCTTTTCCTAATTTTTTACAAATTCTTAAAGGACTTGGATCAAAAATAAATTAAAATCTAAGAAAATTACTAAAAATTAACAACAAAACTCATAGATTCAAACTTGATTAATATTATTTTTCACTTAAAAGTACGTGCTATTAAAAATTAACTATTAATAATAATGGAAATATATAAAGATATAAATTCTAATGAGACGAAAGAATTTGCAAACCTATTAAATAATCAAACAAAAAGTAAAATTGAAGAAGGAAAAATTTTCGAAGCGACTATAACAAAAATTTCTCAAAAATATTGTTGGGTATACTTAGATGGATTAAAAAGTGAGCCTGCGATTGATATTAATGAAATCAAAGAACTAGATCTTCAGGATAAAATTAAAGAGGGATCAAAGCTAAAAATTGTTGTAGAAAACTTAGAATCAAAAAGTGGAGAGGTAATTGTATCGGCAACAAAAGCAAAAAAAATTGAGGGATGGGAATCACTATTAAAGAAATATGAAGAAAATGAAATAATTAAAATAAAAATTAAAAGTAAAATAAAAGGTGGTTTTATATGTGAGGAAAAAAATACAAAACATCTTTTATTTATGCCAGCATCCCAATTATCATCTAGACCGACAAAAGATATCAACAATGTAATAAACTCAGAAATGGAAGTAAAAATTATTCAAGCTGATAGAAAAAGAGCAAATTTGATTTGCTCTAGAAGGGAATTAATAAGTGAAAATAAAAAAGGAGATAAACAAAAAGTCTTTGACAAATATAAAATTTCAGACCGCATAGAAGATGCAGTTATAAAAAGTATAACTGAATGGGGATTGTTTTTTGAGATTAATGGTGAAATAGATGCATTATGTCATTCTTCATGTTGTAGCTATCAAAGAATTGAAAATCTTAATGACATGTTTGAGGTAGGTCAAAAAATACCTGTTGAAGTTATTAGCAAAGATGAAAAAAAATTACAAATTGGTGTTTCTATTAAAGCTTTATTAAAAAATCCATTTGATAATATAGATAACTATAAAGTGGGTGAAAATTATTTAGTTACAGTAAAAAAAATTCTAGCATATGGATTATTTTGTGAACTTGAAGATTCATTAATAGCTTTATGTCATCAATCAGAAATTTCATGGACTGAAAAAAATCCATTTCCAAAAAATCACTTTTCTGTAGGCCAGAAAATTCAAGCTCAAATTATTTCTATAGATAAAGAAACCCAAAGAGTATCAATATCTGTGAGAATGACGAAAGAAAATCCTTACGAAACTTTAACTAAAAAGTATGGCAAAGAATCAGTAGTCGAAGGCGTAGTAACTGACAAAAATGATAATGGATTAATAATTAAATTGTCAGATGTAAATGTAGAAGCTTACTTGCACCAAAATCAATTAAGTTGGTCAGGAAATAGTAAGGACCATTTAGATGCATATAAAAAAGGTGATAAATTAAAAGTCAAGATTGTGGATATATCGGTAGAAAATAGAAAAATTCTAGTAAGCAAGAAAGCTTTGGAAAAAGATCCAATGGAATACTGGTCTGGAAAAAAAGTTGATGATATTGTTACTACTAAAGTAATTTCTGTAGACAAGAAAGGTCTTACTGTAAAACCTGAAGGTTCGGAGTTTGAAATTTTTATTAAGAAAAACCAAATAGCTATACAAAGTGAAGACGCAAGAAGTGAGAGATTTACTGTATCAGACAGAGTTGATGCAGCTATTATTGATCTATCTTTAGAAAAAAGAAAAGTATCACTATCAATCAAAAGAGTAGAAGAAATTAATAATGAAATTGCATTGAAAAATTATTCTGACCTATCAAGTGGTAAATCTCTTCCATTTGCAAACTTATCTGAAAAATTAGATAAAAAAGATAAAAAATAAATTGGCGATAAATAAATCAGATTTAATTAAAAAATTAGGAAAAAATTTCCCTAATTTTTTAAAACGCGACCTAACTAAGGTGGTCGAAATCATTTTTGAAAATATAAGTAAAAGTTTAAAAAATGGAGAGAGAGTTGAATTAAGGGATATAATGATTTTTGAACCAAAACAATTTAAAAGTAAATATGCAAGAAATCCGAAGACAAATGAAAAAATTTTAGTTCCTGAGAAAAAAATTATAAGATTCAAAAATACAAAAAAGTGGTCGAAAAAAATAAATGAAGAAATGTAATATATTCATAGCCTGCGATACAATAAATATTTCTAAAGTTAATAAAATAATTGAGGCAACTAAAAATCCTTATATAAATGTTGGATATAAGTTTGGTTTAGAATTTATTAATTCTACTAATGGGCGAAAATATATTTCAAAATTGAGAGGAAAAATTATTTTTCTTGATCTTAAACTAAATGATATACCGAATACTATCTCATCTACCATGAAAGCAATTGCAGATTTAAATGTTAATTACCTTACAATCCATATAAACTCTGGTCTTAATGCTTTAAAAGCTTGTAAAAAAAATGCAAAAAAAATAAAAGTTGTTGGGGTAACTGTTCTAACTTCTTTAAATAATAATTTAATAAAACAAATAGGGTACGATAAAAAATTATTGGATCTAGTTAAGCATCAAGCAAAACTGGCGAGAAAGGCTGGTCTCGATGCTATAGTTTGTAGTCCACATGAGACCAGAGTTGTTAGAAAGTATTTCAAAAAAGAGATTATAACTCCTGGGATAAGATTAAATGGTAAATCTAATGACCAAAAAAGAGTGATGACACCAAAGAAAGCTTTTAATGAAGGTAGCGACTGGATAGTAATTGGTAGATCAATTACAGAAGGAAATGTAAAAAGAAATTTTGAAAAATTAATTCATCATCTTAAATAGATATGAAAGTTAAAATTTGCGGTATTAAAGACAAATTTACATTAAAGTATATTATAAACCATCGATACCCTCCTGAATATATTGGTTTTATATCTAATTATCCAAAGTCTACCAGAAATTTGGAATACCATAAATTAGGAAATTTAATTAATTTAAATAAAAAAAAATCTTTTTTTGTATCTGTGTTAGTAAATCCTAAAACAAATTCTCTAGAAAGAATTAAAAATTATAATTTCGATTATTTCCAATTATATGATGTTAGTCCAATAAGAACGAAATTTATTAAGGATAAGTATAAAATTAAGATTATAACAGCATTAAGAATTAAAACGATTAATGATGTAATGAATTATAAAAAGTACGAAAATATTTCAGATATAATACTGTTTGATGGAAAAGGATACGAAAAATCTGTGAGTTTTGATCACAATTTAATAAGTAAAGTTCCGAAACATATTACTAAGATGCTTGCAGGCAATATTAAATATTATGATAAGCTTGATAAATTTAGTGAAATAACTGATATTGTTGATATATCAGGAAGTCTGGAAACACATGGTGAAAAAGATATCAAAAAAATAGATATACTTTTAAAAAATGCAAAACAAAAATAACATGAAAATATTAAAAAGAATTCCACTTATAGATCAACACGATGAATTTGGTTTCTGGGGAGGAAAGTTTGGTGGAAGTTATATTCCTGAAACTCTAAAAAAGCCAATAGAGGATTTAACACATAAATTTGAAAAGTTAAGGAATGATAGAAGTTTTATTAAGAAAAGAGATTTATATTTTAAAAATTATATTGGTTCTCCAACCCCATTTATTAAGTTAAAAAATTTATCTAAACATTTAGGCGGAGCACAAATTTGGGCAAAAGTAGTCTCTGAGGCAAACGGTGGTGCGCATAAAATTTATGGAGCAACAGTCCACTGTTTAATCGCAAAAAGTTTAGGAAAGAAATATATAGTAGGAGATACTGGGGCAGGTTACGCGGGAAAAATGCTAAGTATGGCTGCTAAAAAATTTGGTTTAAAATGTAAAATTTTTATGGGTGCTAAAGACATTAAAAGACAGAGACCAAATGTTTTAGCAATGAAAAAAAATGGAGCTGAAATAGTTCCTGTATACTCAGGTAGTCAAACTTTAGTTGACGCTGTTAGCGAATGTATGAGGTACTGGGTGTCAAATTGTGATAATACTCATATGTGTGTCGGCAGCACAGTGGGACCTAATATATTTGTTAAGATTTGTGGATGGTCCACCGCTCAAATATCTAGAGAGTTAAAAGAACAAATAAAATCAGAATTCAAAAAAATTCCTAACAAAATTAAATTAATAAATTGTATTGGTGGTGGAAGTTCAGCTTATGGATTCTGGAGCGAATTTATAGATTATAATAAAAAACAAATTGAACTGATTGGAGTAGAAGCAGGTGGACCAAAAAACTCTAAGCTTCATGCAGCTCCTTTGAGCAAAGGAGCAAAATTAGGAATACTTCATGGCGCGGCTGCCTATTGTTGCCAAGATGGTGAGGGTCAAATAAAAGAGACAGAGTCCATCTCAGCAGGACTTGATTATCCATCAGTTAGCCCGATACACTGTTTTCTGAAAGATACAAAAAGAGCAAGATATACTTTTGCAACGGATGAAGAGGCTTTAAATGCTTATAAGTTAATTACCAAATACGAAAAATTGAACCCCAGCTTAGAACCGAGTCACGCTTTTGCTGAAGCAATTAAAATAGCTCCAAAACTTAGTAATGATACAATTTGCATTGTTAATTCTTGTGGTGATGCAAAAAAAGATAAAGATATTTTAATTAAAAGATTAGGTAAATATTAATGCATAATTCACTGATTAATAAAGCATTTAAAATAGCAAGAAATGAAAAAAGACCTGCGCTTTTAACTTATACAGTTGCAGGCGATAACACAAAAAGAAAATCAATCGAAATTTTAAAATCAATTTCCAAATATGCTGATATTTGTGAATTAGGCTTCCCTCACAACACTCCAATAGCTGATGGTGGTCAAATCCAAACAAGTGCTTATCGAGCTATAAGAAATGGGATTAAGATAAATGATGTATTTTCAATAGTAAAACAATTTAAAAAATTTAAAAAAAATAAACCAATTATCTTAATGGGGTATTATAATATGATTTATCAATATAATGAAAATAAATTCATAAAAAATTGCAAGAAATCAAAAGTAGACGGATTAATTGTGGTAGACCTACCATTTCCTGAAAATAAAAAATTTGCTTTGAAATGTAAAAAAAATAATATTAATTTTATTCAACTTGTATCTCCAACAACATCAAATGCACGTTTAAAGCAAATAATAAAAAATTCTCATGATATGATATATTATATTAGCATGCTGTCTACCACAGGTGGCATTCTAAAAGTTTCCCCAAAAAAAATAATAAATGAATATTCAAAGATAAAAAATCAAAATAGGTCTAAAAATGTCGTGATTGGATTTGGGATAACTGAAAAAACAATTAATTCATTAAAAAAAGCTGATGGATTAGTTGTAGGTAGTGCAATTTGTAAAGAAATAACAAATTCTATAAAAAAAAGACAAAATCCTGTCACAAATGTTATTAGAGTGGTTAAAAGATTAAAAAATAAAATTAAATGAATTGGATAATAAAATTAAAAAAATTTGGAGACTCTATCAAGAACAAAGTTTTAAGGAAATTTCCTTCAAAAGATGAGATAGAAAAATCTGATTGGACAAATTGTTGTACAGGTCCAATTTTGAAGAAAGACTTAGAAGAAAATCTTTGGGTTTGTAAGGTTTGTTTTAAACATCATAGAATCAGTTGTAAACAGCGATTTGATATTTTTTTCGGTAAAAATAATTATAGTATTATTGATACTCCAATACCTGAGGAGGATCCATTAAATTGGATAGATACAAAGCCATATAAAGATAGACTAAAAGAAGCACAAAAGAAAACTGGACAAAAATGTGCTGTAATGATCGCAACTGGAAAAATTAAAAATATTGATGTCACTGTGGGATCTGTAAACTTTGATTTTATAGGAGGATCTATTGGCTCAGCAGAGGGTGAAGCAATTATTTATGGTATTCAACACGCTATTGATAATAAAAATAGTTTTATAATGATGGCAAGTGGCGGAGGACAAAGAATGTTTCAGAGTCCAATAGCACTGGCTAATATGACAAGGACAACACTTGCAATTAATGAACTAAAGAAAAAAAATTTACCTTATATTGTATGTTTTGTTGATCCGTGCGCAGGTGGTATAACAGCTAGTTTTGCTATGTTAGGAGATATACATTTTGCAGAACCGGGTGCTCTTATTGCTTTTGCAGGAAAAAGAGTTGTGCAGTCTACAATTAAATCTGAGTTACCGGAAAACTTTCAGACTGCAGAATTTTTATTAAAGCATGGATTTATAGACAATATTGTTAGTAGAAAAGATCTAAGTTCTGAAATTGGAAAGCTCTTATCAATATTGCTTAAGAAAAATTCTAATATAAATTTAGAAAGCTTAGATGAAAATTCAGAAGGTAGTAAATCGCTTACAAAAGCTGCATCCTAAAGAAATAGACTTAAGTCTTAGCAGAATTAAAAAGTTATTAAAAAAACTTGGAAATCCTCAAAATAAGATTAAAGCAATTTCTGTTGTTGGAACAAATGGAAAAAATTCAACAATAGAGGCATTATATTCAATTTTAAAAGCGTCTGGATATGTCTGTAATATTTATACTAGTCCACATATTCAAAACATTAATGAGAGATTTATATTTAATAATAAGAAGTTAAATAATAGTGAGCTTATTAAACTTTTGAAAATTATTGAAACGTCAAACAACAAAGAGGAAATAACCTTTTTTGAAATTTTAACAGCTGCTTTTTTTTATAAAGCTGCAAAGTATCCACAAAATATAAATTTAATTGAAAGTGGGCTATTCCATCGTTTTGATGCGACTAATGTATTAAGTAAAAACATAGCATCTATTATAACCTCTATATCTAAAGATCATATGGACTGGTTGCCTCGAAACAAAAAAACACTTAAAAGAATAGTTTTTGAGAAAACCTCTAAATTAATTGATTCTGATATAATAGTTTCTAAGCAAAGGCTTGTAAAAACAAATAATTATATTTTAAATTATATTAAAAACAAAAAAAGTAATAATTATTTTTTTGGTAAAGATTTTACTTATAAAATTATAAATAATAATTTATTTTATTATGAAGATAAATTTGGAATTATTTATCTTCCTATGCCAAATATTCTTGGACAATTTCAATTAGAAAATATAACAACCGCAATAGCGACTTTAAGACTAACAAAAAAATTTAAAATAAAAGAAAATAATATTAAAAAAGCTTTGTCTAAAATTAATATTCTAGGGAGACTCCAAGAAATAAAATCAGGCAAACTTAAAAATCTCGTAAAAAATAATAGATTTATTATCGATGGCAGTCATAATGAGGACGGTTCAAGAGTTTTAAATGAATACCTACAAAGTTTAAATTGTAGAAAACATGTTATTTTAGGAATGATGGCTAATAAGAATCATTCAAATTATATTAAATATTTTAAAAATATTTCCTCGTTCACGACTATTGATATTCCAAATCAACCAAATTCCTTAGATGGCAAAGTATTAAAAATGAAACTTAAAAATTTTAAGAATGTCAAATATAAGTCATCTATAAAAAAAGCAATAACATCAGTTGATTTAAAAAAAGATGACCTTTTATTGGTTACTGGTTCTTTGTATCTAGCAGGAGAAGTTTTGAATTTAAATTAAGTATTTTCTTTTAACCAATTTGTAAAATCTGATTTGTTAGTCATTCCAACCTTGGTTGATTTAAGCTCTCCATTGACTACTAAAATGCAGGTTGGTATTCCTCTTACACCAAATTTAGTTGGCGTATTAGGTTGATTGTCTATATTCATTGCCCCAAAATCAATATCGTTCATCTCGTTCGATATTTCCTCCACGATGGGAGTTAAAGCTTTGCATGGTCCAAAATCCCCCCTATCAAAAAGATAGGGGGCTACACACCACACCAATCGGCCTCAAACTTGAGGCAGAAAGGCTTTGAGCTTTTCATCACTTTTTCTTCAAAAGTTTCATCTGTTATATCTTGTATAGCCATAAGATTTTTATATTTTAAAAAATTATTTAATCAAGTTTAAAATTATTATTGTGGAGTTTATCCACATTAAATATTTTCATATTTTTTTTGTATCAACATAACATGGTCATTTAATTCATCTAAAAATTTCAGTTTCTCATCGTCGTTTTCATCTGAATATTTGTCCCTTAGAGTATCAATTTCAGTAAAACAAGCAGAAACTGTCCACCATTTTTCTTTGCCAGTACTTAGTATTCTTTTTGCGATACCTTGTTCTATTTTTTTTCTTATGTCTTTTGGTAAAATCTCTGGTGCCTCTTGAAAAATAATTTTCTTTCCAAAACCATGCAATCTTTCGTCTTCAAATTTTGACAGAAGTTTTAGTTTATCCTTCCATTCTGCT